>Ga0364874_10768_pt1 | contig 13935 bp, 10 predicted proteins | sample ExccelAu500001D4_2_FD_206922 | JGI IMG/M metagenome (GOLD analysis project Ga0364874, IMG submission 206922) | Enriched cells from Trout Bog Lake Hypolimnion, Wisconsin, USA - BchlTB.Aug07.5000.01.D4 | ecosystem: Environmental > Aquatic > Freshwater > Lake > Hypolimnion/Profundal zone | place... | reverse complement strand
CTTTTAGAGGGGCGATTCTATGCTAGATAATCATTAAAATTGCATCTTTGCGGTATCAAACCATGCAATTATTACCAACTTCAGCGTTAGGAAAGAACCGTATCGCATTAGCATTTTTCTTTTTTTTATCCGGGCTGCGATTTGCCAGCTGGGCCAGCAGGATCCCCGATATACAGTCACAGTTACATATGAGTAATGCAGCTTTGGGCTCCGTATTGTTTGCCTTACCCGTTGGGTCTATCAGCGGATTGCCTGTTTCGGGTAGCCTGGTAGCCCGGTTTGGAAGCAGGAAAATGCTGATGGTGTCTACACTTTTATTTCCGGTATCCATGATTGGGATCGGACTTTGCCATACCAGCTTTCAATTGGCCATCCAGTTGTATTTCTTTGGGTTAACCGGCAATCTGATGAATATTTCTGTGAATACACAGGCGGTATCACTGGAATCTTTGTATAAAAGAAGCATTATGGCTTCCTTTCATGGTTTATGGAGTATGGGTGGATTTAGTGGAGCACTGATTGGAACTTTAATGGTCAGTGGTCATCTGGATCCTTTACAGCATTTTCTTTGGATTAGTGCAGTTGGTTTGGTACTGGCACTTGCTATTTATCCATTTACGCTTAATGCAGCAGTACAACCCAGAAAGAAAAGTTCCTTATTTGTAAAACCGGATAAATACCTGCTGATTATTGGCATTATTGCTTTTGGGAGTATGGTATGTGAAGGTACCATGTTCGACTGGAGCGGGGTTTACTTTTTAAAAGTAATCAAAGCATCGGACCATTTACGTCTGCTGGGCTATATTTCCTTTATGAGTGCCATGGCCACCGGAAGGTTTGCCGGGGATAGTTTAATTACCCGGTTTGGTGGTAAAAAAGTACTGCAATTCAGTGGTGTTATCATTGCATCCGGATTATTACTGGCTGTTATTTTCCCTTTTATTGTTACCGCTACTGCAGGGTTTTTATTGGTAGGTTTTGGAGTTTCTTCAGTAGTGCCACTTTGTTATGCTATGGGAGGTAAGTCCAAAAAAATGGCACCATCCCTGGCAATAGCCACTGTTTCCAGTATTGGATTTATCGGATTTCTGATGGGCCCCCCATTAATCGGGTTTATTGCACAGGCATCCAGCTTAAGAATTTCCTTTACCATCATTGCCTGCCTGGGCACCAGTATCTATTTTATGGCTCCCAAACTCAGGGAACAATAGTTAAACATAGATTAAAATTCCATAATTCTTAACTTTTTATTGTGTAATTTCAATGAAGGATGAATCCTATGATTAAAATTTTCAGCCATGTACAGGTTATTCCTCATTCTTTTAATTGCGTGCTGTTCTAAAATCCAGTCGCAGTCTTTAGAGTCCATCAGAAAATCCAGTTATCAGACATTTGTCTATAAAATAGATGCTGCTGCTGCAGAAAATATAATCCAAAAGGATCATCTGGATATCGGCCAGTACCTCTCAGTTACTCCTTTTTGTGTTTTTAATAGTGATGCATGGCATACGGACAGTCTGCCGAATGGACAATATGTATACCTGACTGTAAAGGATAGTATGATAGATGCCGAACTGGTAAACAGTTCTGATTTAATCATCTATGCCATCAATAACCAGCACCGGGTACAACTGGAAGTACGCAACCGGGAAGGGGTATTTATACCCGATGCCAAAGTGTTTTTAGGAAGATCACTATGCAAATTCAACCCTTCCGCCGGTAATTACCTGGTTAACGCTAGAAGGCCGGAGGACAAGCTGATTAAAGTTTATACACCCGGCGATACCTGTTTTCTTTACCTGACTGAAATGGAGAATTATCAACCCCTGGCATCCATTTCAAAGCAGAAAAGAGATCAGTTCAAAATAACAAAAATTGGTAAGGTTTTGAATTGGTTTCCACACCAGGTCAGGCTATTATTTAAAGAGCAAAATAAATATAATAACCATTATAAAGTAAAACCAAAGTACCATGGTTTAATGGTCTTTAACCAGCCTAAATACCGGTTGAATGATACGGTGCGATTAAAGGCCTATCTCTTTGATCCGCATAATAAAATGTACAAAAAGCCAACAGAAATTTATCTCAGTTATTACAAACCCGGAAAGGGGGCTGTAACTCAGTTTTTAACGGAATTGCAACCTACTGAAAATGGATCATTGATCTATGAATTTGTATTGCGTGACACATTAGTGAATGACATTAATTATTCAGTACTGATCAGAAACAAAGACAAGGACAATTTATTGCAGAATAGTTTCAGGATAGAAGATTATGTGCTGGATGAAGTAACCAATTATAACCTGCGCAGTAGTAAAACGGAATACTTTACAGGAGATTCCCTGTTTTTCTTTGCCAATGCAAAAGATGCCAACGGACTGAACTTATTGGATGCTACTGCAAAATTGATACTTACAACCAGGCGTATAGATCATTTTTATAAAGATACCCTGCAGGTACCTGATACCCTGTTTACTGCGGAAAAGAAGCTGGAAACACAGGGAGATACTAAATTCAGCCTCTCCTCCCTTCATTTCCCTGAAGCTAATCTGATTATCAATGCCAGTATCAATTTCAGGAACAGTAATAATGAGTTACATGAAAAGAATCTGGAATTCAATTATTATTATCATAAACAAGGCATTGAATGCAGGCTGATAAGCGATACCCTCTATGCAGATGTACAACTGAATGGCAAACCGGTAAAGCGGGAGGGAACCATCCTGCTTAAAGGAGCATTTGAAAAAAAGGAAACGATCAGTTTTCCTTACCGGATAAAGATTGATCCCTTTGTGGAAAAATATGTCTTTTACCAGACTGAATCCGGGACTCCTGCAGATTCCACTGTGTATGAAATGCAGAATCGTTACATGGTAAACTGTACACATCTGAGTAAAAATGATACCATCGGATTTACACTCAGTAACCCATACCGTATACCGGTTAATTATTCTGTATTCAGGAACAACCGTTTAATTGCTACCGGAAAAGAAAGCAATACGGAAATAATATGGAAAAAGCAGATTACAGATAAAAAACAAATGTATACGGTTAAATGGCAATATATCTGGCGGGGGGAGGAACTGAGTTACTCAGAAAACCTGGCACTGCTGTATAAGCTGTTGGATATAGAGGTTAAAGGATCAGGTACTGTTTTTCCGGGCCAGAAAGACAGCCTGGAACTTACGGTTACAGATTATAAAATGAATCCTGCGGAAGATGTTAACTTAACTGCATTTAGCTATAATAACCAGTTTAAGCAGGGGCATAATCTGCCAGACCCTCCTTATCTCCAAACCTATAAGATAATGCCGCAACTGTTATATAAGAAATATGAAAAAGAGTATGCTTATTTTACAGGCCATTATTCTTTAGGTAAGTTTAATGGTTTCCGCCAGCAATTTGGTCTGGATACCATGCTGTATTATCAGTTGTTATTTCCGGCAAACGGGTTAAAAGATGCTGCCAATCGGATTACAGCATATATGCCTCAGGTGAGTATTCATGTGGTGGACAATGGAGCACCACGACAAGTATTTTTACTGTACCTGAATAACCGGCTGGTGTATTATTCAGGAACGGATATTAAAGGCCCTTATGCATTTGAAGTAATGCCGGGGTATATGAAAATAAGGGTTCGGTTGCAGGATAAAATTGTGGAGATGGACAGTATCTATGTGCAGCCGTTTTATAAACATGATATTGTGTTGGACCTGCATCAGCTGCCTGCAACAGCCAGTATTACGGATGCGCCGGATTACCTGGCAGACCAGGAAAAAAGCCAATTGGAGAACAGCCTCTTTCAGATGGATGGCAATAACTACCAGTCATACCAGACTGCCGGCAGTTACCTTTGGCAACACAAGAATATTGCATTTTTTAAAGGATATAGTAACCAGACTGCAGGGCCTTTTATTGCTGGAGACAGTATTCATTTTTTTGCCCCCGGGCGGTTTGATATCCATTTTATTTTTGAACCGGGATACCGTTACCGGATATCCGATAAAATACTACGCCTGGAAAAGAATCCCCTTTTTCCCGGGGAAGAAAAATATTGGCTGAAACCTGAAACCCATTTTGCGCTTGCTTTGGGAGATACCCTTACCAACCCGCCTGTAATCAGTTATGCCCAACAAACAATTACCACCCGTTTTTTAAAAACGGATGAATATTGGAAATACCAGGAAAATAAACAGAAACCCTGCGGTGCCCTTCAACTGGCTTTTAGCAGGGATACGGCTTTCCAGTATATGATTTTAATTCCCTTAAATGCCACTGCCATAAAAATGGTAAAATATTATGTTCCAAGGCAGGAAACCATACCGGCAGGAAAATACAGGGTGTTACTGGTAATGCACGATTTTTCAGTGGTGGATATAGATTCCCTTACTATATTACCTAATACTACCTGTTGCCTCAGGATACATCAGTTTCAATTTAAAAAGAACCAGCCAGCCATTGACAGTATCATCAGCACCTGTGAAGACAAGCCCATTATAGGGAATAAAGAACCGGTAATTACCTATCCTGAAAAAAAGGAAAACCTGGCAGATAATTATCCAAGTGGCAATGCCTCTATTCGGGGAAATATTCTGGATGCCAAAGGGCAGCTTCCCATCGCTTATGCTTCTGTGATGATCAAAGGCACTAAGGGTGGAACAATTACACAGGCTGATGGAAGTTTTCTGATCAAAAATATCCGGAGGGGAAGGTATACACTGCTGGTTGCTGCTATCGGGTATGTGCAAAAAGAAATAACGGTTCAGGTTCCTGAGAACGGAACGGAAGTAGTGAATGTTTTACTTAATGTAAGTGAACAGTTTTTGCAGGAAGTGGTGGTAGTGGGTTATGGAGTACAAAAGAAGAAATACCTGACTGGTTCTATTGTTACTGTTAATCAAAATTCAATGCAAAATTATGAGGCAAGTTCCCAAGCTCTTTCAGGCAGGGTTGCCGGTGTTTCTATAAGCAATGGTACCCCCGGAGGTAATTTAAATATTATGATACGCGGTTTGGCTACTGCAAGTAGTGCCAATCAACCCATCTATGTAGTGGATGGTATCTTCTATAATGAGTTCCCTAAAAATATTACCCCGGACTTAATTGAAAGTATTGAAGTGCTGAAAGATGAGGCTGCCACTTCTTTATATGGTGACAGAGGTGCAAATGGTGTAATCGTTATCCATACAAAGAGTATTCAACTCAGAAACCAGTTCCGGGATTATGCTTACTGGAAACCTGAACTGATCACAGATAAAGATGGGAAAGTCAGGTTCAGTGTTACCTACCCGGATAATGTAACTTCCTGGCTGTCTTATTTTGTAGCGATGGACCGTTCTTTACGTATTGGTAAAACTTCTCTGCTGGTGCAGGCCTATAAACCGGTAATGGCAGAACTGAGTGTGCCTCAGTTTCTGCTGGAAAGGGATAGTGTAAACCTCGTTGGTAAGTCTATGAATTATACCAATGATGCCTATACTGTTGATACGAAGTTTACAGTGAAAGGGGTTGTCTTACAAACAGATCACCAGGTGCTGGCCCCCGCCAGTTCCGTAATTACCTACCTGCCCTTTACCAGTACCGGCAGGGATACGGTAAAAGCTGCTTTTAGCCTGCAGACTACCACCGGCTTTAAAGATGCGGAAGAAAGAAAGATCCCTGTATTCCTGAAAGGGGTGAATGAAAGTGAAGGCAGTTTTACGGTGCTGGACAAAGACACCAGCCTTACATTCCAACTGAAAGAAGGGGGTACTTCTGTACACCTGCAGGCCGATACAAAAACACTGGATGTATTGTTAAAAGAGCTGGAGCATCTGAAAAGTTACCCTTATTTCTGTATGGAACAAACAGCATCCAAATTAACCGGCCTAATGATGGAAAAGCAAATTCAGGAACAACTGCATCAGCCTTTTAAGGAAGAGAAAATGATGCAGCAATTGCTCAGTAAACTGCAGAAAGCACAGTTATTTGAGGGTGGATGGGCCTGGTGGGAAAATGGTAAGCCTAATTTTTATATTACCAATTATATACTGCATGCCCTACTGCCGTTCCGTAAAGACCCGGTGGTGGAAACCAATATCCGTAATGGTATTTTATACCTGCAGGATCAGCTGAACAATCTGGGTAACCGCCATATTTTATTAACTGCCCTGCAAACCCTGGTTGCCTGTGGCCATACCATGGATTATACCCCTTACCTGAAAAAGATCAATTTTGACAGCTTATCCCAGCATGAACAATGGCAATGGGTATGGATACAGCAACAGTTGAAAGGGGATTACCAGGCCAGGTTAAAAAAGCTGGTAGATCAGCACCATGCCAGTATGACCGGAGGTATCTACTGGGGTACAGAAAACTATTTATGGTATAGTAATACAATTGCCACCACCGTACTGGCGTATAAAGTGGTAAAAAATGAAAAAGAATACCAATCCCTTTCCACAGGTATTATTCAGTATTTCCTGGAAATGAGGCAGCCTGGCTATTGGAGAAATACCCTGGAATCGGCCACCATTGTATCTGCCATCCTGCCCGAGATCCTCTTATCCAATCAGTCATTTAACAAACCGGCGGTCTTAGCCGTTAGTGGAGATACGGCTTTTACCGCAACTGCCTTTCCTTATACTGCATCCATGAGTAACCGCATCAGGAATCTGACCGTTCATAAATCGGGTGGAGGATTTACCTATCTGGCAGTGTACCAGAACCATTTCAATCCTGCGCCGGACTCTGTTACCGGATATTTCAGTATCAGTACTTATTTTAAAAAGAATAACAGTATGCAGCAAACCATTGCTGCCGGGGAAAAGCTTACGATGGAAGTGGACATCCATGTGAAGAAAGATGCAGAGTTTGTTATGATAGAGATTCCCATACCAGCAGGTTGTACCTATGAGAACAGGAACCAGGATCTATGGAGTATGCATAAAGAATATTTTAAGGAAAAAGTGGTCATGTTTGCAGAAAAGCTGCTTACAGGCAGGTATACCTACCAAATAGAACTGGAACCCCGCTATAAAGGCAGGTATACGTTAAACCCCTGTAAAGCTGAATTGATGTATTTCCCGGTTTTATATGGCCGGAATACACTCAAAACGGTGGATATTAATTAATCAGGTGTGGCACAAACCTGCTGAGATTATTGGTAATCAGACCATCCGATTCACGGATACCAATACCGGCAGGTTCCTGCCCAATTACCCAGCTTCCAATAACCGGGTAATTGCCTTCATAGGCAGGTAACTCAAACAGTTGCTGGTAAATATAGCCTTCCTCACCATATTCACCGGGGGTCTGTAATAAAGTGGTATTGTTGATCACCAGGTCTATATTGGCACCTTCTCTGGACAAGAGCGGTTTCCTGGCATAATTCAGTAAATTTTTCTTTTCAAAATATGTGGGCAGGAGATAGGGGCAATCCGGAAACAGTTCCCATAAAACCGCTAAAATAGCTTTGTTGGAGAGGATCATTTTCCAGGCAGGCTCTATCCATTTGGTCTGATTACGGTCGGCCAGTATATTCGGCCCAAATTCATCTGAAGCCAGCCATTCCCAGGGATAGAGCTTAAATAGATTCTGAATGGGCTTTTCGTCCAGGTCTGCAAAAATCTGCCGTACGGGGTCCCATCCAATATCATCAATAAATACCAGTTGGGTGTCCAGTCCCGCTTGTATTGCACAATCCCTTATTTATTCTGTATTGGTTAAATCTTCCAGGGTTTCTTTCAGGCAACTGAAATGCAGGGTTCCGGGGTGCAAATAATCTTTCAGTATTTTCCAATACGCCACCAGCTTTTCATGAATGCTGTTAAACTGGTCTTTAGACTTATCAAAATCCTGCAGCCAGAACCATTGCACAATGCCCGCTTCATATAAACTGGTAGGGGTATCTGCATTAAATTCCAGCAGTTTCAGGGTATTGTTTTTAAAACAGAAATCAAAGCGCCCGTAAATAGAGGGGTGGTCTTCCTCCCAGCTTTTAACAATCAGGGGTATAATGCTTTCAGGGATAAAAAACTGATTGTAGAGGTGATGGTCCATCACATGCTGCACTGCTATGAGGCATTTGTCCCAAAGCTCTGCAGTTGCTTTTTCTATCAGGCCAATTTCTTCCATGGTAAAGGAATAATACGCAGATTCGTCCCAGTAAGGAACATCCAGGCTATGAAATCCAAAACCTATTTTTTCCACTGCTTCCTGCCAATGGTGGCGGGCTGTGGTTTTAATTCTTTGCATTTTAATGAAATATAATGTGGAAATGCAGGATATTTTATACCAGGCAGATCCATTTTAATTTGAGTAAATTATTAAGCACTAACAGTGGTGGCTCCTGATCCGAACCCTTTTCTCACCACTTCTTTTTTAACGGGTGCCACCAATGCCTGTTTTATAAAAGTTCCGTATCCGTATGGATAATAGGGATAATACAGATACCAATCAGGGTTAAAGGAATAATACCATAAAGGGTTGCCGGCAGCTTGCTGATTCAGGTGATAGGTACTATCATATAATGTGTCATTCAGCGGTTGTTTCATGGGCTTATCATAATAGACCGGATCGCTGGTATAGGATGGATCCTCACCGGCCGGGCTCATATTTCTGTTGCAGGAAGCAAGGGCTGCAGTGATCAGAACCAGTTTCACTTGTTTTGATCTTTTCATATTTTTTTAGTCACAATATATATGCCACCAATTGTTAAGAATATGGTAGTAAACTGATCAGGAAGATACACTGAATGCCCCCCTGCCAAAACCACCCCTGATTACTGAACTTTTAAATCCGTTAAATCCGATATTGGACCGTTCATGAATGGCTCCTGAATAATAGCCTGCCCGCTGGTACATGCCATTCATATAATTACCATAAGGCCGGAAAGCATAGAACCAAAGATGGTTTCCACCGCCTCCATAAACAGAGGAGTAAGGTGCTGTACTATCGCTTCGGATATAGGTATTATTATTACCGCTTTTCCAGTCCTTTGCCGGTTTATTACAACTGGCCAGTGCTGCCGTTATCAGCAGTAATTCCACATGTTTTGATTTTTTCATGCTAATACTTATTTAACGGTAATAAAAATTTCATAATCTTTTTTCACATTCACAGCCTGGGTATCGCCATCACTGTTTTCTGCTTTTGCATTTTCTATCCCTAATGCAGGGATGGTATCCCGGTATTCCATGATTTTCAGTTCTTTGAGATTTACCCAGATTATGTGTTTGGTAACCAGCACATCATGCAGGCTGTCGATATGCTGCACGGTAACTGAAGTTTCCACTGAACCGTTATGGTTTACCTGGTTGGTAAGGTCTTCATTGCGGTTATCACAGGCTACTGCACAGCAAAGGATCACCAATACAGTTACCAATAATTGTAATTTTTTCATTTATTTCTTTTTTTTAAGGGTGCAGGATGCAGTGGTAAATATAACTTTACCACTGCCTGCTTCCCATTTTTGAAAGGCCTATTTTTTATAAACCTGTTTTATTTTTTTTCTGCAACAGTTGGTTCCTTTTTCTGTAACATTTCCAGTAACTGCAATCCCATCATTCCGCTGATGCTTCCATCAGCAGCATTACCACCACCTATCAGGATTTCAGGAATAATTTTAATATTGCCTTTTCCAATTTCTTCGGTAATCTTATACCGGGTAAAATTATCACCGCCCATGGCTTTCACCTGCAGTTCATAGGCTTCTGCGGTAGATTTACCAATCGCCATAATTTTTTCTGCTTCTGCCAGACCGGTTTTACTGATCTTTTCCGCATCTGCACTGGCATTCAGCTTGGTAGCTTCTGCCTGGGCACCGGCCCGGGCACGGGTAGCTTCTGCTTCTGCATTGGCCCGCATCTTGGTGGCTTCCGCTTCTGCATTTACATTCAGTTTAAGGCTGGTGGCATCACCTTCTGCTTTTTTAACTGTGGCATCGGCAGTGCGTTGTGCTATTTCCACACTTTGCTGTGCTTTCACAATTTCCTTCTGCATATCTGCAATAGCTGTTTCTTTTTCCATTCCCTGCCTTTGTTCCTGTGCCATCCGCTGGGTCTGGTAAGTCTTTTGTTCTTCTTCCGCAATCTTTCTATCGGTTAAAGTCTTCATTAATGCTTCAGGCGGAACAATATCCCCGATCAGGGTATCCACTGCATTTACATTATAATCGTCCAGTACTGCTTTGATATGGTCTTTCGCAGCACTCTGCCTTTCTTTTCTGGTGGACAGGAAAGAGATCACATCGCTGTCCTGAGCACTGTTACGGAAATAATTACCAATGGTAGGTTCAAGCACCTGGGATACCAGGTTACTCATACTCCCGAAACGGGCAATCACTTTTGGTGCTTCATTAGCCGGAATATGGATGATCTGAGATACGTCTAAATTAAACGGGAAACCATCTTTAGAACGTACCGTAATGGTACATAAATTTTTATCCAGGTTATGCGCTTCACTTCTGGCATTGGCCCAGTTTAAGACCAGGTTGGTGGTGGGTACCAGTTCCACTTTCATGGTATATTTATTAATAGGGTATTTACCCGGTCCCAGTGGTTCCATCCATACCCCCCGGAATCCTTTACTAACTATATTACCATGTTTAAAAGTCTCACCGGTTAGGTCCTTACCGTCTTCACCGATATAGCTGATAACTACACCCACATTACCAATGGGCACATCAGTCATGGGCGTTTCTTCAATCTGTACTGCCCAGGGGTTGATAAAATAACTACCTGCCAGCATTACCTGCGGCTGTAAACCCCTGTTACCATTATTGGCCAGGAAGCTATCAAAGTCCTGGAAATTATTATGCCCTTCAATCTGTTCACCGGCTATCTGTCCTGGACGGATGGGTTTACCGTCCAGTGTAGTAATGATGCCCACCATATTCTCTTTAATAATGGTCATATCGGCAATGGTAATGGTAAAGGCAAAGCTATTGATACGATAGGTACCTGCAGTCATAACTGCGGTCTGCCTACCTTTCTGTCCGTTATTGGCAAGAAATTTCTCCGTATCCTGAAAATTATCACAGGGTACTTTTCTGCCTAAGATATTCCCGGTAGGCAATTCCCCGCCATCATTGGCCAGTACCAGTCCTATTTTACCTTCGGGTATTACTACAAAGGGTTGCATATCCACCCCGTATTGCCAGGGCCACATACCCCAGTATAAGCCCGGTGCAAGGGTTTTTGCCTGATAACCGGCTTCTCCTTTGGTGGCAATAATCCGCCCGTCCGGCAAGGATTTATTGGCCCCGAAGAGTACAAACTTTTTAGTCACTAAGCCGATCCTGTTTTCCGGTACGATGACCATACCAAAAAACATGCGGAGTATAAACTTGTAAAAAATTACTGACAGCAACAGTACCAGTATCCACCAGTAGTGTGCTAAGATTTGATTGGATTCCATAATTGAATGTTTAAAATAAAAAAGACGTTAATAATTGGATAAATAATATGATGTATGTTTAAAATTGATGATACAAATATGAATGTACTGATTTTTACAAATCACAATAAAAAATAATGATTATTTTTTAGGGAGGGCCTGTATATAAAAGTGAAAAGCGGTTATAAAACAGGTCTTCCTGTAAATTATATTCCATCTCCCCTGCAGGTACAGCTATATGTTTATCTGTACCCTGTATTTTTTTGGGTGAGGATAACAGTTGCAGGCACAATACAAATATTGTTGCAACAATTATCATCACGATAATTGGTTTCATCTTGTGTATTAAAGCTTAATATGTTCAGGAATTCAATTGCAGCCGCAATTGTGTGTGTTGCCGGTTGTATTTATTCAGAACAAAGGGTGGCAGGTGGGTTTTCCCTCAGGCGGCAATTGCTTAATAAAGCAAGAAGATGTTTGTTCATAATAGTTGGAGTGATACTCCGTTTGCTTTGGAGATGTAAAGATATTATCATCTCTAACCTGGTTCAAAGGGTATTAGGGAGCAGCGGGACTTGCTGCGGGAAGAACGGTAAATCACTGCTGATAAACGGTAAAATAAATGGATAAGTGCATTTTTTTGCTACATGGTTTCAAATTCGTGCTTATGCGTGGGTTTCCAGTACAGGTAATAATAGGCCAAAAGGAGTATACCGGTGGTAAATGGTATAATGGCAATATGTTTGTAGGTAATAGGGCCATAAATAACATTGGCATCTATTTTAAAAAATTCACTCAGCATCCAGAATGAATTGGCTAAGATCCATACCGTAATGGCAGCATTATGGCATAACTCCGACATAAATTCCCGGGTACGCCAGGCAATGACAATGGATATAATCAGTGTGGGGAATATCATGGCAATACCCAGTGGTTTCCAGATCATACACCAGCTGATATCTTTTAATAACCAGAAAACGATATGCAGGTTTTCCATTTTGCGGTAACTTAAAGGAATACTGTAGCTGGGTTCCGGTTGGTTATTGCTCATTGACTATTATTTTATACTTAAAAATAATAGAATATCATGAAAAGGATGGACTAATATTACCGGCTTAATATTTTGGAAAAACGGGTTACATCTGCCAGCGGATTCAGTGGGGTTTGGTACAGGAGCATTTCTGTGAGCTGGTGTGCAAAATAAGGGGCCAGCGAACATCCTTTGGTGCCCATTCCGTTGAGAATGCCTATTTCCGGATGCAGGGGGTGTAGGCCTGCAAATGGCCGCCTTTCTATATTTGCAGGGCGTTCAGCCGCAAAATGATCTGTAATTTTAAAGGGTAGCTTCAACCATTGCCTTAATAAGAGTTCCGTTTTGATCCGGAATCCTGCAGACGGGAGCGCATCTGCATAATTCCATTCATATTGAGAGCCTATCCAAAACAGGTTTTCCTGCCAGGGGGTAACCGTAATGTTTTGTTTATAAATATGGGTGCGGGGCAGCCCTTCAATTTCAGCAATCAATGCTTCCCCCTTATTTTTTGCATAGGGCAGTAATTGGAAATACGGGTTTTCCGTCCCGCTCACCCCATCACAACAGATCATTTTAGCTGCTTCCCAGTTTTTATAATTAACCTTCCCATCTTTTACAATACAATGTTCCCATTCAAATTTTTCTTCCAGTAAGCTGTTTGTTTCCGCTAATATCCTGCGCCATCCTCTGATTAATCCCGGCATATCTGCCAGGTAACAGGGGTTGGTTTCCCCCACGCCATAATAAAAGTTAAAATACTGCGATAAAGCTTCCACATTATCAGGTTTTTTTAAATAGAAGTTATCCTCAGCATTCCGGTCCTCCCAGGCCTGCCGCATCTGTACATTGCCATGAAAACTCAGCACATTGCATTGCTGTATTAAAGAAGCACCGGTAAGATTGCCCAGTTCCTGATAAGCAGCCACTGCAAAAGGCATAATTTCATCAATTAACCAGGTTTTCACCACTCTTCTGCCGGTAACAGGGTTAATCACCCCACTGGCTATTTTGGAGGCTGTAAATGGTTTTGATTCATCTATGACCATTACTTTTTTGCCGGCTTTTATTAAGTAATAACTCAAAAAACTGCCGCTGATACCCTGGCCCAATATGATATAGTCTGCCTGCTCCTTATTCATGATCTTTTTTATTGGCAATTACGGTAATGACCCTTGCTACAGAATCTTTGCTGGGTTTGCATGCTGCCCTTAGAATCAGTTTTATTTTTCCGCTGAAATTGGAAGGCACTGTAAAAGGGAATTTAGTATGGTAACTTTCTTTAGCAATAGTGGTAAAATACTGAAAGGGAAATATATTGATAAACCAACCGTCTGCAGATTGATGGTCTGCCTCATTAATAATTTCGAAACTGAGGGTTCCCGTTTTTTCGCCTTGTATACTATACCGGACCTGTACCGGTAATTCTATTTTTGCCCCTGATTTTAATTGAGCAGGAAATTTACAAAAGATATGCAGGCTATCGCTATGCTGTGCTTTGCAAAAACTAATGCAAACCAGCAATATGC
>Ga0364874_10733_pt1 | contig 13996 bp, 10 predicted proteins | sample ExccelAu500001D4_2_FD_206922 | JGI IMG/M metagenome (GOLD analysis project Ga0364874, IMG submission 206922) | Enriched cells from Trout Bog Lake Hypolimnion, Wisconsin, USA - BchlTB.Aug07.5000.01.D4 | ecosystem: Environmental > Aquatic > Freshwater > Lake > Hypolimnion/Profundal zone | place... | reverse complement strand
ATCACCGGGCTGAACATGGGTGCCAGCGGCATCAACTACACGGGTGTCGCCACGCTGAACATCAATTTGGGTTCCGGCAGCGACACCTTCAATGTGCAGAGCACGAATAGTACGACGGTGACGAGCGTGAACACGGGTGCGGGCAGCAACGTGGTGAACGTGGGCAGCAATGAACCGACCGCCAGCGGCAACACCAATGGTATCCAAGGTTTGCTGGTCGTGAAGGGCAGCGGTGCCGACATCTTGAATGTGGATGACACGGGCAACACCACCGGCCAGAGCGGCACGCTGACCTCCAGCGCGATCACCGGGCTGAACATGGGTGCCAGCGGCATCAACTACACGGGTGTCGCCACGCTGAACATCAATTTGGGTTCCGGCAGCGACACCTTCAATGTCAACGGCGCATCCAGCACCACCGTCACCACGGTCAATGGCTCGGGCGGGACTAATGTGGCGGTGGTGAGCGTCACCGGCAATTTCACGCCACAGAACCTGACCTTGCTTAACTTCGCCAGTGCTACGCTGAATGTGACCGGTAACATAACCGGCCTGTTCAACTACGCCGGCCCGGTCTCCACCTTCACGGTCGGCGGTTCCATCACTAGCACGGGTGTCGTGAACGTCGGCTCTATCACGACGATGACCGTGAGTGGCAACTTAGCTGGCCAGTTAAACGTGACCGGATCGCTGAGCACCCTGACGGTGGACGGTGCCGCGCCCGGCCAGATAACGGCAGGCTCCGTGGGTGTGATCTATGTGGATGCGGGCTACGGCAACTCGCTGCTGAACCTGACGGTGGCGGGCATCCAGCGCGTGATCACGGCCACGCCGGTGGCGGGCGGCATTATGCCCGGCACCGTGTTCTTCGCCTTCGTTTATGACGCCGAGTCGGCCACCGTGCCGCAGGTGGCCATCCGCATTACCGACAGCAAGCCGGTGGCGTGCAGCTACAATCTGGCGCTGCTGGTGACCAACAGCAGTACCGCGAAGATCGACCTGACTCGGGTAGATTCCACCTCGGGCGGGGCGACGGGCATCAGCAACATCAGCGTTGCGGGCGACATTCTAGCGTCGTTGAGTACGATCGATCTCCAGTATTTCACGAACCTGACGACGAGTAGCAAATACGGCGTGGTGCTGCCGGCGGACACGATCACAGGCGTGGAAGTGAGCGGTATCCTGCCGGTCGACGCGGTGGATGTGGCTGGGTTGGAGGGGCTGGCATTTGCCACCCTGACCACGGCCGCAGGCGTACCGATCAATATCACAAACCCGCTTGGATCTCCTAGCAGCGAGGCCGTGCTGTGGAACTACCTGGGCAGCGATGCTACAGTGGTGTCCGCGACGAACGCCTTTGTGGTGCCGTTCAACCAGACGAACAGCGTGCGCCTCTTCGCCCATGACGATATGAATCTGGACATGGAACGGGTCATGACCCTGACGGATGAGACGGCGGACAACCTACCCATCACGGCTGCGGTGCAAATTATGCCGACCAGCAGCAGCCTGAATCCCTATGTGCAGAGCGTGGTTTTCACCGGCACGGGTGCCTCGCTCTCCAGCCCGCTGTCCGTGGCCAGCATCACCAGCACCGGTGCCTTGGGCGATCTGACAATCTCGGTGCCCGGCGGCAGTACGGTGAACGGCGTGGCGGGCTTGGGGAACGTTGCTGCGACGAGCATCTTCGGGAGCATCACCGTGACCGGCGGCGGCATCTACGGGGTCATCCAGACCACGGGCGGTGACTTAGGCGCGGAAACGGTATCTGCCACCACTGGCCTTATCACGTCCGTGACGAGCATTTCGTCCGCTACGGCGATGACTGGCCAGATCATCGTCCGCGGCAACCTGATCAGCACCGTCACGGTGGGCGGCACCTTCTCGGGGGTGATTGCGGCGCAGGGGAATGTGGGAGTAATCCAGACCAACAGCGGTGGGGCCGCTGTAGTGGGTTCCGCCGGCGCGCTCACTCGGTTTGGCGGTATCACGATCTCCGGCGCGGACAGCGGCCAGATCATCAGTCTTGGCAACGTGTTCGGGAACATCTTGGTGACCGGTTCGCTGACGGGCCGGATCGCAGTGGAAGGGCAGGCGGTTTCCGGCTTGGCGTCGCTGCGGGTCGGTATCCTAGGCAACCTGACAGTGGGCACTTTTGCCAGTGGCGGGGCCATCGCCAGCGGTGGGCTGGTGTGCGATGCGACGGGCGGCACGACGGCGAGCTTGGGCAGCAGCCCGGCCGGGTTTGTGGCGGCGGAAGGAGTGGTTAACCAAACCACGAACTACTTGACGGCGAATAATCTTCTGGCCAGTCTTCAGGGCACCGCGAACGGTTCTGTGCTGACGGCCATCTTCACCAATGGCGGGAATGGCCTCCTGTTTGACACCGGGGGCACTTTGCAGGGGCTGGACTTGATCGAGACGGACCTAGCCAACCTAAAGGACACCAGTGGCAAATTAAGCGGCACTATTTCATAAACCAATTTTGCAAACGATCTGAATAAACAATCAACTATCAAATCATAATAAATCATCATGAAAAAACTAAATTCCTCAATAGTTCGTTTCTCGTTCGCCTTGCTAGGAGGATTGCTTTGCAGTTGTGCTTTAACAGCGTCCGCCCAGACAACTAATCACCTTCAGCGTTTCTATTTGCAGGCTGGCGGTGGGGTGGCGTTCACCTCCGGCACGCAGCTCAAAGATAATCCGTTTGGTGCGAACAGCGGAGATATCCGGTATCAGACAGGGGTGCAGGGTTCTTTGCAGGTGGGGTATAACCTGAACTCTTCCTTCAGCGCGGGAATAAACGTCGGTTTCGTCGAGAACCCCATTGATTCCATTGGGGGCAATACGCTTTCGCATACGGGAAGCAGCGCAGACCTGTATCAGATTCCGCTCATGACGGAGCTGATTTATCGTCCGTTGCACGGTCACTTTACCCCATATATCGGGGCTGGGGTGGGGGCGGTTATTGCGATGTTCGACGGGAAAACTATGCCAGCCGGATTCTCTTCGGGGTATTCGGACACAGATATCACTCTGGGTTATGAGGCCAAAGTCGGGGTGCAATACAATTTCAACAAAAGCTGGTCGGCGGGTGTGGGATATCAGATGCTCGTTTCGTCCGGACATAGTTGGCAGGACAGCTCGGTGAACCTTACGACAAAAGAAATGCTGACGCATTGCGTGACCGCCAGTTTGACTTGGCGGTTTTGAACAGTGTTTAAGGAAAACATGACATCATGAAGTTTTCCCATTATCGCTTGGCATTTATCCTCGGCCTCCTATGCGGGTTAACTGGACTAGGCACGGTCTCTGCCGTCTGGGCTCAGGGATCCAACCAGTTATGGCTGGCTATCTGTAATGGTAATCCCACCCCCAGCTCGGATGTCGCCATCTGCCGACTGACTACGGACGGTTCTGCGGTAACTGGGAATATCACGGGCGTTGGCAGATTTCTTACGCAAACGGATTTTTCTGCCTTTGCCACACCTTATGACCTAGTGGTGGATCCGGCCATGGGCAAGATGTACGTTCTAGACAACAATCTTACTGGCAAGACACCGGAATATATTTATTCCTTCAATCTTGCGGGTACGCCGGCGCAGGTCGCGGCCAGTGTCCAAAAGATTTATACTATGCCGGTGCCTGCCGCTGACATCACGGCTGGCCTTTATCCCCGTATTTCTGGAATAACGCTGGATACAGCGAGTCATTACCTGTATTTCTTGCAATTTGATCAGGTTACCAGCAGCAATGCCTACGTGGGTCGGATGAGTCTGGCTGCCAGCGGATTGAGCAATGTGAATGCCGCTGGCTCAAATCTGCCCCCGGTGTTGGCTCTTTATTCCGGCAATATTCCCGGTCAAGGAACCATCGCTTTGGACACGAGTAATCTCTATGTGGGGGTGTACAATATGGCGGTGGGAAACGCCGGAGTCTATGCCGCGCCCAATAATGGAAGTGGCAGTTTTACGGAGTTGGTCGTCCAATCCGCTGGCGATACCAGCTTTGCCAACGGCATGGTAAGCGGTGTGGCCAGCGATGCCGCCGACCATCTGATATATTATCTTACGTTTGACGCACTGTATGGAGCTGTGGGACTAAACGCATTGTGGGTGTATAATATGAATACTGGTACGACCCGTAAGATTGGTAGCGGCTATCCTGGCATCCCCGACAATCTGGCGATTGATACGGTCAACCGTCGGTATTATTTTACATGCGGCTGGGATGGCACAGGCAATATCATTTCTACGAATTACCAGTCTGTCTACACAGGCGTGCTGGGGGCGACCAATGCGCCGACTCTGTTTTATACTCCGTCCTTGACTGGGCAGGATGCTGCGGGACAGTTGAATGCGGGCAAGGTCATCTTGGCTGGCATCTATGTCGAAAACGCCCCAACCATAACACCGAATTCATCCATGACAATTTATCCACGGCTAGGGGTGCCGACGCCTGTGCTGCCGTTGCTAACGTTGGCTGATGTCAGTTCGACTTTGCTGACTGGTGCCACTGTGGCCATCACCGGCGGACAGTTTTTCGGAGACGGCGATATACTCTCGGTCGTCACGAATGGCACTAGTATCACGGCCAACTACAATCCGTTGACAGAGATTCTTACGCTTCGGGGTTGCACCACCTTGGCAAACTACCAACAGGTGTTGCGCTCTGTAGCCTACATCTCAACCAACAGTAATCCGACCGAGGGAGGGGCCGCCAGCATTCGGACGATGTTATGGGGAGTGACGGATGGGGAGTTGTCAACGGCGACAACAAATTCGCTTCAAATTTCGCTGGCGGAGCGGCCGTCGACCAACAAAGTCAGCCTTGCCGCTTCAACCAGCCACTGGCAGATACTATTCAACGGGGCTGCGGGTCAGCAGTATGTGGTGCAAACTGCAGCCAGCCTGCAAGGTCCGTGGACTAGCCTTTCCCCGGTGCTAACGGCAGATGGCAATGGCTTGATTCTGTATCAGGACGTCGGTCTCACCGCGACTAACCGATTCTACCGAGTGAGATACTCGCAATAAGATGGATGTTTTTTGGAATTGGCACTAGCAATGAAAATAGAGCTTCTAACAATATGTGATAGCGCCGTTGATTACGGCGGCAAGCTTTGTGTGCTTGGTATGTTTGAGGGCATTGCTGCCCCCAGCGTGCCTGTCGTTCATCAGCATTTGACCGTATTAGCTAGGATACGATTCGATCCGACTGAAGTTGGAACGCATAAGGTTTGCGTTTCAATAACGGACGAAGATGGTAAGCCACTCGTCCAGCCTCCGGTTCAAGATATTCCTGTTCAATTTTATGGTGAGATGAAGAGTATGATTCTGAATCTAATCTTTAGCCTGAACGGTTTGAGATTTCAAAAGTTCGGCGAGTATGCCGTGAATTTGGTTGTGAACCTTGAACAGAAGAGTTCCACACCTCTTTATTTATCACAATTTGTCCGCCGACCATAACGTATACAAGACAATCTAAACTCTTAAGAATACCTCCAGACGAAATAAAGGAGAACTGACGACAAATCCAATCGGCCCAGCCACGCCGTTTTAACCTCATCTCCGCAATTGAAGTGGTGGCCAAAGTGTGAATGGGTGAATAAAATTAGGGGCGATGAGCACATTGGCATCGCTGGTAACGGTTCACCTAGCGGGTGAAGGGCAGGACGAGATTTGCTTGGACACGTTGCCGGGCAAATTTACCGTGCCGCGTACGGATGAGGCGCTGACACCTTCCGGCGGACTGGCCGCGTGGAGCGGCTTTCTCAAACATCTCGGGATCATCGAGCGGCTGGCCGAGCATTATCCGGTGGCGCGCACCAGTCCCAATGCCGCGCCGGTACGCGAGGTATTGCACCGCTTTCTGCTGGGCGCCTTGGTGGAAGGCCGGCGCTTCTGTCATGTGCGCTGGGTGATGGACGATCCCGCCGTGGCCACGCTGATGGGACTGGAGCGAGTGCGCGGGGAAGATGCGTTGCCGCGCTTGGGCAAGGAGTTGGAGCGGGAAAGCCTGCGGGCATGGATGCGCCAGCCACAAACCGAACTTTACGCGGCGTTGCCCGACCGTTTCATTGCCGACTGGGATTCGACGGTAAACACGCGTTATGGGCATCAGGAAGATGCCGCTGTGGGTTACAACCCGCACAAGCGTGGGCGCAAAAGCCATCATCCACTGATCTGCGTAGCGGCGCGCACCCGACTGTGTCTGCATCTGGAATGGCGGCCGGGCGATACCGTCAGCGCGACGGACTGGCAGCCCGCGATGGAAAAAATCTGGTCGCATCCGACGATTCGCGAACGGCTCTGGCTCAATCGCGGCGACGTGGGCTTTGGGCAGGAGGCCATCATGGCGTGGCACGAAGCCGAAGGGGAAAAGCGCCCGAAATATCTGTTTAAGCTCAGGTTGACGAGCAACGTGCGGCGGGCGATTGTCCGGGTGCCTTGGCCGCTGTGGGCAGGTGCGCCCACCGTGGGCTGCCAGCAGTTCGCCGAGACGACGGTGCGGCTGCAAGGTTGGAGCCCGGAACGGCGGATCGTCATCGTGCGCACGCTCAAACCCACCAATCCCAGTCCGCAGGATTTGTTCTGGGACACGCCCGAGGATGAAGTGGCGGTGTATGTGACCAATCTGGATCGAGCTGAAGCGACCCGCGCACAGGTGGCGCTGCTCTACGCGCAGCGGGCCGACACGGAGAACGTCTTTGACGAGCTGAAGAACCAGTGGGGCTTTCGGGGCTATTGCAGCGGGAAAGCGGTGGTGACGGAACTAGCCGCCCGGCTGGTGCGGCTGACTTACAACCTGTGGAGTCTGTTCACGCGGCTGATGGGACTCAATCCGGGCCACCATACGGAAGCCATCAAGTCGCGGCGGAATTTTTTGTTTATGGCGGCACAAGTGGTTGAAAGTGGTCGCCAACGCACCCTCAAACTGGCGGTCAAAGCCGAGTGGTGGCAGGTGTTGAAAGGCTGTTACGAAAGGCTGAAAACGTGGTTGGCGACAACTGCGCCGCAGTTGGAAGCCCAAGGCAACTTCCTCCGCCTGCTATCTCGTCAAAGCACCGATGATCCCCTCGATTGGCTCGCAGAACACGCCCCGACTCCCACCGGCTGATGCCCAACTGCGGATTTTAGGATAATTAACGCCTCGGTTTGAAATTTTCTGCAATTCCGGCATCCTGATTATTCTGAAAACGTCTGGAACATTTCCGAACTCATCGGCTGACCAACGGTATGCCACCGGCAAACTGGTGCGGCGGCTGTGCGCGCTGGCATGGTCGTTTCGCGCGGATTGCCTGTGGTCGCTGGTATTGAGTTTGCTACTGTTGCTGCTGGGCATCGCCGGACTTAAATGGCTGGGTTTGGCGATTGACGTCATCCGTTTCGCGCTCGACCCAACGCTGCCGCCGCCGGCGTATCCGTTTGGCTGGCATCCGCCGATGGGTTGGTCCGCGTTGCAGATTATCACCGCCTTGGCGGTGGCGATTGTCGGGCTGGCCTTTCTACGCGCCTGGCTCACTTATGTCTACAACATGATCACGGCGCGATTGAGTCAGGGCGAAATCGTGCCCGCGCTCCGTGCCCAGCTTTACGCCAAATTGCAGCGGCTGAGTTTCAGCTTCTTCGACCAGCACGGTTCCAATTCCATTTTCAACCGCGTGACCGGCGACGTGCAGAACACGCGGCTGTTCGTGGACGGCGTGTTGTTGCAGGGAATCAATTTGGTGCTGACGCTGGCCACCTACGCCTTTTTCATGTGGCGAATCCAGCCGGTGCTGACGCTCGCCTGTTTGTCGGTCTCACTGCCGCTGGCGTGGCTGGCGCATTATTATTCGGCGCGGCTGCGCCCAGGCTATCTGCGGAACCGCGAGCTGACGGACGACCTGATTTTGTTGTTCAGCGAAAGTGTGCGCGGGATGCAGACCGTGAAAGGATTCTCCACCGAACCAAATCAAATCCGGCGGTTTGAAGAAGCGAACGTGCAGGTATCTGCACAGCAGCGGCGGATTTTCTGGGATTTATCCATCTTCACACCGGGCACGCAAATGCTGTCGCAATTGAGCCTTGTGATTTTGTTCGCGTTCGGCGGCTGGCTGTATGTGCAAGGAAAAATTCCGTTGGGCGGCGGCATGCTAGTATTCGCCGGTCTGCTTCAGCAGTTCACGGCGCAGGTGGCGAACATTTCCACCATCGCCAACTCGGTGCAACAAAGTTTGGCAGCGGCGCGGCGCGTATTTGAAGTGCTGGACACGCCCATCGCGGTGCAAAGCCGTCCGGGTGCCATCAAACCGGGCCAACTCACCGGGCGGATGGTTTTTGAAAATGTGACCTTCGGTTATCACGCGGATCAACCGGTATTGACGGAGGTTTCATTCACGGCGAAACCGGGACAAGTCATCGGCATTTTTGGCCTGACCGGCGCCGGCAAAAGTTCGCTGCTAAGTTTGCTGCCGCGCTTTTACGATCCGGTCGCCGGACGGATTCTGGTGGACGGAAAAGATTTGCGGGAGCTGGATCTGGACGCGTTCCGGCGACAGATTGGGATTGTCTATCAGGAAAGTTTTTTATTCTCGAACACAGTGGCGGCGAACATCGCCTTCGGCCATCCGCAGGCCACGATGGAACAAATCGAACGCGCGGCGCGCATCGCCTCGGCGCATGAATTCATCCTGGCACTGCCGCACGGTTACGAAACGGTGCTGGGCGAATCCGGCGTGGATTTGTCCGGTGGTCAACGCCAGCGGCTGGCACTGGCAAGGGCGTTGTTGATGCAGCCGCCCATCCTGATTTTGGATGATCCAACGGCGTCGGTGGACGCGCGGACGGAAAATGAAATCCTCTCCGCTTTACGCGAAGCGATGGCGGGCCGCACGACCTTCGTCGTTTCCGGTCGGCTGAATTTATTGCGTCGCGCGGACATTATTCTCGTATTGGAAAACGGACGTTTGACGCAATCGGGCACGCACGAAGAATTGGTTTCCCGACTGGGTCCGTATCACGACACCGCTGAATTGCAGATCATGGATCTGGACGATCCCGGAAGGAGCGTGGCAAACAGATGAACACGCCGCCGAATGATAAATCGCCAACGAATAAGGCCGTGAAGGGAGCGTATTCCAGCCGCGAAGCGATCACCTATTACAATCCGCACGAGGAGCGCGAAGCGGACAAGGCCCCGCTGCAAGCAAAGCTCATCCGACGGATTTTGGGCTACACCAAGCCTTACGCTGCGAAACGCAACTGGCTTTTCGTGCTGACATTTGTGCGCGGCTTGCAACTACCCGCGCTGGCGTGGCTGATTGGTCGCACCATCAACGGCCCGATTGCGCACCGCGATTTGCCTGGAATTTACTGGGCGGCGGCCGGTTATTTTGCGTTGGCACTGTTCACCATCGTGACGTTTCATTTCCGCCAGCGGTTTGCCCTCGAACTCGGCGAGGCGGTGGTTCACGACATGCGGTTGGATTTGTTCCGCAAACTGATGACGATGCCGATGGCGTTTTACCACACCACCAAGTTCGGCCGCATCATCAGCCGGATGACCTCGGACATTGACAGCGTGCGCGCCGGCGTGCAGGACGTGGTTTTCGTGCTGGTGGTGCAAGGCTTGCACATGGTAGTCGCGGCAGCGCTGATGGCGTGGTATGACTGGAAACTTTTTTCGCTGATGGTCGCTCTAGCGCCGCTCATCTGGGTGGTGAACGAAAAATTCCGGCAGGAAACCAGCCGCCGACTGCGCAAGGTGCAGGAATCGTGGAGCCGCGTCTCGTCCACGCTGGCCGAATCCGTGAGCGGCATCCGCGTGACGCAGGCTTTTGTCCGGCACAAAGTGAACGCCGACTTCTTCCAAAAACTCATTGATACGCATGGCGAAAACAACGTCGATGCCGCCCAAGCCTCGGCCGTCTTCGTGCCGCTGCTGCAATTGAAGAGCCAGGTTTTTATGGGAGCGATGGTGTTGCTCGGCGCGTTCGGCGCGCTGCGCTGGCATGGCTGGCTGCACATGGAGGTGGGCGACCTGGTGATGTTCTTTTTTCTGGCCAATTTATTTTTTGATCCGGTTCAACTCATCGGCAATCAATTGAATCAGGCGCTGATGGCGATGGCCGGTGCGGAACGATTATTTCGGATGCTGGATCAACCACCAGTCTGGCAGGACGCCGCCGAGGCGAAGCCGTTGCCGGCAATCCAAGGCCGGGTGGAATTTCAAGCCGTTAATTTTGAATACCTGCCGGGGCGGCGTGTGCTCAAGGACATTTCATTTGTAGCTGCACCGGGGCAGACCGTCGCTCTGGTGGGTCACACCGGCAGCGGTAAAACTACTTTGGTTGGCTTGCTTCAAAAATTTTATCTCCCAACCATCGGCCGCGTGCTCGTAGACCACTTCGACTTGAACACCGTCACCAGCGATTCGCTTCGCTCGCAGATGGGCAGCGTGCAGCAAAATAATTTTCTATTTTCCGGCTCAGTGCTGGACAACATCCGCTTCGCCCGACCCGAAGCGACGGAAGCCGAAGTGCTCGCCTGCTTGAAAACCTTGGATTGCCCCGACCTGCTTGAAGCGCTGCCGCAGGGACTTCACACCAGCGTGGCCGAGCGGGGCACGTCGCTTTCGTTTGGCCAACGGCAGTTGATTTGTTTTGCCCGCGCCATGCTGGTCAATCCTCGCATCGTCGTGCTGGACGAGGCAACTAGCGCGATTGATTCCGTCACCGAAGCGAGATTGCAAAAAGCGTTGGAAATTTTGCTGCGCGGGCGGACAGCTTTTATTGTGGCGCACCGGTTAAGCACGATTCGCAAGGCGGATTTAGTGCTGGTATTGGATCAAGGCCGGATTGTAGAGCGCGGGACGCATGAGACGTTGATGCAACAAGCCGGTGTCTATGCCCGGTTACATCAGGAATTTGTAAGCACCTGAACAATTGAACTTCAAGCTTGGCCTTCCGCCCGCGCCACCATCTCGCGCTCATCCAAGTCATCTATCGCGGACCGGCTAGCCTATTGCGGCTGAACCCGAATCATCACTTCATTATGCCGGAAGAAGCCAGGAATCCACGGGGGATCGAAATAGCCGTATAGGGGTGGCGATTGTTGGCTAAGCTGTTGCGGCTTCATCCAGTCTTTTAATTTAAGCAAAGCCGCCTGTTCGTTCTGGGTATTGCGTCCGCCCCGAAAACGGAAAACAGCAAACTGACCAGCGGTAATTTCTTTCACTACGAGTCCGCTGTCATTGGGTTTGGGGACTTGGTTTGTGTTTAGATTCGCCGACATCACAAAGGCCATCGTCGCGTTAGTTTCACTGCCTGACATCAACACCGGCGTCGTCATAGCAATCTTCTGTTGACCCTGGTTGCTGCCCCGGATGAACCGGAACAATCGCATGAAACTGCTGTCCGCATTCTGACCGCTGGTCGCCTCCACCACCTTCAAGGCCGGATAATCCCGCAACTCAAACTTGCCCTCTGCCCGCACCACTTGATAGGGCGCGGACTCACTGCCGCTAGCTTTGCTTTGAAGGCTCATGACCAGCAAAACCGTAGCTGTTCCTGCTAGAATTAGCCAGATGGACTTGATCTTCATTTACCTAAATTGCCGTCAATAACACTTCCAAGTCGATTCCAATCAGTTTAAAAATTACACTAGTCCAGCATATCCCCCTTTGTGCTATGACATCATTTCAGAAAAATTACGAACGATGTTGTTCGATGAATTAAAAACCTTACAGTCGGCGTTTCATTCAGTTCTCATAGCTTCCACTATCGTGCCCCATGTAATGGCCACCTCTGGATAGTTCCTATGTTTTAATGACAATTAATGACAAAATTTCTTGCACGTAGCTGCATCTCCGTGCATTTTTGAAAAAATGGTCATTGCTGTAACATGCTGAGAGATGCACAGATATGTATCATGATGCAACCAAAATCAGGATTCGATCCCTTCACCCGCTCCACTTCCTAATTTCTACACACAAATCCTTCTTTTTCAGAGACGTCATTTGCTAAAAAAAACTAAATCGTTAAACCGGTTTCCCGATTTAACGATTCAACGGTTAAACTGTTTAATGAACTAGGCCTTCTTCTTGGCCTCATCGCCCTTTTTCCAAGTGCGCTTGGGCGCCTTGGTGACGAGTCCCTGCTTGAGGGCGGCGGCGGAAACGCTGATGTAGCGGACTTCGCCGCTGGGCAACTGCGCTTTCACGCGCTGCAAATTCGGCATGAATTTGCGCTTGGTGATCGCGGTGATGTGCGTACCGATACCGCCGGATTTCTTCGATTTACCCGAGCGCCAGATAATGCTGCCCTTCATCGGGCGTTTGCCGGTCAATTCACAAATGCGTGCCATAAATTTTTCTTTCGTTAAAGAGCCGCCAAGCGTAGCAGCGAAATCTTTCCTGACAAGTTCTTTTTCAGGGAAATTCTGCGTGCCTTTGCCGCACGCCAAACGTATCTTCACGGTTTGATTTTATGGCCACCCTAAAACCGTTTGCCGCCCTGCGGCCCAAACCCGAACTCGCCGCCCAAATTTGCGAACTGCCTTACGACGTCATGTCCTCCAACGAGGCCCGCGCCATGGCCGCCGGCAACCCCTTGAGCTTTCTGCACATCAGCAAGCCGGAAATTGACCTGCCCGTCGGCACCGATTTGTATTCGCCGGTGGTTTACGCGAAAGGCGCGGAAAATTTCCAGCAGCTCATTGCGCAAGGCGCGCTCCAGCCGGACGACAAGCCGAATTTCTATCTCTACCGCCAAATCATGGGTGCACACTCGCAAGTCGGCCTCGTCGCCGCCGCGAGCTGCGAAGAATATCTGGCGAATCTCATCAAGAAGCATGAGTTCACCCGCCCGGACAAAGAGGACGACCGCGTGCGCCACATCGAGGCGCTGAACTCGCAAACCGGTCCGGTGTTTCTGACTTATCGCGCGGTGGCGGCGTTTGATGAATTTGTCGCAAAGAAAATTTCCGCCCCACCGGTGGTGGATTTCACCGGCCAAGACGGCGTGCGCCACACGTCGTGGACGATTTCCGGCGCGGACGAAACCAAATTCGTCGAAAACCAGTTCGCGCAAATACCGGCGCTTTACATTGCCGACGGCCACCACCGCAGCGCGGCGGCGGGCCGGGTTTTCAAAGCGCGGAACGGTGCCGGTCACAGCGGACAATTTCTCGCCGTAATTTTTCCGCACAACCAGATGCAGATTCTGCCCTACAACCGCGTGCTGAAAGATTTGAACGGCCTCACGTCTTATGAGCTGACGCTGAAGCTGGAGCAGGTTTTTGACTCCATCCGACTTGGCTCTGCCACGCCCGCCGACAAGCACGCGCTCGGCTGGTATATTGACGGCCAATGGCACCGGCTCACGTTCCGGCGCAAATTCACCGACGTTGCCGACCCCATTGAATGTCTCGACGTGACGCTCCTGCAAAAACACGTCCTCGCGCCCATCTTCGGCATTGACGACCCGCGCACCAGCAAGCGCATTAATTTTGTCGGCGGCATCCGCGGCCCGGCGGAACTCGAAAAGCTCGTGAACAGCGGCGAATACGCCTGTGCATTCTCAATGTTCCCAACCAGCATCGAAGACCTGATGGAAATTGCCGACGCCGGTGGTATCATGCCGCCCAAGAGCACCTGGTTCGAACCGAAGCTCCGCGACGCGATGTTCTGCCACCAGATTTGAAAGGTGACGGCCGGCACCGGCTGCCGCTACACTTCCCCCGTGTCTACCGCCCGTTTGCAACGCAGCCTGCGCGCCACGTTTCTCGGCCTCGCCGTGAACGTGGCGTTGACCGTCGCGAAATTTCTCGCGGGCATTCTCGGCCATTCGCAAGCGCTCATTGCGGACGCGGTAGAATCGCTGGCGGATATTTTCAGCTCCATTATCGTCTGGCGCGGCCTCGTGGTGGCCGAGACGCCGCCGGATGACGACCACCCCTACGGCCACGGCAAGGCCGAGCCGCTGGCCGCCGCCATTGTCTCGGCGATGTTGCTG
>Ga0364874_10563_pt3 | contig 14023 bp, 14 predicted proteins | sample ExccelAu500001D4_2_FD_206922 | JGI IMG/M metagenome (GOLD analysis project Ga0364874, IMG submission 206922) | Enriched cells from Trout Bog Lake Hypolimnion, Wisconsin, USA - BchlTB.Aug07.5000.01.D4 | ecosystem: Environmental > Aquatic > Freshwater > Lake > Hypolimnion/Profundal zone | place... | reverse complement strand
GCGGCGGCGAGAGGAAACAACGATGTCCAACACTTTCAAGACACTCAAAGAGCAGTTCGGGCAATGTTTTGGTGTGCGCACACCTTTATGACTCCGTGTATAGAACCAACATTGTCGCATTTTGGTAGGAGATTGTCGCGTTTTGGTATGTCTTTGCCATTGTAATATGGCAGAACCGTTGTTTAATCGTATTGATGAACATGCAGCTTCTACCAACCGCGACTGCAGAATGCGCTCTCGTGGTCTTATTGTGGTGCCACAATAAGCAAGAGAACCAGATTGAAAGAGTGAAACCATGAACCTGAATTCCATCGTATGAAAACTACAAGCGTATTTCTTTTGTTTTTGGCTTTAGCTAGCACCGGCGCAGAAGCACAGATTGCCAATGGTTCCGGCGGCGGCAATCCGGCCACGGCTTCGAACGGGGTGCAAGTGCCAGCCGCGACGCCCTTTCGGGTGGTGGAGCGCGGAGCCAATCACCGGATTTGGCAACGGGAAACCTACGAACCAGGGCCGAACGGCAAAGCGATAGCGCATGTGCATCGAAGGGTCAGTCCTAGGAACGTGGTATTAGGTCTTAAAAGAAGGATGCAATACCAATATTCTAGGACCCTTGTATGAGAAGTAGAATGGTAATGTTATTATTTTATGAAACACGTTCCGATGATGCTTATAGCTATTCCGTTTATCTTTGTTATGAATGTGCGCACCTACTGCGCCACAATGAACGATTCACCTCCGACGACCTTAAATGGAGCGAATGGAATTGCAATGCACCCTGAGTCGCGAATGGAATGGTTTCGTGATGCGAAATTTGGACTTTTCTTGCATTGGGGCATCTACTCCGTCCCTGCCGGCCAGTGGGGTACAAAAACCAACCTTAGCGAATGGTTCCAAGCACAAACCCACATGTCGGCAGTAATTTATTCAAAATATGCCGCGCAGTTTAACCCAACAAATTTCAACGCCTCCCAATGGGTTGATATCGCCAAAGCCGCCGGTGTGAAATACATTGTCATCACCGCAAAGCATCACGATGGTTTCTGCATGTTTGACATCACCAATACTGACTACAACATCGTAAACGCAACCCCTTACGCCCATGACCCGATGAAAGATCTGGCGATGGCTTGTAGAGACGGCGGAATTCAGCTAGGATTTTTTTACTCATTGCCGGATTGGCATCACCCGGATATGCCGCCGCAATATAACCAGAAATTTTTTCATGGAAATCCGGGCACGAACGCTGATTTTTCAAGGTACGTTGCTTATATGCACAATCAAATTAAGGAGTTGTTGCTAAATTACGGCCCTCTCGGCATGCTCTGGTTTGATGGAGGTTCGGCTATGCGCGGCGCTGGAAGGCCTGAACTGATCAAGGCCGATGAACTCTTGGCCATGATTCATGAAATTCAACCCGCATGCCTAGTCAATGACCGTCTTGGCAGGGGCAAGGATTACAACACTGATGAGCGTGTGATTCCCGGTGCGTATCCTGGGAGCGATTTTGAAGTATGCATGCCCTTAAACGACCATTGGAGTTATAACAGTGCGGACCACAACTGGAAATCGGCAAGAACAGTCATCCGTAATCTGGTGGATATTGCCAGCAAGGGTGGAAATTATCTGCTAGATGTGGGACCGACTGCGGATGGCTCATTACCTCCAGCAGCCATCGAAATACTGAAGGAAACCGGGAAATGGCTGAAAGATAGTGGTGATTCGATTTATGGCACCGGGAGGAGCCCTTGGCTGGATGTGCCACCTTGGGGTCGCATCACTGCCAAGGACAATGAGATATTTGTTCATATTTTTGTACGGCCCCCCGACGGGATTATCCGGCTCACAGGGCTAAAAACAAAGCCAACCAGCATAAGCTTTTTGAGTGAAGTCAGAGGCGGGGGGGCAATGACCGCAAGCCCTCAGGATGGTGATATGCTTGTTCAACTGGCGGAGGTACTCCCGAACCCAATTGACAGCGTGGTTGTTCTGCGATTCAACCAAACTCCAGAAATCACAGGGCTCAGTTTGCCTCAAGCAAAATGATGTGGGCTACAGGCATACGCAGGACTGGCTGAGGGATGGGTTTTGCCTACCAACACTGACTGTTGTAGCCTAGCGTATACTTCAATCTGTGTTCACGGAACCACTGAAATTGCGGCGTTCGACCTGGGCGACGGCTTGGTTGACTTTGCTTTCCGGGTGATCGGGGGAGGAAGGGGCGTGCAACCGGAGATCGAGGGCCGCTTTGCGTCCGTCGGTGGTGACCAGCAGCACGTTTTCATCACGCGGATCAATTCGGCCGCTCTTCAATGCTTCTGCCCGTTCGACCAGTGATTCCACGATTTTGGCCAGTTCCGGGGAACAGGGCGCGCTGACCACCGCCGGTTTGCCGCCGCGCAGTTCTGGCACGTGAATCCTCGATGCGCCATCTGGGGTGGCTGTCCAACGTGTATTGGCCCGCCCCTTGCGTGGAAAAGACCACCTGCGACGCCTGCACGTCCACCACATCCAGTGCCAACTTGGCGTACGCCACCTGTTTCTTCCTGCTCCCCCCACTGCGTCGGAAAACAACCCCCGCATATAACTTGAGCGATTGTCGGACTTCCCCACCATCAAGGCGGTCTTACGACTTGATGAGATCACCTGATTCGATTCGATTGCACAGCCAGCCAGAAGCAGTACGGCGAGAGCCGCGCCCATGAGACCAATCGCAGAAGCACAGGCTCGGCGGGCAGGGCAAAACCATTTTGATCACGCACCTCCAGCAAACCGGTGGATTCGCACGTTGATGTCTTTTTTGGTTGCCGTAGCCCAACACATTCCATCTGTCAACCAACTGTCTGACTCTATTTGACGTAATTCTCCAAGCTAAAATGAAAATGGCTTTGTATTTGTTGTCATTTACTTGATTTCTTTTGCCATTGCATCCCGCCAAAACCTTGGCGGACGGGAACCCCAGAACCCTGTCCCGCCCGCCGCCCGTGGCCAAGCCGCCTCGATTCCCCCTAGGCCGGCCAAAATCGGTTGGAGCCTTCAAAGCCCGTACCCACTGATTCGCAAACTGGCGGCGGCAGGTTACAGCGCGATTGCAGAAAATTTGCGTCAAGCCGGAAAAGTGCTCCCCCATTAAATGCGCGGCATCTGCGGGAAGCACGGGGACCGCGGAAATGAAGGACGAGTCGTGCTGCGTCCGCCTCCTTACGTCGGCAACTACGGTGCCAAATGGCGGATTACTGAAAGGACGGATGCGACTGGTTGTCGGCGTTCCAGCGGCGCTGGTTCTCATCGCCCGGGTCCAACCAGGCGGATTGTTTGGCGTACTCCACGTGGGCGTCGCAGAAGATCATGTTGGCACCGTTGGCGTGGTTCTTGTTCGCTCCGGGATAACCCTGCGGTTCCATAATGAAAGGGAAGATATTGTACAGCGGGTCGGTGGGAGAAAGCGTGGCCGCCAGCAGCGGCGGGGGCAGAAAAGTCATGCCATCTCCAATGGCAATCATATTGCTCGGCACGCGCACCCAATTCTCGGACGCCGGCGCGTAGTTTCCCATCCCGGGTCCGGTCCAAACAAAACTTCCGCCCAACCCCGGATTTTGCGGCGGCGGATTGATTTCCACCGCGCCGGACGCATTGTAGCCGTAATGGGGGAAAATGGTCTGGTTCGTGGGAAAGTACTCCAGAAATTGAGGCGAGGCCGGTATCAGTTGCGGGCAATAAAGCACCTGATCCGCCGCGGACGGCCAGAGCGCGTGTTGCCAGGCCCCCAAACTATTGGTGGACATAGCCAGGGGATAAAATCCATTTTCGTCCACATAAAGTTTGAGCGCCACACCGAGTTGACGGAGATTCGCGGCGCAATGAATCCGCCTGGCCTTGCTTTGCGCGGCTTGTAGAGATGGCAGCAACAGGCTTGCCAGCAAGGCGATGCAGCCGATCACCACGAGCAATTCAACCAGGGTAAAAGCCGCCCCGGCACGAATCGCGCGCCGAGCGGCAGGAGGAACCAACTCCGACGACGCTGGCCATGCACCCCGGCCAAGCGAAAGCCGTTGGCGGGAAATCGCCCATTTCTTCCGGCGATCCAGCGCCAATTGCCTTTTGCCGCTTGGCAGTATCGGATTCAAGGTAAGCCAACCACGCGATAAAATCGCTGGGTTGGGCTTAAAGTGTCCGTCCAATTCGTGCCGCTTGTCAAGCCCAACAACTGCCAGTTGGTGCTCGCCAGCGACCCCTTGGCCAAAACCTGATAATTGGAGGAATTGGAAAAAGTCAACCAATTCAACAGGGCGGACCCATCTTGCACCTGGATAGCCAAGTTCTGTGGGATTGGAGAAGGCGGAAGGGAAATCGTGTCGGTATAATAGCTGGCAAAATACATCCGCTCGACCGAGTTGGTCATTGGGCTGGGGACAATTTCGCCAGCCACCGTGATGCTCCCATAGATCGTGATTTGCACGGCCACGCCCAGGCTTGGGGCCAGCCAGTAATAACACTGATTGGTGGAGTTTTCGTAGGGAGAGCCAAAAAGGTAGCCGGTGCAACCCTGCACCTCATGCACCCGCCAAGCCGCCATCGCTCCGAGATTGGGCAGGACCAATGTCCCCTCCGCATCCACGGTGGCAATGTCCGAAAATCCGTATTCAATTGGAATGTATCCATCAATGGTCGAGTTCCAGGATGTCGTGCGCGTCCAAGTCTGGCCTTTGGTGATGGTGGCAGGAATGTCCAAGGTGGGTGGATCTAACACGGCTAAGCCGTCGGCATCCGTGCCTGGAACATAATAGCCATTGTAAAAACGACCTTGATCGGTGATGCTGTAATAGCGCCAGGCGGTTTGGTTCGTGGCCGACACGGTGATCGTGGAGTCCTGCTCCGCATACGACGCATCCGGGAAACTGCCGCCATCCATGCCATCAGCCGGAGCGAAGATGTCGGTGCGCAGGATGGCTTCGTTGGTTTGTTGCAGTTGGGAGAAGTCCCAGGTTGGCCCCGTGGGCGGGGGAAGCGGACCGGTGGAATTCGTAACGAATGTCAGCATGGCCGCGACGTTGAGGTAGTTGGTGCTGAAGTATGAGCAGTTGTATTCACCGGCCAGGCTCGGCAGGTTTGTCGCCGAGAAATGCAAGCCCGCGGCATGGGCGCACAAACCGATTAGCAGGGCGGAATATAACGGGAGTATTTTTTTATTGGTTGAATCAACGCGCACACTCGTTGATTCGCAAGCTACCGACGGCAGGTTACAGCGCTATTGAAGAAAATTTGGGCCAGGCACAGGCGGATGATAAAAGCGTGGTGTCAGGATTCGGAATTGGAGCGCCGGTCGTCCCATCGGGACTCGTTGCAAAATATGCGCCTTGGGTTAGGAGAAGAGCACCCACACCCAATTCTCAGACGTCGGCACGTAGTTCCCCATTCCGGGACGCTGCGCGCAGTTCGGGGAGTTTTGGCGAAGGGCGCTTTCCACCGCCCTGCCTGGTCCTTATCTGCAGTTGGTGTTAACGACCCAACCCAAAACCGTGGCGCCATCCGTGTTTGCGGCGGGAGGCGGCTGATAGAAGTTATCCAGAAGGCCGGTGCTGCTCATGGGGATGCCCGAACTTGTCCGCCCACAGCCCCGCCATTGGCCATGCAGCCAACCCCGGTCATGACGTAACTGGTCACCGAGGAAGAGGCAACCGCCACACCGTTGCGGTCATACACCACATAGTTGATGACATTCGTTCCCTGCGGCGCGTTGGTCCAAGTGAACGAGGAGGGCGCATTGGTCAGCGTCCCCAACAACACTCCGTTGGAATAAAAGCCGACCGACAAACCGCCCTTCCATAAAGTGGTATTGGGGATGGCAATGCTGGTATTGTTACCAGCGGTCTGCACCATTAACAACTGGCCTATTATCGCTGTTATTAGCAAAGTGTACTCGATAGTGCTCTGAGCGATTGATAGGTACGGGAAAAAAACCGCTCCCGTGATCATGAATCCGGCCGCCAGCAGCCTGAGCAGGCGTTTGCGAAGAGTTTTCATAGTTTTGTGAAGTTGTTAATTAGGTCAATGTTGCTGTGGTTGTTGGACGGAAATTGTTGCCGAATCCATGAGCGCCCTCAGCTTGGACCGGGCGGTTTGGCGCTGGGCCAGCGCCCAAGGATCGTTCGGATTATCGGCTAACAACTGATTGATCTGATCCAGGGCCGGCCCGATTGCTCCCAGCGCCAATTCCACCTCAATTTTGCCGTGCCGGGTGGCTAGGTCGCCGGGCTGGCTCTTTTCCAGCCGGCCGACCAGTTGCCAGGCCAGCTCGTTGTCCCCCAATTGCAAGGCGAATTGGAGATAGGCGCGGCACTCCAGCGCTGAGGTCTCGGGAGCACCCACCGCCGCCCGGATGTCGGCCAGGCAATTGGTTATGGCGGCCAAAGCATTCGTTGGCTGGCTGGCGGCCAGTTCACACTCGGTGCGGGCCGCCAGATAGCGGGCCAACCGGGTCATCTGCGGCATCATGGAGGCGGAATCGGCGCTCATTTGATACAACCGGGCCTGCAGTTCCCGAATCGTGTCCAAGGGCGGGCCGGATCGGGGTTGTTGATTTTCCAGCATCATGCCCGCCAGCGCCGGCATTAGCGCCTCCGGATGATGCTGCCAGCCAAATTCAATCTCCTGCACCGCGATTACGGGATTGGCAAGGTAAGGATGCATCAGTCTTCCCAAACCGTTGCCCGCAGCCAGCATGCCCTGCTGAATGCACGGCAAGCGCGCTATGCGCCAGACCGGCCGGTTCGTCAATCCCCGGAAATCCCCGGGCATGAGCATGATTCCGGCGGAAAACGGGTCGGTGCGCAGCTTGTCCAGCGGGGTCCGCCCGGGCGATTGCTGCCGGAGCAGCGCATCCACGTCATAGAACGCGGCGGCGGCGGCGTAAGCGCTACAGGCCTGGTTCATTTCTTCCCAGATATTTGAATTGATTGAATTTACCTGGCCGCGCAGCGACTGCATTTCTGTCCGGGCACCCGCAAGGTTTCCCGCCATCGCCAGTTCGGCGGCCGCGATGAATCCCGGCGACGGATCATCCGGATAGAGAATTCTGAATACGGCCGCGTGATTGACGAGCTCTTGGTGGCGTCCCAGCAGAAACTCCAGACTCAGGCTGTGCCGGTGCGCGCCGTGATGATAAGAGTCATACTGCAAGGCTTGATGAAAAAAGTCCAACGCCGCCAGGGAGGACTCCGCCAGCAATCCATTGGCGAACGATTTGTCGGCCGCGTCTAAGCTGAAGCCCAGCGCCGCGCGGACATGTTGGACGCCCTGGTTCGCGGTGGCCGCGTCGAAAAGCTCGTGTTCGCCCAACCACAGCAGCACGGCGCCGCGTTGCTCTCCCAGATCGTTCCGGCGCGAAAGTTTCACCAGTTCGGCGCGGGATTTTTCCGGTTCGGAGAGAATCGTCCACGCTTTCGCCTCTTGGAGGCCTAGATAAATCTTGTCCCGGTATCCGGCGGCGTCCGCCGCCTGCCAGCCAGTGAGCGCCTCACGCCAGTGGCCGCTACGCGCCGCGAGTTCCGCGTTGCGGACCAGCGTGGCCTGCCGCGCCGCGTCGCGTTGCGCTTTGAAGCCGTGGGCGAAGGAAAGCGCCACGGACAACAGCAAGCACGCGCCACCCGCGAGCAACACGTACGAGACATTTCGCTGCGACCACTTTTGCAGCTTCAACAACGCCCCGGGTCGTCGCGCCCGCACCGGCCGGATTTCCAGCGCCGCGCGCAGATCGTCGCCCAGCTCGGCCATGTTCGCATAGCGCTCCGCCGGCTGGTGTGCCATCGCCATCTGGCAAATCGCCGCCAGATCACGCGAAGCGCGGGGGGTGATGGTACGTACTGGCGGCGCCGACCCGCGCAATATTCGTTCCTTGAGTTCCTCCCCTGCCGGGAACTTGCCATCCGTGGCGGAATACGGTAGTCGGCCCGTCAGCAGTTGATACAACATCACGCCCATCGCATAGATGTCCGTGGCCGGACCCAGCGCGGCTACCTCGCCGGCCACGATTTCCGGGGGCGTGAATAGCAACGTGACCGGCTGGCCGGAACTGGCGGTGGCCAGCGGTGAATCCGGGTTTCCGCGCATCGCCCGGCTGCGGTCGGTTTCAATGACGGGCGAATTCAGCTCCACGAACGCCTCCTGAAAATTCGCCAGCGACGACTCCAAAATGTGCGCCGAACCCCAGTCCACCACCCGCACTTCGCCGAACGCGCCCACGAGAATATTGGCCGGTTTCAAGTCGCGGTGGATTACGCCCCGGCTGTGCGCGTGGCTCATGACCTCGCAGACGCGCAGCAGCAACTCGACCGCGCGCGGGACCGTCCAGGCGGAGCCGGACCCGGCGTGGACTTGCCGCCATACGGTTTCCAATGTGTCCCCCGGCAGCAATTGCGTGGTGTAATACGGGCATCCGTCATGGTCGAGCCCCACGTCAAAAATCGGCAGGATGCCCGGATGTTCCAACTGGCTGGCAATCTGCGCCTCGGCGAGAAACCGGTGTATGGCCGGGAGGTCGTTGGCCGCCTCTTCTGCGATGCGCTTCATCGCCACACAGCGGTGAAATTCAAAATCCCACGCCTTCCAAATCATCCCCTGCCCGCCGCGGGCAACTTTTTCCAGCAAGTCATACTTCTCGAAAAAATCGCGGCGCGGTGTCAGCCCGAGGTGTTTCTCCACTGCGCTCTCTCCGCCAGCCTCCCGCGCATATATGGCTCCCCCGAAAAGACATTTCGGGCAGAGCGCAAATGGATTGCCCTCACCCAGCGGCCCATCGCAACTGTCGCATCGTTTCTTCATGTGGTTGGAACCGCTCGCACCGGCGGGGCGGCCGTCTCCCAATGATTCGCAAAAAGCAGGCGCGGGGTTACAGGTCGCCTTCGGCAAAAAGCGACATCAAATAGGCGATCTCGTCCCGAACCGCAGCCTCGTCCTGACTGACCAGGTTGGAAACCTCCGCCCAGATATCGCGGGCCAACCGCTCTCGAAACCGGTGATGCGCCACTTTGAAGGCGTTTTCCTTGATGCCCAGTTCGCGCGCCGCTTGCGCCTGCGTCATTTGGCCCCGCAGATGCGCCTCGTGATATTTGGAATGCCGTGATGAACGCACCGCGGCTTTCCGAATGATCTCCATTGCCAGTTCGCGGTCCAATTCCCGGCCAAAGGTCTCAAACGAAATGCCACAAAGCTCCTCCGCCCGAAACTCGGGGTCGGACAGGGAAACTTGCTCGGTCCGCCCTCCCGTCGTCACCGCCGATTTCCGGCGCCACTCGTCCTGCAAATGCAGCCAGAGCACGTGGCTGAGAAAACTGCGAAACTTCCCGGCCTCCCGCATTTGTGCGGCGTGCAAGAAGCCATCCCGACCCTCCCACGGTTTCAGGATGCGCTGCAAAAGGAAATTCTGCGTGTATTCCTCCGCCTCATCCGGATTCACCCTGCGGCGCAGGAAGAAATTGCGGATGGCCGGCCGGTATTGCGTGCAGAAACTCTCCAGTGCGGCGGAAGCCGCCTTAGCGTCGCCCCTTTGAATCACATTGAGCAACACCGTCCACTTGGTTGTTGGAAAACAACCAGAAGTAATGGCGGGTTCCTGGGATATCATCGGTATGACCGCGGCGCGTCACAAAATTGATAGCCGAGATGCGTTCCAGTGACAAGCGGCAAATCAGATGGCCTGGTAGCGGCGCGGCAGGCATCCCTGCCAATGGGTGTCAATTTAAGCATTTGGAGTTTTGAATTGGGGGCTGGCCGGCGAAGCCGACGATTTTTAAAATTATTTTTAGATTTCTTTTGAGTCATTTTTTAAAAATTTTTATCACTAGGGTCTCTCAGACAGGCCGCTGGTGACGCTTGGAGCCCTCGCCGTGACCGGCGCAAGCCAGCAACCAAAATAGTGAAGGGGACGTGTTTAGCTCGTCACTGGGACGATCTGGGGATGTCAAATATGATCGTGTAAACAGTTGTTCTACAACAGGTTACAATGCAACGATGTTTTCGCAATCTGTTAGAATGGCCCACATGTTATCCACTTCTTTTCTCGAAGGTTTTGTGCGCACGTTCAGAGCGGAATCTTTTTGCCAACTCGCCGACCAAACCGGGTGGCGCAAACGCGTCAGCAAAATTGACCCCTTTGAATTCGTCACTTCCCTGGTTTTTGGCCAGTTGAGCGCCTTGCGCCAGACGCTCAGTTCCCAAGCCCAAGCCCTGAGCGAACCGGTCACGCGCCAAGCCCTGGACCAGCGTTTCAACCCGCGCACCGTGGCCTTCTTGCAGGCGGCCTTTGCCCATGTCTTGGCCGAAACCTTGGATTGGACCGCCGTCCATCCCCAAGCCGAGGCGTTGCGAGCTAACTTTCGCGCGCTCTATTTATTGGACAGCAGCGGCTTTGATTGCCCGGAGACGCTGCAAACTATTTTCCCGGCCTGCGGTGGGGATGGCTCGGCGGCCAACGTGAAGCTGCTGCTGCGTTATGAATTAATCGCCGGACGGCTGGAGCCGCTGGCGGTGCTGGCGGGCAAGCGCTCCGATCAGGGCCAGGCCCTCCAGGCGGCTGAGCGCCTTGCGGCCGGCGAGTTGCAACTTTCAGACAAAGGGTTCTTTGTGGCCAAAGCCTGGCAAGCCGCCCAGCAACGCGGCGCATTTCTCCTCATGCCTTTGCCGCACGCCGTCACGCTCTGGCAGTGCCCCGCGCCAGGCCAACCCGAGGAACTCTTGGATTTGGCGGCGGTGCTGGCCCTCAGCCAGGAACCCCAGGTGGCTTGGTCGGGACTGCTGGTGGGGAAGCAAAGCCATCGCGCCGGCACGCTGCGGCTGGTGGCCTTTCGCCTGAGTCCCGAAAGCGCCGGCCGCCAGCGCCAGGGCTTGCGTGAAAGCATGCGCAAGCAGGGCCGGACCCCTTCAGCCAAGGCCCTCCAACTGGCCGGCTGGCTGCTGCTCCTGACCAACGCGCCGGAAGCCAAACTGCCCGCCGCGATGATGAGCTATGTGTATCGTCTGCGCTGGCAGGTGGAATTGATTTTCCGGCAGGCCAAGTCCGTCCTGCGGCTGGATAAAACCGAAAGCGAGAATCCGTATCGAGTACAAGCCGACATCTGGGCGCGGTTGATCTGTGCCATCTTGCTGTTTTCCTGGCACGCCCACGCCAGCGCCGAATGTTGGCACCGGCATGCCTGTGAGGCGAGTTTTGAAAAACTCATTCGCATCATGCAGCATTGGGGCCAGACGATCGCCCGCGCGTTTTTAGCCAGTCAGGACGTGCTGTTGGCGGAACTGCGCAAGCTGTGGCAGCACCTGCTGGTCAATGCCCGGAAAGGACGGCAAAAATCCCGGCCCACCACCTGGGAGAATTTATTCAATCTGTGGCTTAATCCACAGACCAACCCGACCGCAGCAAAGGAATCTCCGATGAACTAAGAACCATTCGTCCACTCAGATCATCCCAATATGCCAAACGCTATTTCTCAACTCGCCTACGCTTGACACCCATTGGCAAGGATGCCTGCCGCCACCGGCTCCGGCTCCCCTCCTCAATGCGCCGCAACCGCCGGTGGCGGCTTGGCGTATGGCACGCGCTTGAACAGAAAGATCAGGGGGATGCCAGCGAGGGCCAGCAATGCAAACAAAAAGAAATTGTCCACAAACGCCCACACATGCGCCTGCTGATCCAGCAGCGCGTAAACCGCGTTGTACGCTTGCCGCGTCGCGGTCACTGAATCGGCGTGATGCGACAACAGGTTTTTCGCCCCGGCCAGCCGCTGCGCGTAGGCCGGGTCGGTCGGCGTGAGATGGCTCACCATCAGCGCCTGATGCACCTGCGCGCCGCGCGCCAGCATGGTGGTCACAAAGGCGATGCCGATGCTGCCGCCGAGGTTGCGCATGAGATTGAACAGTCCGCTCGCATTGGCGATTTGCGCCTGGGCAAGCTGGCTCATGGTCGTCATGGTCAACGGCACGAAAATAAAACTGATGGCGATGCCATTGACCACGCTCGGCCAGATCACGCTGCCCATGCTGACGTCCAGGTTGATGCTGGCGAGCAGAAACGAGGAATAACCCAGCGTCACAAAGCCGATGAGCAGCAGCCAGCGCGCGCGGACTTTGCCCACGATGCGCCCGACCACAAACGTCGTGCAGAACGCCGCCACGCCGCGCGGACTCATCGCGTAGCCGGCTTGCAAGGCCGGATAGCCCATCAGCGTTTGCAGGAACAGCGGTAGTTGCGCGGTCGTGCCATAGAGGATGGCTGCCAGCGACGTCATCAAAATCAAGCCAATGGTGAAGTTACGGTTCTTGAACACGTGCAAATCCACGAGCGGATGGTCGGTCTGAAATTCCCACCAGACAAAACCCAAAAAAGACAGAACGGATATGAACGTGAACCAGCGCACCCACTCCGCGCCGAACCAATCCGCTTCCTGGCCCTTGTCGAGGACGATTTGCAGGGTCGCCAGCCAGACGGCCAGCAGCGCGAAGCCGATGTAATCAATCGTCGCCTCCAGATTGCGCTTGATGTAGGGCGGATCCTCGACCACCCATTTGGCCATCAGCACCGCGAAAATTCCCACCGGCACGTTGATGTAGAATATCCAGCGCCAGGAATAGCTGTCGGTGATCCAACCGCCCAGCGTCGGGCCCAGGATGGGCGCCACCACGACGCCCTGCGCGAACACCGCCATCGCCGCGCCGCGTTTCTGGCGCGGAAAACTTTCCAGCATGATGGATTGCGCAATCGGCACCATGGCGCCGCCGCCCAGGCCTTGCAGAATCCGCGCGATGACCAGTGTCGGCAGATCCCACGCCAGCCCGCACAACACGGACGCGATCGTGAACATCATGAGGCACAACAGGAGCACGCGTTTGCGCCCGAAATGATTTCCCAGCCAGCCCGTCATCGGCAACACAATGGCGTTCGCCACCAGATAGCTGGTGAGCACCCAGGTCGCTTCCTCCGGCGTGGCCGACAAACCGCCCGCGATGTGCGGCAGGGCGATGTTGGCGATGGACGTGTCCAGCACCTCCATGAACACCGCCAGCATCACCGTGACCGTGATCAGCCACGGATTGTGACGCGGATGCCATTCTTGCGGAAGTGCGTTGCCAGACATGCTTAATAAAAAACTGAACCGTTGGTTTTAAGTTTCCAATGAGTTGAAGCGTGGAGCGTTGAAGCGTTGAAGCGTGAAGGCGCCGGAGGCGCGCTTGACAATAGCCCGCAGTTTCAACTGCGGGTTCGAGGCGCACAATCGTAATCCGTCCCAGCGGGACGGTTGAAAGAGCACGTTTTCAGCCGCCCCTGCGGGGCTGATTCCATTCGCCGCCGACCACCCGCAGTTGAAACTGCGGGCTATTATCGTTCGTCCCTGCGGGACTGTTATTCGGTCATTGGTCATGCGTGAGCGCACCCGTTCCCGCCCGGACGCCGCTGGCAGATGCCGACTCATGCCCCGACCTCCATGCTCGTCAGATAATCCTCTCTTGCGCAATGTAATTTGGCGAGCACGCCCCAAGTTTCCAGTCATATTGACAAAATTATCCATTCGAGGTTTTGCGGCCCGCGACAGCAATGAAAATCAAAGCCGATATTGCCGCAACCATGACGGCAATCAGCGCGCTCGCCCATGCGGGCAAAACAAACTTACTAACTTCCACGCTCGGCATGACCGACAGGCCGGGGCCGATGACGTGGTCCGCGGGCAGCGGCTCGTCGAAAACAATTTTCACCGGCACGCGCTGGATGACCTTGACATAATTGCCCGTGGCATTTTCCGGCGGCAACAGGCTGAATTGCGCCCCGCTGCCGGCCTGCACGCTGTCCACGTGCGCCCGGAATTCACGCCCGCCCAGCGCGTCAATGGCCACCCGCACCGGCTGGTTGGTCCGCATGTTTTTCAACTGCGATTCCTTGAAATTGGCCACCACCCAGACTTCCGCCGGCGGATGGCCGGGTCACGCGCAAGGCCGTGGAGGCGGGCGATTATCTGCAAACCGGGCAGCAAATCATGTC
>Ga0364874_10763_pt1 | contig 14096 bp, 9 predicted proteins | sample ExccelAu500001D4_2_FD_206922 | JGI IMG/M metagenome (GOLD analysis project Ga0364874, IMG submission 206922) | Enriched cells from Trout Bog Lake Hypolimnion, Wisconsin, USA - BchlTB.Aug07.5000.01.D4 | ecosystem: Environmental > Aquatic > Freshwater > Lake > Hypolimnion/Profundal zone | place: USA... | reverse complement strand
GCTGCCGTCATTCACAACCACAAGATTTACGCAACGTTCGCTGACTTTCCTGACACCCTTCATGCGTGTCAACAATTTCTCCAGCCCTTCTTCTTCGTTGTAACAGGGGAATATGACATATACTTGGCCGCTCGTGAGTTTACCGGTCATCTTTGTGACTCCTTGCCTTTAAAACCAACATAATTAACGTAAGGCCGTTCTTGAACATCATCCGGAGGCCGTGCCAGCTAGTCATGTTCCGAAGATAGTGGCGAAGAAACTTTGGCCGCAAATAAAAGCGACGATAGAATTCACGCAGTTTGTCGAACAATTGTTCCTTTGTGTAGAATTCGCTCCATATCAGGGGTTCAAAGTCCTCCTTTGGTTTTAACGCAAATTCGCGCCAGTAGTCGCGAGGCAAAAGACCCGAATCCAATCCTTCCTTGTACAATGGCGTTTCCGGATACGGCATGAAAACGGCGGCTTGCAGGTAATCGGTCGGCAGATCAAGCGCGAATCGTATTGTCTGTTCCGTCCGTGCCGGTGATTCACCCGGCAGGCCAATCATGATATTGGACGATGCATCAATATCATGTTTCTTTGTCAACTCTAAAGCCTGCCGAACCATAATGAGGTTAGTACCTTTACCTATTCTGTCGAGCACTTCAGGCACACCGGATTCGACTCCATAGTGAATTCGAGTACAACCAGCCTTCCTTGCCTTTTCCAGCACTTCATCATCAATCTGGTCAACACGTCCGCGAAAGTTCCACTGGATGTTTATACCACGTTTTATTATTTGATCAGAGAAGTCGATAACGCGTTTCTTTGTGAGGTTGAACAGGTCATCCATGAAGAAGAACTCGTGTATACCCAGGTTCATGCATTCGAGAATTTCCTCCATGACATTATCAATGGAGCGAAGTCTGTACTTTCGCACATTGACATAACAATATTTGCATTGAAATGGGCATCCGCGAGAAGAAAGTATATTCGTCGTAAGATTTGTACTGCCCAGGATGCAGACATGTTTTTTGTAGTTTACCAGGCTCCGGTCCGGAAATGGCAGTAAATTCAGATCCTGGACGAGGGGGGTCTCATCATTTACATGTATGTTACCCTGTTCATCTCGATAACTGATACCGCACAGACCTTTCAGTGATTCCTTCTTTTTCAGTCGCAAAAGTAATTCAGGGAATGTTTCTTCTGCCTCTCCAGCCACGGCAATGTCAATGTCATTGCTGCATTTTAGTGATTCTTCGCGATAAATACTGGGGTGAAATCCCCCGAGGACGACGGTGGCGTTTGGCAGGTTTTGCTTGACACGGTGTGCCGCATCCAGTGCGTCGATCAATGTAAATGTGTATGCAGAAATGCCCACAACATCCGGATTGAATATGCTAATTTTATTCTCAACTTGTTTCGCTGAGAGACCATCTGCAATTGCATCCACAATATGAATGTCAATGTCCGGGAGATGCCGTTTAACACTGCTGGCAACATAGAGTAGTCCAAGCGGAGGATATTTCCCCATGCGATCTGAACCTAATTCCTTGGGTATTGCCCCTTGAATCATTTTTGCATCAGGAGGATTTATGAGCATGATTTTCATCATGCACATCCTTTCTGTGCAGTGCGCAAACGCGCAGGACATGTCTGGCGCATTAAGGGACTCATGTCTCTGGCTGGATGGTGGAATTCCGCCAGTAAAAGATGGAGAGTATCCCTGCGAGGGGAGATACTTTCCCGTATTCGCGATGTCATTGACTGTATGTTATAAAAGTCCATTATTATCGACATTATCTTGACTCATGTAAAAGTTTCCAGGAAAGCCGCGCATGTGTCAACATAAGTTGTCCATGTTTGCGACACCATGCGACTCTATCCAACATTCTGTTTGCAAATTCAAGATTATGCAGCATGGGCATTGTGTAGAATGGATAGAAGGTTTCATGCTTTATTGTCCCTACTTCTCTGATGCTGTTCAGATACTTGGTGATCTCATATTCTGAGAAGGATTTGGCATATCCATACAACGTGACGGAAAGTGGAAACCGGCCAAAGAAGTTTGCATACCACGTGTCGGCAGGATGAATAATAAGACAGTCTTGGAGGCAAAGCTCAATATGTTTCCGTATGACATGGCAACGGGCCTGGGATTTAAAGTGTTCTATTACGCCCGATGAAAACACTACGTCAAATTTGTTCCCATGATATTCTAGTACATCACCCTTTATGATTTCGAATCTTGTGGGGTCCTGATTGGCAAAGAGGTTCTTTGCAATCTCTATTGCGCCCGATGAAGAGTCGAGGAGAGTAACATGGGCCGCATTTTGCTCAAGCATAAGATAGCTCAAACGACCACTACCGGAGCCGAGCTCAAGAATTCGTTTTCCTTTAAAATCAATGATTTTCCTCATGTGCTCCATGATATATCTGGTCATGAAATCAAATTTGATTTTTTTCGTCAGCGCCCAACGGCGATTCCAGTTATTATTCATTTCGACAAAAGCCGGCATTCTTTTGTTCCTTTTGCGTCCAGTGCAAAACACATATCTCTTTTCTTTTGTTTGAATTGTCGTGTTCGTTTAAAATTATGTCAACTTATTTTCTTGATGAATAACTCATGCTGTGTCGAGTCGGGCAGTTGTTTTCTCGATCACGTAACCAAATGCGGTGTTGAAAACAACTGCCGATGATATTATTGTTACGATTGACTCCGATAACACCATGAATCCGTATGCCATGCTGGATATGTTTGACAAAATAACCACCGCCGATGTTGTCATTGCTTCGCGATTCGTACCGGGTGGACGTATGATTGGCGCAGGATATCGCGCTATTCTCAGCCACATTGCAGTATGGTTGATGCGCTGGCGTGTTGGCATTCCTGGAATTTCAGACTATTCAATTTTTTATCGCGCTTACCGGCAGGATATTATCAGAAAGGTTTTTGATCATTTTCATGGAAAACCGGTGGAAGGTGGTGGATTCTCCTGCATGGCAAACTTGCTCATCAGAATACATATGTTGGTCCCAAATGCGCGATTTGCAGAAATTCCGCTTGTTCTGCGGTATGACATGAAGGAAGGTGGATCAGCCGTCAAGCTGTTCCGAACGACCATGGGTTATTTGAAGATGGCTTTTGCAAAGAAATAATGGAGGCATTAAGGAGGTAACGATGGAAACAGTTCTAATCACGGGGGGAGCGGGAGCGATAGGAAGCACAATCGCCCGCCTGCTTTTGGACAAAGATTATCGTGTTACCATTCTGGACGACCTCTCTTCCGGTTCCTCGGATTTGCTGGATACAAGAGCAACGTTTATCAAGGGATCTGTGTGTAATGAATCGAACATCAACGAGGCGTTCTCACACAAACCGCGATACGTTTTCCACCTGGCCGCCCTTTTTGCAAATCAGAATTCGGTCGATCATCCAGAAAAGGATCTTCATGTCAACGGGCAGGGAACATTAAACATCCTGCGGGCATCATCGGAAAACGGCGTCGAGAAACTTCTCTTCGCATCCTCATCATGTGTGTATGCCGGCTTGCCGATTATGACCGAGGATGTATGGGCCGCCCACCTGGACACACCATACGCCATGACAAAAGCGCTTGGAGAACATTACTGCAGGTTCTGGTCCCAGTTTCATCGTCTGAACACAGTGATCGTGCGTCTTTTCAATTCATATGGCCCCGGCGAGTATCCGGGACAATACCGTAACGTCATACCGAATTTCCTGAGGCTGGCCATACGGGAAGAGCCACTCCCGATTACAGGTTCGGGAGAGGAAATCCGGGACTTCAACTACGTTGGCGACACGGTACAGGGGATTACAAAAGCAATGTTTTGCGCTACGAATGCAGGTGACGTGTTTAATATTGCAAGCGGCAAGGGCACGCGTATAATTGATCTCGCAAACAGCATCAACACGTTGACCGGCAATAAAGCCGGCATTACACGGATAGGCGCCAGAAAATGGGATTCAATAACCAAGCGGATTGGCGTCATTGACAAGGCGAAGAAAATACTGGGTTATGCGCCAGAAACACCTGTGGAAGACGGATTACGTAAAACATACGACTGGCTTTTGAAGGTCACAGATGGAATCCAAGCTCGCACGGACGAGAAACCAGGAAAGAAATGATTGCTTTCTCCCTGTTTTACGTTCATTCATTTATTTTACAAGACTCCTGAGATATCGCACCGCCATGATAAAAGCCAGTGTTGGCGAGATTTTTATCTGATAGATACTTTTACTGGAAACAAGATAGGAAAATTCATAACACATTCGCAATACGAGGGATGGGATTAGATACAAGAATGAACGAGCCCACTTGGTTCGATAGGTCCACGGAACACCGGCAAACAACGGCATCAGGTAGGCGGTCTTTCGCAGAAAATTCTTATATGGTTTATCGTACGACAAGATCGAACCTACAAAAAAACTATTCGGCATTTCCTGGCCTTTGCGAAACAGTCCCACCTGCACGGCATGCTCAGTTAACCGAAGCCCCGAATACGGAACAAAAATGTTGGCGGTAGAAAAAGAAGCAGACGCGCGTATATTCGCTTCAATGGTTTCCTCCACATCTTCTTTTGTTTCGGTCGGCACCCCGATTACCGAAGCCGTACGGTATTTAATGCCATATTTCCTCAAGATGGATGCGGTGTTATCCATTTGCTCTGTACTGACATTACGGCAAAGGACTTTATTCCGGACACGTTCATTACCTGATTCGATCGACCAGCTGACAACAGTGCAACCACCTGCCTTAAGAGCTGCAGCCACTTCATCTGTAACAAGGTTGGGCCGGACATTACATACAAAAGGCACACCTATCGTCCTTCGGTACTTTTCGCAGAATTCGAAAACCCATTTCTTGTCGATAATAAACGTATCATCCTGAAATGAGACAAGTTGAAGGGGATAGTTGCGCTTGACGATCGAAAGTTCTTCCAGCATGTAATCCACCGACTTCTTGCGGACAACATGGCCGCATTCTTTAAACATCTCATTATAAGCGTGATTGAAACAATATGTACACTTATAGGGACATCCCCTGCCCGACATAAACGCCTTGAAAGTTGACAAACGTAAAATCCGGTCTTCATTATAAATCAATTCTCTGTCAGGAAACGGCTGTTTATCCAGATCAACAAGTTGCGCCAGGGCAGGAAACTGTCCGTCGCGCAAGAAAATATTCCGGCCGTTTTCCATTCCGCTTGCGAGAAAATCGTCCAGCGCAAGCTCTCCTTCGCCGATACAAACCGCATCAATGGTTGATCCACTGTGAAAATTCGGATCAAACGTGGGCCCCGCCCCCCCCCCATCAAACTCTTGCAGGAATGGGATTGCTTCAGGCTGGCATCGAACGACACTGCTTCAGAAAGATTGTACTGGTAGGCGCTGTACAACACCAGATCAGGAGCATACGACGCAAGCTTGCGCGGATCTGCCATGTTAAACCACGCAATTTCTGCGTTATGTTTACGCAATACGGGAATCAGGGAATACGCCCAATGCCGGTCATAAAAACTCGACTGGAAATCCACCAAAGCTACTTTCATTTTGTTCTCATAATTCGACGGTATATATCTCCTTACACTTCAATCCTGATTCATGCAATACTTACAACCCTTGATATTATTACAATTTCCCCTCACTCACTCGGTGGCCTTGATATTTCAAAAACCAATATCAACAGACGATTGTCATACGAATAAGAAAAAGACGGTTTCAATTGCGGATAAGCGGCTATAAATGGACGCCAGTCGTTAAAATATGTATTTGTTTGCGGATTCCCAAGCAATTGAGGAGAAAACACGAAAATCACATGCCGATATTGAGCCAATTTGTCTTTAACCCATTGCCGTACCTGCATGACGGAAGATGAACCGTTAATATAATTATTCCAATAGAGGAAGTGATAAGGATTTTGCCAAATATTAAGGTTAAACTCATAAGTTCCCCAGCAAAACATGATATGATCGTTGAGGACTATTAATGTATCCGGCGCAGGGAATCGGGCTTTGATCCAATCAGCAACTACGGCATGTCCCCTCATCCGGTCATTCTCAAATGAAGGCTTTTTGTGCAATGTGTAATGGTCATAATACTCCGTATAAGATCTAAAGTTTGTAAATAATAGACATCCGACAAAAAATAAAATGACAACCATCGACAAACCCTTGAATCGCGAACAACGCAACCATTGGAAAGATTCCATGACCCCAACCGACGCCAATATTGCCATGGCAGGAAGGAACAACAGCGAATAACGATGAGCAAATAGATACACAAAGGTTATGACAATGAAAAACAGTCCAAGCCACACGACAACAAGCAAATAAGGTGTGGTCCGCCTTCTGCATGCCATAACAAGACCAAGGAAAAAGAAAACCGCAAACAATAACGAAATAGCAGGAACGCCTTCCAAATACTTGTCATCATGATCCATTTGCGTGCTATCAAGAAACAAACATTTCAAAGCATAGTTTAATTTACCCAAAAGAGAGGGCTGGTAGGCGGGAATTCCCCCTTGCGAGAATCGAGCAACAACTGAATTATAAAAGGTTAACCCAATATTCTTAACATCGATATTCATTATTGCCGCATAAAGAAAAGTGAATGTAAAATATGCAATTACCATAGCCAGAAAGGCCATAATCAGGTCTAATAATATCAATTGACGACGCGATTTCCAAGACAGTAGAATAGAAACAACTAGTATAAGTCCGCCCAAAAAGAAACCAATCCATACTTCAGTACATAAAACACCAACCAGACCCGCACCAATAATAAGCGGAAACATCTTCCTGGCAGTCCAGTAATAATAAACAAAAAAAATCAACAAGATAATGACAGACACCGACGGAAACCATTGCGAACACCCGATTTTAGCATGTATCAACCATGTGACGCTTGATTGAAGAAACAAGACTGACAAAATGTCGTACCATCTACCTAACATTACTCGCGCAAGGATAAAAACAACCAAAAGACAGGCAAAAGCCCAAACACATGCAAATGCACTGACTGCAGCTCGTCCGACACCAAACATCCGAATAAACGGGAAATACAACGACACACCAAACGGGTCCGCGTAAATAACATATTCATACGTAAATATCCCCACCATCGTAGTAGGTCCTTCTCTTTTGGCATCTGTGAAACGCCATTCTTTGGCGAGAAATTCAAGATAAGGGATCCCTCTGCAATGGGCTTCCTGCACGCATCCGACACTCAACGGCACTGCCATGGTTTCAGCAGAGACATCCTCCACCCCGAAACGATACAAATGCATGAAAAAGAAAATCACGAGGTTAAGAACAATCCCGCCCAAATAAAGAGCAGTCATCCATCGGGAAACAGGCCAAGACACTTTAACCTTCGGTTTTTCCATCTAAGTATTTCCGTCTATTCAATTGTAAAAGTTTTCTTAAAATAAACCTTCTTGCCGTCTTTTGACCAGCCAGGGAACGGCAAATTCAACGATATAAAATTAACGGCCTGACAGGCCACCATGGCATTAGGATAGAATTGCCAGAACGACATATACGGGGGACAACCTTTTTCCTCAACAGAATTAAACCATCCGTTCGTATTTTCATCAACCATAGGCCACAAAGCCGGAATATTATCGGTTAGCGACCAACTTTTGTCAGTATTTATCACATTTTTTACAGTACGAAGCTGAACGGATAACCATGCATAAGGTCGTAAACGTGTAAATTCCGCAGCAAAGGTATGCTGTCCCGGGGTAAGGGTAAGCCTCATCACATTGGCCCGAAAAGGATCATCACCTTGCGAAACTAGTTGTCCATCAAGAAACACTTTTGCAGCTCCATTGAATGAGGTAACTAAAAGTGCATTGCTTGAATTTTCGTGAATCCACATAAGATCAGCCGCCTGTTTTTTTACCTCATCCGATGATGAGTCATCAAGTATCTTTTTATATCGGTTCGGAAAATCACCCTTGTGCTGCTTTTCACAATACGCAACAGCGCGCAGTTTCAACATTTCATTGAATGGTGATTGAGGGTATTTTTCGATATATTCGTAACATGTTTTTTCGGCAGCGTCATATTTCTCACTTCGCTCCATTTCAAACAGTGCAGACATAATAGCGGTTGGCTCCATTGGATCTGGCGGGATCACAAGCGGCACATTCAAACATGATTCTTTCACAGGCACAGGCCTGTCCTGATACCAATATGCAACACTGGACATATATCCGCTACTGCGATTCCTGTCACTGTCTCCAAACTCAAAATTCATAAGGATGTTTTTATTAAACGAAATCGCATCACCCAAATGAAAACGATATTGCGTTGTGCGAATGGGCGCCTTTTCGATCAATCCATGAAGAGGTCGCAAAAAAAGTCCATAATAATACCAACCGCCATTAAAATAATCCTCCAGGCCTGTACCATGCAACGATGGGAATGTTTCGCCATCAATGTAAACCAGTTCATCACTCTCCAGAATGTTCCACGATCCATCCATTCCGATGGCAAGAAGGTTACAACCAACATAATGCCCCTTCCCTGCCGAATTAAATATCATATGAGGTGATTGCGGAGACACGGAAGCATTCCACATGGCATGAAAATACATCTTCTCTGTTGAAGGGATGCACTTCTGAATATTAACTGAAGTTTCAACCTTAACAGGCACCGATGACCGATTGAGAAGAACTATTCGCGCAGATTTTCCAAAATACATGGGAAATCGGCATATAAATTCATCCCGGGTTACAGCCAATGGCATTGACACAAACTCCCATTTACGAAGCGGATTACAGAAGAAATCGCCAATTGGCGTGCATACACTTGGATTTGATTGCCCATCCCAATAAATAGAGAGGATCAACTCTCTTCCAAGCCGGGATTTGGCCAAGGCCGAGATTTCTGCAGGAGGAATCATTTTTATTGAAAAAGCGGCAAGAACACCCTCGCCTTGGCGTGCCAATAATACAGATGATCCACTTGCCGGAATTTCACCGGAAAAAGCCGGAGAACAACTGGAGAGAGCACTCGATACTGTATTACTGTTTTCAATCCAATTCTTACATGCATCCTCGATTAAATGGAGAACATTCCCATCTATCAACTTCGGAAATGATTCGATTTTAGTCTGTTGATCATATAACTCATAATTAACGTGGAAATATGGCCGGTCAACATTATCCGCACCCTTAGGCAAGGTAATCCGAAATGATTTCTGAAACGGCATCGGAAGATATGAATAATAACCACCACTCACATGATCACAAAGAGGCGGTAAAAAAGGAGATTCCTTCCCGAAAAAACCTTCGATTGTAGTTTTTACCCTTGCATTCTTGTCATCATCAAAATAGAAATATAACTTCTGTTTATCAGGAATTCCTGTCATCCAAATGCGATGAACTATTCCAGGCCCTTTCAAATCAACCAGGATGTAATCGCCAAAATGATCTCGTTTCTCAAGTTTCGCCCAATCATCATTCCCCCCAGTACGATCAAAGCTGGACTCCATGAGAGTCTTACCGCGCGGAGAATGCGCAAACATTGCCACATTAGTAATATCAGCAAGGCTCTTTTCAAAAGTAAGAACGGTAACATTATTATCTGACGAACAACCGGTCATCACCAATACAATACCCACACAGAACTGACCGTACAAAATCAAACGTCTGATACTCGAAAAAATCACACTTATTCTCCTAAACCGTCATTCAATACAATATCGATTTATAAATCAATCTTTTAAATCTGGCATGTCGCGTAGTTTTCAAAATTGCAATTTTATGTAGTTAGCAAAGTTGCACTTATTTTGGACGGTTGGTGAAGAGCAGTACGGGCATTGTGCCGGATTTGGGCCGGGCAGCAAGAACGGAGTAATGTCCTGAGGGGTGGTGACATAGTATGACCTTTGAATTTGGTGGTATTTCCAGTCGGATAGAATGGGCACCGATTGGAACACGGCCATCGGCGCCCGTTCGGATTGAGGTTTGTACGCTCCACACATAAGGCCACCAAGGGCAGAGAGGGACAGGCCTCAGTACAGAACGTTTTTGAGCCTCTGCCGAAGACCAAGCCTCACCTGGTGTCATCTGAAGTTCGCGGTGTTGTTCATGTTGATTGCGATGCAATCGTAGAGCCGTAATATGAGTGTTAGCGTCTTGGATTTGTGAAACCGGCTCACTGGCAAAAAAGGCAGGCAAACGTTGTTGCCAGAATTGATGTTCTCTCTCGACCTTTCCTTTGGCTTGCGCTGTTGGTGCGTAACGGAAAGATACCCCATAGAATCTCAGTGCCTGACCCAGCGTGGTAAGGGTCTCTGGCACCTGAGTGAAGAAGAAACTGTGGTAGTCCACATAGATCTGCAGCGGTAATCCGTAGTCAAGAAAGGCTGTGGGAAGAAAGTCCAGATACGCCATTATAATCTCTCGCTCATAAATCTTTGAACCAACAAACACACGGCTACAATCGTCCAGCATGTTAAGCATCGGTAACTGAGTATCAGATGGCGGGAACCAACGATGGGGCGTGGCGTCCAGTTGCCACAACTCACCGATCTGCGACCGTTGCCAGCGCCGCACGGGTGCGTGGGGACGCCGTGGAACCTTTTCATGTGCCAAACTGTTGGCTATAGCCCAACGTCGAACTTGCGCTCGATCCAAACCGTAATTACACAGCCGTAAAGCCTCACTGGCCGCAAAGCTGTACGAGGCTGGCGGAGTTGAGGCCAACCTCTTGCGAAGTAATGTCGTTACATCCACAGGCCAATCGGGTGCATGGTCGCCCCCTGAAACGCCAGGGATCCAGCTTCCTTGTATCCCTGGACCGTATGCGGTCAAGTAATCACTGTATAACTGATAGAGGCGGCGGACTGACAGCCCCAGCTCTTTTGCGGCAATCGGAACTGATATATCATCGGTACGAACACACTCCAGCACATGCCGAATCAAAGGTGGCGCGACACGATGAACCAACTGTCTGCTTTTTTTCCATACCCTACACTCTACACACATGCATAGGAGAAAGATCACTACAATGAATTGAGATATTCTTCTCAACAGAACAGAAGAGAAACCAACCACCAAGAATTGCAACTTTGCTAACTACATAAACTGTGCAACTTTGCTCGCACCGCGACATCTTTTAAATCTGGCAAAACCAAAAAAAAGCATCTCTTGACTATAAACGGAAACTATGCACATACTTTGCCGTTTTCTTTTAATATACATTCAAATTGTTGACAGTCATCATGGAAATCCGCCGTAAAATTAAAAATTGGCTGGTTATTAACAAGTATTTCGCATCCGGATTCAGGCGGATTCGCAATTTAGGAATTTACAGGAACATCATTCTATCCCTAGTGCAACGATTCGACACAGAAATTCGTAATTCACGGGAGTATAATATCGCGATCGAAACAACAAATTTCTGTAATGCTGCCTGCGTTTTCTGTCCACACACATTCATGGCAAGAAAAAAACTCATTATGGACGATAAAACATTTGAACTCGTCATCGCTCGCATCAAGGAGGACAGAATCAAACCCTTTGGTTTTTGCATGAACGGCACCGGCGAACCTCTGATCGACAAGAATATATTTGCGCGTGCTTGCCGACTTAAGAAAGAATTCTCCTCAGCAATTGTAAAAATCCACACAAACTTCAATCTTGCCACTCCACCCATCATAGACGACTTGCTTTCATCAGGGTTGGACGAGATCAATATCAGCGTCAATGGTTATAAAAAAGAAAACTACGAGAACGCAATGCATCTTGATTTTGACCGCACCATTACAAATGTCCACACACTGATCGAAAAACGGCGACAGATTGGCAGTAATCTGAAGATCCGTATCTCCATGGTACTCGTTGACTGGAACGAAGGAGACGAACTATGTTTCCTCGAACAATGGTCAGACAAAGTTGATTCGGTCTCCGTCAATCGCGCGACAAACTACGGCAACACGGTGCGTGAAACCGCTGGAAATAATCGCATAGACCCAAACACTTCACCTTTACCCTGCCGGGCGTTGTGGGACACAATCTCTATCGCCTCCGATGGCCGCATTATGCTTTGTTGTATGGACTCAGAAGGCCGGGACAACTTCGGCAATATAAAGGAACGCAGTATTCTCGACATCTATTTGGGAGATGATTTTCGAAAATATCGCGACAAGCACCTGGCTGGCAATCTACATGGACTCACCAAATGCTCCGCCTGCAGTATACCGCACGACCACGGCGCACACTGGTTTTTTAAACGGCTAATTTGACTTGTCGCACTTTTACTTTGACAATGTGAATGAATTCGGCGAGCGTATTTTTAATGAAAACACAACATCATAACACACTAGGCATACTCCCTGAACCTTTCGACAAAAAAGAAAAGGTAAACGACAATCAAAAACCTGTCAAAGTCATTACCAATATCCGCTGGATTGCTCTGATCATTTTCATGCTTGCATTCATCCCGAGAGTTATACATCCAGGCGCAACATCCATATGTTACGATGAAGGCGTTGCTCGAGGATCAGGGGAAATCCTTCAACTGTTACGAAATATGGATTTCGATCCGGACAAATGGTCAAAATTCGACTCTCTGCTTCCCTCTCAATATATTTACGGAGTCATTCCCCAGTTTTTGTTTGGCGATAATCCTGCAGATCCAGATGACATCACAGGCGCCAGGGTGATCGGGGCACTACTCTCAAGCGGAATAATAATGCTAACCTTTCTTATCGGAACTCTTTTTCTCCCACTGCCGGCGACAATACTTGCCACAATATTATTGGCCTTTATACCAACCGTTCTGGGACATGACCGGATCGCCATGCACGACACCCCCAGCCGGCTATTCCTTTACATCGCCTGGTGGCTCATTCTGCGATGGAGTTCAAGTCGATCACGGAAACAGTTTTTTGCCAGCGCAATTTTCAGCGGACTTGCCCTGGCCTTTTATCATCGCACAGGCATGCAAAGCGGAATCGCCATGGTATTATGGCTTGGAATTTTCTTGTGGAACGACAACATATCTTTCAGTCAAAAATTCAATCAATTATTGAAATATGGCATCACCTCAATTGGAGCGTTCCTTCTTATAATCTTTATCCTTTGGCCATATATGTGGGTTCATCCATTTGAACTTACACACTGGTATGCCGCGCATGCTGTAATGGCAACTACTGGAGGCATGTTGGAATTCTGGTTCGGAAAATTACAATTCATCCCATGGTATTATTATTTTGTCGCCCTGGCCATATGTACTCCTCCTCTTACGTTCTTATCTTTTTTAATCTGGCATATTGTCAATTACCGCTCTTTAGCAAATGACCACTATTGCCGCGCAATACTGCTCCTTTCATGGATACCTGTAATAACAGGTTCTTTTGCACTGCGAATGTTCATGGTACATTACATGCAGATCACATATCCGGTTATCTGTCTCGGATCTGCTTCAATTATATGGGCTTTTTACAATTACGTATCAACGCGATTTACTAAATCAAAAGCTTTTTGGCTCATACCAGTAATCCCGGTTATCATGGAAATTATCGCGTGTATTAACGTCTCTCCTTATTTCATTGAGTATTACAACATCTTTACAGGCGGAGGACGGCAGGTCTCAGCGAAAAACTTGTTCAGCGTGCCAACTTATGGAGAAGCGATAAAGCCAATGTTCAAGTATCTGAAAAATAATGGACAACCGGGATCGACAGTAATGTGCCATCTTGGACCTTGGCCCGGTCTATTCAAACTTAACAATTATCTGGGACAGAATTTTCCTTCGCAGGGTTATCAGGCAACAGATCCACTTGGCGCTAAATATATTCTGCTTGTCTCAATTGTCCAAAGCGATATTTTCTATCGATACACGCCGGACAACCGATTCTATAACAAGAAATTGGATGTAACAGCTGACGGCTTAGTACTTGGTAATGTATGGGAACGCAAGGAACAGAAAGAATTAATGGGATTATGTTATTCCGATGATTTCTCATCGCCGCAATTCACTCGCTACGCCATTAACGGTTCGAATATTAACTTAAATGTCTTTTCCGATGGGAAATTATACTCCATAAGCCCCGACACTCCGTCATTTCTGGTCATGAG
>Ga0364874_10761_pt1 | contig 14176 bp, 11 predicted proteins | sample ExccelAu500001D4_2_FD_206922 | JGI IMG/M metagenome (GOLD analysis project Ga0364874, IMG submission 206922) | Enriched cells from Trout Bog Lake Hypolimnion, Wisconsin, USA - BchlTB.Aug07.5000.01.D4 | ecosystem: Environmental > Aquatic > Freshwater > Lake > Hypolimnion/Profundal zone | place... | reverse complement strand
TTCCCTGACTTCAAAAGCAATTAAACAAAAATTAATTACTGGTATGGTTAGAATGGAATTATCATAAACTTATACTATTTAAACATTAAAAAGCCCATTTTATATTTATAAAATGGGCTTTTTTTATAGCATTTAATGAGTATAATATCTGGGAACAGGCATATTATATTTAGCCAGTACTGTTTTGTATTCCGGCAGATTCTGAATAAATATCAAATCCTTATCGTTAAGTAAATGGTTAAAATCATTAAACCCGGCTTTAAATGACTTTTCCTGGTATTCAATGGCCTTGCCTGCATTATTGGATAATGCATATAAACAGGCTACTACATGTAACTCCCATTTATACCTGTATTTATCATCTTTGTATTTATCAAGCATACGCCACATGTTTTTGAATGCTGCGTCTTTGTCGCCAGAAAAAAACAGGGCATAAGCATAGGTAGAACTGGTATCTGACTGGCAATCTTTAAAAGCACAGGTTTTTAATTTCGCAATACCGTCAGCCGGATTATTTTTAGACAGGACCATAAACCTGCCATACTCATATAAAATAGTTTCATTGGTACTGTCCATTGCTAATGCTTTAGTAAACTGTTCAGCTGCATCTCCAATATCTTTCAGTTTCATAAAATACAAATCCCCCATTTCCTTATATATATTAGCCAGGGAGGATTTATTATCTGCAAATAAAAGAATGGCTTTATTGTATTCTTCCAGCGATTTTTGATAGAGTTTACTTTCATCCAGTAACATAGCTTTTGTCCAATAAGCCATGCCATAATTTAATTTTAAACTGATTGATTTATTTACTTCTAGTATGGCATTATTATAATCCAGTTTATCCCGGTAACAAAGGGCAATATTTCTGTGCAGGCTTGCCAGACTTGCCGTATCAGTAATCAGTGATAATTCTTTTGTATAAGCCGCAATTGCTTTTTCATTAAAACCACCGGCATGCTGGTAAGTACCCATATCCCACCAGGTGCTAACTGTTGAGTCGGCTTTGACTGCAGATTCAAGATTACTGATAGCCTGATCGTATTGCTGAAGATTATAATAACATCTGGCAATACTTTTGTAATCCAATGCTATAAAATAGGAAGACAACACCTGACTGCCCATAAAATTGATGGCTTTAGTATAATCGTCAATAGCATGCTGATACTCTTTTTTATTTTCCCATACAGAAGCCTTTTTTTCGTATACTTTCGTATTTCCGGGATCTGTATCAATGGCTTTATCAAAATCCTGCATCGCTCCATCATTATTATTTAATTTATTTCTGCACAATGCCCGGTAATAATAGATATCTGAAAGTGTTTTTGGGTCTGCCGAAAAATAAGAACTGGCACTTGTATAGTCTGTTTCTGCCTCTGTATATTTTCCCAGACTATAAAAACACCATGCCCGGTTATTATACAACTTGCCAAAATCGTAATAATTATAATTATACCCTTTGGTGTAATTATCTATTGCATCCTGGTATTTAAAATCATTCATATAGGCATTGGCAATATTGCAATACAAATCTGCCATGGATTTATAATCGGTATAATAGGGAAGTGCACGCTGATAATCACTGATTGACTGACTGTATTGATACAGGTTATAATAAGCTATACCCCGTTCCCAATATGCCCATCCGTTTGCCTGAATATTGAGGGATTTATTACAATATTCTAAACATAGGTTATAGTTTTTTTTCTCATAGGCATCTTTGGCTAAATCATTATAACTGGAATAAGACTGCGAAAAAGATGGTAAAATGAATGCGGAGAATATTAAGAGAAAAGCCACCTTTTTTAAAACAACAGGCATCGTTTTCATAAAAGGAAATTTATGCAGATTAAGATAAATCATTTAATATAGAAATCCAATTTTATTTGCCCGTGCTGAACTGATAAATAGCAAAAAAAGCCCCATTCTTTTAAGAGAAAGGGGCTTTTTGCAATAAACTGATAATATGTCTATTATTTGATTTTAATAATTACTGCCTGCCAGGGTTTTAAATGGATGGTACCATTTTCAGGATTAATTTTACTGTCATAATTATTAATTAATTCATCACCTAACTGAGTACCTGCAGGAAGTGTAAAACTACCGCCATTATTGCTGAAACTGAGGAGTACCAATACTTTCTCTCCGTTTAATGTTCTGGTATACGCATATACTTCCGGGTTAGGCAAATCAAGTAAACTATATTTTCCGTAAACTAAAACAGGGGTGTTTTTACGCAATCTGATCATTTTGCGGAAATAATTCAGGATAGAATGCTGGTCTTTATCTGCTGCTTCCGCATTTATTGTAATATAATTGGGATTAACTTTTAACCAGGGAGTTCCGGATGTAAAACCGGCATTTGCAGTAGCATCCCATTGAAATGGAGTGCGACTGTTATCGCGGCTTACCTCTGCCTGGTTTTTCAGGAATTCTTCCAGATTGCCACCGATAGCCTGCAGGTGCTTATAATAATTACGGGTTTCTATGTCACGGTAATCTTCTATATTCTTAAAACGGATATTAGTCATCCCTATTTCATCACCTGCATATACATAAGGTGTGGCTCGCATGGAAAGTAAAAAAGTATACAGCATTTTGGAAGAAACTTCCCGGTAAGTACTGTCGTTCCCAAACCGGCTAACCATTCGGCTCTGATCGTGTGTGGTAAAATATACGGTACCCCAGCCCTTATTTTCAAATACACTGTCCCATTTGGTAAACACCGCTTTTAAATCAGGTAATTTACGGTTTGCAGTATCTGTATACATATGGTTATCATTCCTGCGGCCCCATCCGGTATGGTCAAAATGGTAAAAGGTTTGTAATTCATTTCTGTCTTCATCCACAAATTTCAGTGCATCTTCCAGTTTCACACCGGCTCCTTCTCCTACGGTCATTATATTATACTTGCTCAGTACTTCCTTATTCATTTCCTGCAGGTATTCGTGCAGGTGCGGGCCATTGGCATAATAAGCACCAAAATCTCCTTTATATTCTTTGGGCAGTACGGGAAAAGTGGTGTCTTTTGAAATAAAAGGAATCACATCCATACGGAAACCATCTACACCCTTATCAAACCAGAATTTCATCAGGTTGAATACTTCTTTACGGACAGCCGGGTTTTCCCAGTTCAGGTCGGGTTGTTTACGGCTGAAATAATGCAGAAAATAACTGTTGGTAATTGTATCCAGTAACCAGGCATCTCCGTTTACATCAAATCCACTGGAACGGGGTGCAGGTTTTCCTTTTTCTGCAGGCCACCAATGATAGTAATTTCTAAAAGCATTATCCCGGCTGCTCCTGCTTTGTTTAAACCATTCATGCTCATCACTGGTATGATTCACCACCAGGTCCATTACCAGTTTAATACCCCGTTCATGCATGCCTTTGAGCATGGCATCAAAATCTTCCATAGAACCCATTTCCTTCATGATATTCCGGTAATCACTGATATCATAACCATTATCATCATTTGGAGAAGAATAGATCGGGTTTAACCAGATAACATCTACTCCCAGACTTTTTAAATAATCCAGTTTACTGATAATTCCCTTCAGGTCACCTACACCATCACCATCACTGTCTTTAAATGACCTGGGATATATCTGATAAACAACTGCTTCTTTCCACCATTTACGGTTTTGTACTCCGGCAAAAGGGTCTTTAGCATTGGGTTGGTTGGTACAGGAAACTAACATACTGAAGAGAATTAAAAAAAGAGTGGTAATTTTTTTCATAATCAATCATTATTGGAGAATAAAATTATAAAAACTATAGGGATAAAAATCCCTATTTAAGTGATTTGGAGCCTCAAACGTTTGCGGTATCTGGAAGTAAAACCACATAGAATAAGCCGTATACATTTCTTACAATAAAGAAAAACCCTGAGGTACTTTTCCCTCAGGGTTTTCTAATCTTATCAGAAACCGATTTTAAGTCAGTGATTAATCATTAGAATTAAAAGTGGCTGAAGGAAACCATTCATCATAATCGTCCAGAGATAAAGTACTGCTATTACCGGTTCCTACAAAACCTCTCTGAAGATTAATAAAACTCCAGCTTACTGCTCCCTGCCTTCCTGCTCTTTCATAAGGAGATTTTGGTACCCATAAATCTGTTGCAAAATCATATTCCCATGTTTTATTGTTGGGAGTTCCGTTGAGGCCGGTGGTAACATATGCTTTCCAAACCCCATTATTAGGCTGCACAAGTGCTACTCCATGATCTCTGATTATGGAAGTGTAGGCATCATTATAAATATCTTTATTGGCATTGAAAATATCTCTTAGTCTTGTCCAGCTTCCTGAAGAAGGATCATATTTCCAGAAATCGTATTGTTCATTACCATTATTAGAACCTGTACAGATATATCCGATATTATTATAAACAAATGCTACAGCACCTGATCTTTTATTAATTGGTGAATTGCTGATACTTGTCCAGCTGTTTGCAACAGGGTCAAACTTCCAGATATCATTTAACCAGGTACCATTAAATCCGGTACCTACATATGCAAAATTACCAATTGAAAATGCCAGTGCATCATACCGGGCGCCGGTACCTGTTCCATTTATATCAGGCAAATCAGCCATACGGATCCAGCTATTAGAAGCGGGGCTGTACTGCCAGCAATCCTGATAGCTTTTCCCTTTTATTTTTGAATTATAACCTGTAGCAAAATAGCCATTTTTACCTATAGCAAAACCAACACCGGCTTGCCTTGCTCCTCCGGGGAAATAAGCTTTCTGTGCCCATCTGTTTAAATTTGGGTCAAATTGCCACAAGTCGGACAAACAGGAATCGTTTATAGAATTGTATCCGGCTACAATATACCCAGTATCACCAATTACCCAACTACTGGCTCCATTTCTTGGCCAACCACCAATCTGAAATTTCTGTACCCAGTTACCCGGATTAGATACCAGATTTTGTTGTTGCTTATTGCAAGAAAGTGTAATCAGAACAATACTTGCGGAAAAAAAGAATAGGTTTCCCAAGTGTTTCATCATTAGAAATTTTGGGTGAAATTATCCGGCAGAGCCATCAGTACTTCGTTAAAATGGATATTTAACTTTTTTTTACAGACAAACAACTGTTTTTTGTCTGCATACTAGTTTTCTAAGCTGAATTAAAACAATAAAAGCAGTTATCGGTTTTTAATTGTCTGCTGTGATTACCGGTTCCAGATCAGCAAGTTCTTCATCGGTAAATATTCTTGATTTTACGATAAACCTGATTCCTAATGGAATTTCCAATGAAAAACTGGAGCCTCTTCCTGGTGTTATATCAATTAATAACTGGGTATGTTTCCAGTATTCAAACTGGTCCAAACTCATATAAAATTCGCAACCTGCTATTGTACCAATTTTTACATCACTGCTTCCGGTAATAAATTCCCCTTTTTCAAAACACATGGGTTGAGAACCATCGCAGCAACCTCCACTCTGATGAAACATGAGATCACCATGCCTTGATTTCAGCTTAGCAATAATAAGTTCTGCTTCCGGAGTGATTAATACGCGTTGTATCATAAATATAAAATTAGAAAACCTTCGAAAGAATTCTTTGGAAGGTTTTCTGTATGGTTTAAAATAGGATGGGCTTAAAAGAATCCAAGCTTATTTTTATCGTATGAAATAAGCATATTTTTAGTTTGCCTGTAATGATTCAGCATCATTTTATGGGTTTCTCTTCCAAAACCTGATTTTTTATACCCTCCAAATGGTGCATGAGCCGGGTAGGCATGATAACAGTTTACCCATACACGGCCGGCATGTATACTTCTGGGAACCTGATAGAGTTCATGGGCATCTCTGGTCCATAATCCTGCTCCTAATCCGTATAATGTATCATTGGCTAAAGCTATTGCTTCTTCTGTTGTTTTAAAAGTGGTAACACAGGTTACCGGACCAAAGATTTCTTCCTGAAAAATGCGCATTTTATTATGCCCTTTAAAAATAGTAGGTTTTATATAATAACCTCCCTCTAATTCCCCTTCCAGTTTATTGGCTTCGCCACCACACAACACTTCAGCACCTTCTTCTTTTCCGATCTTCATGTAAGACAATATTTTTTCATACTGATCATTCGATGCCTGAGCACCCATCATACTTGATCTATCCAGCGGGTGACCGGTTATAATGGCATTGGTCCGTTCTATAACCCTTTTCATGAATACTTCATAGATACTTTCGTGCACCAGTATCCTGGAAGGACAGGTACATACTTCGCCCTGGTTTAATGCAAACATAACAGCACCTTCCACAGCTTTATCAAAATAAGCATCATCCTGTTCTGCAACAGATGGGAAAAAGATATTGGCAGATTTTCCGCCTAATTCCATAGTAACAGGAATCAGGTTTTCTGATGCATATTGCATAATGAGTCTGCCGGTTGTAGTTTCTCCGGTAAATGCCACTTTAGAAACACGTGGTGAAGATGCAAGTGGTTTTCCTGCCTCTGTACCAAAACCTGTAACAATATTTAATACACCGGCTGGTAATATATCCCCGATCAGTTCCATCAGGCATAAAATAGAGGTTGGTGTTTGTTCCGCTGGTTTTACTACCACACAGCAACCTGCAGCAAGAGCCGGTGCTATTTTCCAGGTTGCCATTAACAATGGGAAATTCCAGGGAATAATCTGACCTACCACACCAATTGCTTCATGCACACACAGGCTTACAGTATGTTCATCATGTTCCGCAAGAGTACCTTCTTCTGCTCTGATTACGCCGGCAAAATATCTGAAATGATCCACACAAAGGGGTAAATCAGCAGCCAGGGTTTCACGGATAGCTTTACCGTTATCGATCGTTTCTACTATTGCCAGGTATTCGAGATGCTCTTCAATTACATTGGCAATTTTTAATAAGAGGTTACTCCGGTAAGCTACAGAAGACCTGCTCCAGGTGGGAAATGCAAGATGGGCAGCATCCAAAGCAAGATCTATGTCTTCCTTTGTGGATCTGGCGGCCTGGGTAAATACTTTTCCATCTATCGGAGAGATATTATCAAAATATTCTCCTTTTACAGGGGGAACAAATTTACCCCCGATAAAATTGTCGTACCTGGCTTTAAACACAGGCTTTTTGGCAATCGCTGTCATAGTTTAATCGTTTTAAGAATGTAATACTAGTTTAAATATTGACTTTTTTATAGTACATTTATTTCAACCAATAGCACATTTCTTTCAAAGAATCAGAATTGTGCCCGGTTACCATGGCAGCACTATTTACTACCATTAACGATTGCCGAATATGCAAATGCACAATCATTTAAACCTGGTTCCGCTTGTTAATGACAAGTATTTAAAAACCAGTATTGAAAACAGGACTGCTTTCACTTTGGAAAGGTGTGAATTGAATGTATTTGAAACATCTCAGGAATCCAGCCAGATTCCATTGACATTCAATGATTTTGTGGTAACCAGTATGCTGAGAGGTAAAAAAGTGATGCATTTATATAATGATACTGGATTTGATTATTTACCAGGGGAATCCGTCTTAGTACCCGCAGGGGTAACCATGAAAATAGATTTTCCAGAAGCCAGAAAAGAAAATCCAACTCAATGTATAGCACTGGCTATTGATCATCAGAAAATAGAAAATACGCTTTCATTTCTGAATGAGAAATATCCAAGGATGGATAACAAGAATTACTGGAGATTCAATAAAAACAATTATCATTTTCACAATAGCTTTGAAATATCCGCTTTGTTAAATAAAATTATAGCGGTTTGTTCCGGCAATATGCCTTTTAAAGATATACTGGCTGATCTCACCCTGCAGGAATTAATTGTGAATATTGTACAAATACAAAACAGAAAGGATTTGGATAATAATCACTTTAAAAATGATCATTCCAGTCCGCTTGCTTTTATTACTGCTTTTATTAAAGCTAATATCCAGGAAGATATTAAACTGGAAATTTTAAGCGAAAAAGCCTGCATGAGCAAAGCAACTTTTTACAGGTCTTTTAAAAAAGAATTTGGAATTAGTCCGCTTGAATATATCCTTTCTGAGAAAATTAAAAATGCTAAACAGTTATTAAGCCATCCGGAATTATCCATTAAGAAAGTTTCTTTTGAATGTGGATTTAATGATGTTAATTATTTTGTTCGCCTTTTTAAAAAGATGGAAGGTATCACACCTCGCCAGTACCAGTTAATTTTGCAGGGATCACATCAGAAATTGGTTTAAAATCGCTTTTTTGTTGTTTCACCATTAACAGTTTAAACCCCTATTTTTGCTGTTAAGAAATAATTAAACTTTGTTTTGCTAAAGTTTTATCCTATATTAAAAAACGGAGCAGGCAAATATTTAAGTGAATAAATTATCAAGGCAAATCATATTAATATTTATAGACAAATGAAAAAATGGGAATGCGGATTTCAACTGGGTGACTCTTTGACTCAGGAGCAATTAGACTTTTTTGATAAAAACGGAGTGATTGTTTTTCGCAATTTCTTAACTCCTGAACAGGTGAATACTTGTCTTGAAGAATTAAAAAGGATTGAAGAATTATGGATTTCTGAAGGGAAAGAGAAAATAAATGGTATTCCATTAAAATTTGGTAAAGATGAAAATGGCAATAAAACCATTCAGCGTTTATGTTTTACATCTTTATACAGTTCTTTTTTACACGAAATTCTTATTTCTCCAAAATTACAGGCACTAATGCCTTTACTGGGTAATTATGAAGGAAGAATTGGGGAAAATGAAAAAGATGGTCTTGTTATTAATAATTATGTAAATGCTCCGAACAGTACTTTCGTTCAAATGGGTTGGCATACAGACAGCCCAAGGGACCTGTTTCTTGGACAAAAGATTATGCCAATGCTGAATGTGGGCATCCATTTAGACACCTGTCTGTTTGAAAATGGTGGGTTAAGGGTAATCCCGGGCACACATAAACAAAGCATGCTTAAACTCTTATTTGGTAAAAAATATTTTGTGGATAACAGTGATGACAAAAACCAGGTAGGATTTGATATTTTTTCCGGTGATTTATCAGTTCATGATGGCAGGTTATGGCATCGGGTAAAACAATCCAACCTAACAGGTGAAGCCAGTCGCAGAAGGGTAATGTATATTCCCTTTATTACCGGAAAATATAAACCGAAAACAGAAAAAAGTAAAACGCCCTTTTATCATCGGTTAACTTCTAAAGCACATCATTAAGCCAAATTTTTTTTATAAACAGCAATTATGTCAACTGCAATTATTACAGGTGCCAGTAAAGGAATAGGGAAAGCAATTGCAGAAGAACTGGCTAAAAGAAAGATTAATGTGTTATTGATTGCAAGAACAGAAAGTTTATTGCAGGAACATGCTTCCTATCTTTCAGAAAAATATAGCATCAAAGCAGATTATCTGGCTATTGACCTGGCTGACAAAAATGCTGCACTCCATATTACATCATGGTGTACTGAAAAGAAAGTACTTGTGAATATTTTGATTAATAATGCCGGATATGGGCTGAGTGGTGATTTTGAACAATATTCGCTTGCTGATTATCAGAACAATTTGCAGGTTAATATCCAGGTGGTTTTAGAACTCACTTATTTGATGATTCCACTATTAAAGCAAAACGCCCCATCTTATATACTCAATGTGTGCAGTGCTGCTTCTTACCAGGCTGTTCCCGGGTTAACCGTGTATGCTGCCACCAAAGCATTCCTGTTAAGCATTAGCAGAGGTTTGCACTATGAATTAAAACCTTTTAATATCCATGTAACCGCTATTGCACCTGGTGCAACAGATACTGATTTTCCGGTAAGGGCCAGGGTAGGGGAAAAAGCTAAAAAGCTGGCAGATAAGGTAAATATGAGCCCTGAATCTGTAGCAAAAATTGCAATGAATGGCTTATTTGCAAAGAAAGCAGAATTGATACCGGGTTTTATTAATAAATTAAGCTACTGGTTGGTATGGCTGTTACCAAAATCCCTTACAGAAAAATCTGCGGCAGGGATTTATGGAAAATAAAAAATCAAACCAACCCTTTTATTGTAAACTGCTCATATCAATTACAAACCGGTATTTTACATCCTGTTTTAACATCCTTTCATAAGCTGTATTAATTTCCTGCATAGTGATGAGTTCATAATCCGCTACAATGTTTTTTTCTGCACAAAAATCCAGCATTTCCTGTGTTTCTTTGGTTCCGCCAATCATGGAACCAATAATGCACCTTCTGTTTTTAATCAGTTCAAAAGGATTGACTTTAGGTTGATCGGCAGGTAATCCTACAACCAGTAATTTACCATTTACCCCAAGTAGTTTTAAATAAGATTCATAATCATGATTACCACTGATTGCATCTACAATAACATCAAAATGGCTTTCATGATTTTTCATTGCTGTTTCATCTGTACTTAAAATAAAATGATGGGCGCCCAGTTTCTTTGCATCCTGTTCTTTTTTTGCAGACCGGCTGATCATAGTAACTTCTGCTCCCATTGCTACTGCAAATTTAACTGCCATATGTCCGAGGCCGCCTAAACCAGCCACAGCAACCTTATCCCCTGCTTTTACATTAGCATATCTTAAGGGGGAATAAGTAGTAATTCCTGCACAAAGCAATGGAGCTACACCGGCAAGGTCCAGTTTATCGGAAATATGGTATACCCATCTTTCTGCACAAACAATCTGTGTACTATATCCACCCTGGGCCACTGTAATATGATCTCTTTCATACCCATTATAGGTGCCTGTCATTCCTTCTGCACAATATTGCTCCATATAATCATTGCAGGGTTTACAATGCCTGCAGCTGTCAATCATTACACCAATTCCTGCAAGGTCACCAGTTTTAAAACTGCTTACTGCAGACCCGGTTTTAATAACTCTTCCCACTATTTCATGACCGGGAACCATGGGATAAATAGAACCACCCCATTCATCCCTTACCTGATGAACATCACTGTGACAAACTCCGGAATAAAGTATTTCTACCAGAATATCTTCGGGTCTTAATTCCCTTCTTTCAAAATTAAATGGGACAAGCGGTGTTGAAGCATTTAAGGCAGCATATGCTTTTACAGGTATCATGATGCGATTTATTTTATTATCTGTTTAGTGTGTTGCATCCATATTTCTCTGATTCTATTACATTTCCCATTGATCAGAATTAATTGTATCCCAGAATTAGAAATATATATTCAACTGTAGGCAAATGTAATTCACTAACTCAATCCGCTGCTTTTTTTACAGGTATTTTAAGTTTATTAAAACACCCCCCTAAAAATGACACCTGAAAAATTGTCTCTGAAAAGCAAGAAAAAAGGCTGGCCAAAATGGCCAGCCTACTAATTACAATTCTGTATATGTAAGTATTTATATCCGGCTAAGCACTTCTTCTCCAATAGCATCTGTTCCTAATATTTTATCAGCAGGAGTATGTGCATCTGCAATATCTCTGGTTCTGAATCCGGCTTTCAATACAGCATCCACTGCACTGATAATGGTTTCAGATTCTGTTTTTAAACCAAATGAGATATCAAGGAGTAAGGCTGCAGACAGAATGGATGCCAGCGGATTGGCAACACCTTTTCCGGTAATATCATGTGCAGAACCATGAATAGGTTCATACACTCCGGTACCATCACCAATAGAAGCTGAAGCCAGCATACCCATTGATCCTGCAATTTGAGACGCTTCATCTGTTAAGATATCTCCAAACAGATTGGCAGTAACCACCACATCAAAACGCCTGGGATCTTTGATCAGTAACATAGCTGTAGCATCTACAAACTGATGTTCTATTTCCACATCCGGGTATTCCAGTGCCAGTTTCTGAATTACTTCTCTCCACAAACGGCTGGTTTCCAAAACATTTGCTTTATCTACAGAACATAACTTTTTTCTCCTGGTACGGGCAGCTTCAAATGCTCTGCGGCCAATCCTTTCCACTTCATAACGGCTGTATTCTGCAATATCATAAGCAGTATCTCCATTATTTTTTCTTCCCTTTTCACCAAAGTAAATATCTCCGGTTAATTCCCTGAAAAAAAGGATATCTGCCCCTTTTAAAATTTCGGGTTTAATGCTGGAAGCACTGAGCAGCTCATCAAACAATTTTATAGGTCTTAGATTGGCATAAAGTCCTAATTCTTTCCTCATTTTCAATAATCCCTGTTCCGGGCGCACTTTAGCAGAGGGGTCATTATCATATTTAGGATGGCCAACTGCTCCGAATAATACAGCATCTGACTTTCTCATTTTTTCCAGAGATTCATCAGGTAATGGATTACCTGTGGCTTCAATGGCTGCGTGACCAATTAAAGCTTCATCATAAGTAAATTCATGATGAAATTTTTCTGCTATTTTATCTAATACCTTTTTACCTACTGCAGTTACTTCCTGCCCAATTCCATCTCCGGGAACGATTAATATATTTTTTTTCAACGCTGGTTTTTTTAATATTTATATAATTAGTTTTTCGAAGTGCTAAATCAGATTCAGCATTTTTTGTGTTGCTTTAATGGCTGAAACAGTCTGGTCACTATCCAGTCCCCTGGTCTTGAACTCTCTTCCATTATAATCCCAGGTAATAATAGTTTCACATAAGGCATCAGATTTACCTCCGGGTGGTATACGCACCGCATAATCTGTTAAACAAGGTAATTCCAGCTTTTTGAGCAGGTAAATCCGTTTTAATGCATTCATGAATGCATCATACTGCCCATCTCCCTGGGCATGTTCTTCAAATATTTCACCATTGATATTAATCCTTAAAGTAACAGAAGGCCTTAAATCTTTGGAATGAGTCAAAACATAATTTTGAATCTGCACTTTTTCTTCTATTGCACTGCTATCCAGTACATCAGATATGATATAAGGCAAATCAGATTGTGTAACCACTTCTTTACGGTCGCCAAGTTCAATAATACGTTGTGTTACTTTTTTAAGGTCTGTATCCGATAACTGAATACCTAATTGCTGTAAATTATTTTCAATGTTTGCTTTGCCACTGGTTTTACCCAACGCATATTTACGCTGGCGGCCAAACCTTTCGGGTATCAGGTCGTTAAAATATAAATTGTTCTTTTTATCACCATCTGCATGGATTCCGGCTGTTTGTGTAAATACATTTTCTCCCACTACGGGTTTATTGGCTGGAATACGGAATCCTGAAAAAGTCTCTACCAGTTTACTTACACTATATAAAGATTCCTCCACAACAGAGGTTTTTACCTCTTTCACATAATCATTCAATACAGCTACAGCACTTGCTAAAGGGGCATTACCTGCCCTTTCGCCCATGCCATTAATGGTTAAATGTAAGCCTTTGGCACCCGCATAAACCGCTTCCAGCGCATTGGCAATACTTAAATCATAATCATTATGTGCATGAAAATCAAAATGGATTTCCGGGTATTTGTCAACAATTGAGGATACATATTCTTTTGTTTCCCGCGGTGTTAATATCCCTAATGTGTCTGGTAATAAGATCCTTTTTACAGGTTGGGTAACCAGAAAATCCAGATACTGAAAAACATATTCTCTGGAATTGCGCATTCCGTTACTCCAGTCTTCTAAATACACATTACATTCAATATTATACTTTCCGGCCAGCGCAATAACTTCACCAACTTCCTGAAAATGTTGTTCCGGCGTTTTCTTTAACTGGTGGGTTAAATGATTTAATGAACCCTTGGTTAATAAATTCATTACCCTTGCACCTGCCTGTAACATCCAGTCAATGGATGTCCTTCCATCTACAAAAGTCAAAACTTCAATTTTGTCAATAAAACCGTTCAGTTTTGCCCAGTCTGTTATTTTCTTAACAGCCTGAAATTCACCTTCAGATACCCTGGCAGAAGCAATTTCAATCCTGTCAACTTTTACTTCAGTCAGTAATAATTGTGCAATGGTTAGTTTCTCAGAAGCAGAAAAAGATACCCCGCTGGTTTGTTCACCATCCCTAAGCGTTGTATCCATTATTTCAATATGGCGTTGTATTGTGCTCATTGTAGTTGTATGGAATTTTTAATAAGCACTTTTTGCTGTAAAAGTTTTAATTTCTTCTTTCATTGCCTGCAAATAATCAATATCATCAAAACCATTCAGCATATTGTGCTTCTTATAACCATTTATTACAAATGATTCCTTTTCTCCGCTTGCAACAATTGAAATAGTTTGTTCAGGCAGGTTTATTTCCAGTTCTGCTA
>Ga0364874_10759_pt1 | contig 14180 bp, 10 predicted proteins | sample ExccelAu500001D4_2_FD_206922 | JGI IMG/M metagenome (GOLD analysis project Ga0364874, IMG submission 206922) | Enriched cells from Trout Bog Lake Hypolimnion, Wisconsin, USA - BchlTB.Aug07.5000.01.D4 | ecosystem: Environmental > Aquatic > Freshwater > Lake > Hypolimnion/Profundal zone | place... | reverse complement strand
AGATTTCCCAGATCATCGGCCCAGTTGTTGATGTAGATTTTCCTGAAGGACAACTGCCGTCAATTCTGGATGCATTAACCATTACAAGAGCTGACGGCACAAAGCTGGTTCTTGAAACACAGCAGCATCTAGGAGAAGAGCGCGTGCGTACTGTTTCAATGGAGAGCACCGACGGTCTTGTCAGAGGGATCAGCGTCACAAATACAGGAAGACCGATACAGGTGCCTGTCGGCCCGGAAGTTCTCGGCAGAATGCTGAACGTTGTCGGCGAACCGATTGACGGACGCGGAGCAGTTCATACGGCAAAAACCTACTCGATTCATCGTCATGCTCCAAAATTTGACGAGATCTCCACAAAAGCTGAGATGTTCGAAACCGGCATCAAGGTTATTGATCTGCTTGAGCCTTACTCCCGCGGAGGTAAAACCGGTCTTTTCGGTGGAGCCGGTGTAGGCAAAACCGTTCTGATTATGGAGCTTATTAACAATATCGCCAAACAGCAGTCGGGCTTCAGCGTATTTGCCGGAGTTGGTGAGCGTACCCGTGAAGGAAACGATCTCTGGCACGAAATGATGGAATCAGGCGTTATCGATAAAACAGCCCTGGTATTCGGTCAGATGAACGAGCCTCCAGGCGCCCGTCAGAGGGTTGCATTGACCGGCCTCAGTATTGCCGAATATTTCCGTGATGAAGAAGGCCGCGACGTGCTGCTCTTCATCGACAATATTTTCCGGTTTACCCAGGCAGGTTCGGAGGTGTCAGCACTTCTCGGCCGTATGCCAAGTGCTGTAGGTTACCAGCCTACCCTTGCTACGGAAATGGGTGAACTTCAGGACAGAATCGTTTCCACCAAGAAAGGTTCTGTTACTTCGGTACAGGCCATCTATGTACCTGCAGATGATCTTACCGATCCGGCTCCTGCCACTGCGTTTGCCCACCTTGATGCAACGACTGTGCTTTCCCGTTCTATTGCAGAACTTGGTATATACCCTGCTGTTGACCCTCTTGACTCGACGTCACGTATTCTTGACCCCAACATTGTCGGCGATGACCATTATGACACAGCTCAGGCCGTCAAGCAGCTTCTGCAGCGCTATAAGGATCTTCAGGATATCATCGCCATTCTTGGTATGGATGAGCTCAGTGATGAGGATAAACTTGTAGTTTCCAGAGCAAGAAAAGTTCAGCGCTTCCTCTCTCAGCCATTCTTTGTCGCGGAGGCTTTCACCGGTCTTGCCGGCAAGTATGTCAAACTTGAGGAAACCATCAAAGGCTTCAAGGAAATAATCGCTGGCCGTCATGACAATCTGCCGGAAAACGCATTTTACCTTGTCGGAACCATTGAGGAAGCTATTGAAAAAATCGAGTTGAAATATAATTTTTTTGATAAAGAAACACAAAGATAAATACATCCCATTTATAGTCTTCAAAAAAAAGAAGAATTGTATATTAACAGTTGAAGGTGTCAGTGATGTTGCTTTTTTATTAACGGGAACTGAGTAATACAATGATAAAGATGGTGAGGTATGCTTTACGGGCAGTTATGGTGAGTTGTGTTTTGTCGTGTGGTCTGGCCTGGTCGCTGTCTGCTGAACCTTCTGCAGATGCTCAGCCGCCGGTGCCGGCGTTTTCGGTAGTCTCACTGGATCGAAAACCAGTAGGTTCGGCAAACCTTACCGGTACAACCTATATCGTGAATTTTTTTGCTTCATGGTGTCCTCCCTGCCGTTCAGAAATTCCGGATATGGTTGCCCTTCAGCATCAATACGGTCGCAAAGGCTTTACGTTTATAGGTGTGGCGGTTAATGAAACCGAACCGACTATCCGCGAGTTTATCAAAAAAAACAAGATCACCTATCCTGTTGTCATGGCTAACGAGCAGATAGTCAATGCCTTCAGCAGATATGTTGATGGAGGTATACGTGCAATTCCCACCTCTTTTGTTGTTAACTCTTCAGGCAGGATTATCCAGGTCATTACCGGCGCACGAAGTAAAGAGGTGTTTGAACAAATTATTCTTGATGCTCAAAAGAAACGCAGGATATCTAAATAAAGCCTTCATCACATGAATGATGGTTGTCAGCCCCGGATGGTAATAACAATCCGGACATAATTTTATTCTTATACGTCTGCAGTCAGTGATGGTTGCGGACGTTTTTTTTGTATAACCTTTAGACAATGAAAGAAAGATCATGACGTTACTTCAGATTAATCCTCCGGATTATGTGAAAAACAAAAAGCTGATTCAGTGGGTTCAGCAAACCGCCGATCTCTGTCGGCCGAGTTCTGTCCACTGGTGCGATGGCTCTCAGGAAGAGTACGATACCCTCTGTCATCAGATGGTGAAGAGCGGCACCTTCATCAAACTTTCCGAAGAGAAACGTCCGAACAGCTATTTGTGTCGTTCGGACCCGAGTGATGTAGCAAGGGTTGAAGACAGGACCTACATCTGCAGCCTCCGTCGCCAGGATGCCGGTCCGACCAATAACTGGGTTGCACCCAAAGAGATGAAAGAGACTCTCAATGAGCTGTTCACCGGCTGTATGGAAGGCAGAACCATGTATGTCATTCCTTTCAGCATGGGTCCTCTCGGGTCACATATTGCCCATATCGGAGTTGAAATTTCCGATTCTCCTTATGTCGTGACCAACATGCGTATTATGACGAGAATGGGGCGCAGCGTCATGGAACTGCTTGGTGAAACCAAAGAATTTGTGCCTTGCCTGCACTCTGTCGGTGCGCCGCTTGAGCCCGGTGCGATTGATGTTGCATGGCCCTGCAATGAAAAGAAATATATCGTTCATTTCCCCGAAGAGAGGTTGATTGTCTCTTATGGCAGTGGTTATGGCGGTAATGCGCTTCTTGGAAAGAAATGTTTTGCGCTGCGTATAGCCTCTTCCATGGCCCGTGATGAAGGCTGGCTTGCTGAACATATGCTGATTCTCGGTGTTGAATCTCCTGAAGGTGAAAAAACGTATATTGGCGCAGCATTCCCGAGTGCCTGTGGTAAAACAAATTTTGCAATGCTCATTCCGCCCCACTCTTTTGAAGGCTGGAAGGTGACTACCATCGGAGACGATATTGCCTGGATCAAGCCCGGTGAGGATGGTCGCCTTCATGCTATCAATCCGGAATATGGCTTTTTCGGTGTTGCGCCCGGTACCTCGGATCAGTCAAATCCGAATGCGATGGCGACTCTCTCAAAGAACTGTATTTTTACCAATGTCGCCATGACCCCGGACGGAGATGTCTGGTGGGAGGGAATGACCAAGGTTCCGCCCGATGAACTTATCGATTGGCAGGGTAATCGGTGGACTCCCGATTGTGGAAGGGTTTCATCGCATCCCAATGCCCGTTTTACCTCTCCTGCAAGTCAGTGCCCTTCGCTTGATCCCGACTGGGAAAACCCTAAGGGCGTGCCGATCAGTGCCTTTATTTTTGGCGGGCGTCGTGGTGATACGGTTCCACTTGTGTATCAGTCTGCAAACTGGAATTTCGGGGTCTATCTTGCAGCAACCATGGGTTCTGAAAAAACCGCTGCTGCAGCCGGAACGATCGGCGAAGTTCGCCGCGATCCTTTTGCCATGATTCCTTTCTGCGGCTATCATATGGGCGATTACTTCAATCACTGGCTGCATGTAGGGCGTACTCTTCAGGAACCGCCAAGAATTTTCGGTGTCAACTGGTTCCGCAAAGATGAAAACGGCAAGTTTCTCTGGCCGGGTTTCGGTGATAATATGCGTGTGCTGAAGTGGATTGTCGGACGTGTGCGTGGACATGCTGCTGCGATTGAAAGTCCGCTGGGGTGGATGCCAAAGTATGAGTCGATCGATTGGAGTGGTCTTGAAGAGATGACGTCAGAGAAGTTTTCAAAACTGATGTCGGTAGACCGTGAAGCATGGAAGAAAGAGCTTCTTTCGCATGAGGAGCTTTTTGCCATGATTTATGACCGGCTTCCCAAAGAGTTCACCCATATCAGGGAGCTTATGCTTTCCACTCTCTGGCTTTCTCCAGAGCACTGGTCACTGGCTCCGGAAGATTATTCCCTCGACAGCTGATAATCGTGTCGTGGAAATAACAGAAAAGGCGCCTTTAAAAGGTGCCTTTTCTGTTATTATCCTGTTGTTTCGATCAATGTTCATCAAGGGTGAAGCCGATTTTAATGGTCACCTGCCAATAGGCAATTTTCTGGTTCTCAACATGACCGCGGGTTTCTACTACTTCAACCCACTTGATATTTCTGATTGACTCAGAAGCTTTTGCAACAGCATTATTGACGGCTTCTTCAATGCTTGTCGGCGAAGAACCTACAATTTCTATTTTCTTATAAATGTGAGCGCTCATGGCGTATCATGGTTTAAGTGCTTGAAAAAAGAAGGAACACGTAAGGCGACGCGTGCTTCAGGTCAGCTGTTATATTAGCAATTCATGAGAAATCTTCAAATAACCTTTCTCTGTCCATATGTTGTTTTAAAAAGGATAATCGCTGAAAGTCCGTGGCGTTGCAAGGGGGTGGGGGCGGCCCGAAACAACCTAAAAACCGATGGTTGTTTCGGGCAATAGAGGTCGGTTGTTACACTCCAAGAGAGTGGAACAGAATCGGCAGAGCGCAGAGGGCGATTGCAATATTGGTTGCGCCGCAGATTTTTGTTATGAGTGTATTCTGTTTGTACCAGGCAAACGGAAGCAGGATAGTAAGGAGGTTGATCAGCAGCAGAACAGTGCCCAACGGCCATATTTTCCCCATCAGGATTGCTTTGTAGCTGAAGACCGCCGTCATGAAAAAGATGCCGAGAAACAGGTGAGCGTAGATTTTCTTGTCGCCGGGGTTGTAGAAATGCATGGCGACGACAACCCAGAACAACCCGTAGGTAGCAAAGATGGTCCCGACGTAAATTCTTGCTTCAGGCGGCATCCCGACATCGAACAGGTAGAGGCAGGCAGCGGTGAAAAGCTGGGCAGCACCGCCGAAATAAAGGGCGATATGGGCAAGATTCCTTCCCAGCTTTGCATGATCAGTATTCTTGTCAAGCCCGAATCCCAACTGCTCAAGGCCGAACACCCAGACAGTGACGATAAGTCCAAATAACCCGATAGCTTCCGGATTAACTACATTCATCGGTAGAGCTCCTTTTTGTTTTAGTTGATAACGGTTAGCGCCGTCGCAACTGTAACGGTTTTCGCAACGGCTGCGTCAATGTACTGCTATTATTTTTTAAAGAATAACAGTATTGTTTTAGTTGCAATAGCATCACGTTTTCGGCGTTCTTTTAATACCTTTGAGCTTTGATGAAGAAGATAAATGAAGAAGTTTTGCTGCGATGACCATATCTGTTGACGACTCTACGATAACAAATCCGGATAAGCTGGACCCTCAAAGGAAAAAAGGCGTTTTACGGCAATTGCTTGCAGCTTTTCCTGCATTTCGGAGCCGGAATTTTCGACGATATTTTCCGGGCCAGGTGATTTCCATGATTGGGACATGGATTCAGATGGTGGCTCAGGGTTGGCTGGTGCTTGAAATTACCGGTTCAGCTTTTGACGTTGGAGTTGTTGCTGCGGCCTCTACCCTCCCGACACTATTTCTTTCTCTGTTTGGAGGTGTAATAGTTGACCGCTACCCGAAGCGCACTATTCTGCTATGGACTCAGTCTTCTGCAATGATACTCGCCTTTGTCCTTGGTGTTTTTGCAATGACCGGCACGGTAACGATCCTGATCATCATTTTACTTTCGTTTCTTCTCGGGTGCGTCAATGCTCTCAATGTCCCTGCCCTGCAGGCTTTTCTCAGTGAAATAGTCGAGAGGGAGGAGCTTGCATCGGCCATTGCGATGAATTCGGCTATCTATAACGTATCAAGGGTTATAGGGCCCGCTATTGCAGGATTTCTTATTTCATCCACAGGGACGGGCGTTGCTTTTCTTGTTAACGGAGTAAGTTTTTTTGCCGTGATCATTTCCCTCCTTTCCATGAAGGATCTGTCAGAACAGGTTGGGGCGAAAGTTTCCCTCCATCCATTGCAGGCCATCAGGGAAGGATTGAAATATTCATGGGAGCATCCGTTGATACGAACCATTGTGCTTTTCATCGCCGTTATTTCAATTTTCGCATGGTCCTACGTGACTATGCTTCCGGTTATAGCAAAACACAGGTTCGGGATGGGTGCATCGGGTCTTGGATATCTGTACGGAGTTTCGGGTCTTGGTTCCGTCGTTGGTACTGTGGTTGTGTCCATATATTCCAGAAAAATCGACCGGCTGGTTTTTATTGCTGGTGGAAATATTCTTTTTGCTCTTGCATTGATCGGGTTTACGTTTACAATGCTTCTGCCGGTCGCGTTTTTCTGTCTTTTCATCGCAGGCTTCGGGCTTGTCGCCGCTGTCTCAACCATGAGTGCAACCATTCAGAGTACGGTAGACGATCGTTTCCGGGGAAGGGTGATGAGTCTTTATATGATGGTTTTCATGGGGTTCATGCCGATCGGGAACCTTGAGATAGGTTATCTTTCGGAACACTTCGGCACAGGGTTTGCCATTCGCATTGGATGTATCGTCACAATCCTCGCCTCTCTGGTTCTGGTTTACTCCAGCGGGAGTGTCCGTTCAGCATACAATCGTTACAAAGCACTGTGAAGGTCTGACACAAGCAGTGTGGTTTCTTTGAGGGATTTGCTGTTAAAGGAACCCTTTTGCGTGGAGTCGCGTTACAACCCTCAGAAAGAGAATATTATTTTTTATTATGATGAAACAGCTCTGTTTTCTGTTGCTTGTGTTTGCTCTGCTGCTGTACTCTTCTACAGCACCTGCGGAAAAAATTCAGACCGTTAGAACCATGGAAAAGCAAGACACCTTCAATCCCTATTATTCCCGTACTGATACCACGAAACTCAATCTGTCGGATGCAGAGTGGAAAAAGGTACTTTCTCCGGAAGTTTATGCCACAGCCCGTCAAAAAAAGACTGAACTTTCGTTTACCGGCAAGTTCTGGGACTATACCGGTCAGGGCACCTATTACTGTGCTGCTTGCGGGAATGCCCTTTTTCGCTCCGATGCGAAATTTGCTTCGACCTGCGGCTGGCCAAGTTTTTTTGAGGAGGTTCGAAAAGGCAGTGTGACCTATCTTCCGGATCGTTCATATGGCATGGTAAGGACTGAGGCACTCTGTGGAAGGTGCGGCTCACATCTTGGCCATCTCTTTGATGACGGGCCGCCTCCAACAGGAAAACGGTTTTGCATGAATTCGGTTGTACTTGATTTCGTCCCGGACATTCAGGGAACCAGAAAGATGCAATAGAAATCAGTGCGACGATGAGAGGTCGACCTTTTCCCCTTTTGGAATCCTGATTAGAAGAAGCAGAGGCAACGCGAGCGCAAAGAGGAGAGAGATGAGCATAAATGCATCCATGTAAGCCAGATGGTGGCTTTGAACGAGAACGGTTCCTTCCAGTGCTTTTATGCCTGCGAGTTCAGCCTCATGCTGTGATAAACCTGCTTTCATGGTCGCAAGCTGCTGCACGCTGTCAAGCCTCGTGACCGCAGGGGTATCATAGGGCGAAAGGTGGCTGAGAAGCTCCACCCTGTGAGCAGCAACCCGCCTTGCGATATAGGTATTGGTAATCGCAATGCCGAACGAACCCCCAAGCTGCCGTACCATGTTGTTGAGCCCGGTAGCCTGCCCGATGTCTTTTCCGTGCAGCCCTGCCACAGCGAGCATGGTAACGGGAATGAAAATAAAGCCAAGCGCGAAACCGCGAAGAAGCAGTACCAGGAAGAAGTTTTCCGCTCCCGACTGCATCGTTTGCTGACCGAGTTCCCAGCAGAAAAATGTAAAGCACACCATACCGACAGCCATAACCTTTTTAGGGTTGATGCCTCGCTGCATGGCGATGCCCAGCGGAAGCGAGATTATTCCTGTCACAACACTGCTCGGAAAAAGAACCAGTCCTGTCATCAGCGCAGTAAAGCCGAGCAGCCGCTGCACAAAGACAGGAAAGACAAAGAGCGATCCATAGAGGCCATACCCTACGATAAAGGTAAGCGTTGCGCCAATTGCCAGGTTCTTGCTTCGGGCCAGTACTCGCAGATCCACGGCGGGTTCTTCGGTATGCAGCTCCCACCAGACAAAAGCAATGAGCGAAACAGCTGCGATGATGGTAAACCAGATGATATAGTCGGTTTCAAACCAGTCTTTCGCCTCTCCCCGTTCGAGAATGAACTGCAGCGATCCAATGCCGACAGCAAGAAGCCCAATGCCGGTCCAGTCGATTTTGGAAACGGCGTGCTTCACTTTCGGTTCCCTGAGAAAGGTGAACGCAGACCATGCGGCAAGCAGGCCGACCGGAATGTTGACGAAAAAGCACCACTCCCAGGCAAAATAGTCTACAAGAAAGCCCCCGAGAAGCGGTCCTATGGTAGGGCCGAGCACCAGTCCCATGGAAAAGATGCCGGTCGCCTTGCCACGCTCTTCGGGCCGGTATGTTTCGTAAAGAATAGCCTGTGATGTCGGCAGAAGCGCACCGCCCCCCAGGCCCTGAAGAAAGCGGAAAATCACCAGTGCCCAGATGTTTGGGGCCATTCCGCAAAGCAGAGACGCAAAGGTAAAAAGAAGAATCGAACCGATATAGTAGTTTCGCCGTCCGAGCAGGTTGCCAAGAAAGCCGGAAAGGGGAATTACAATAACGTTGGCAATGGCGTAACTTGTAACGACCCAGGCGACATCATCAATACTCGCACCAAGATTCCCGCTGATCTGCGTGAGCGCCACATTCACAATGGTCGTATCGATCAGTTCAAGCATGGCCGACACGATCACTGTCAAGGTGATGATTATTTTCCTGAATCCGGTGTCATAGGTATGCGCTGGATTCGGCAGCATTGCCGCGACCGATACACCATTCTGTTGTTCAACTCTTGCCATTCGTTGCTTTTGCTTAGGCTGTCTTGTCAGTCATTGTTGAGATCCCTCACCCCGCAAGGGGGATTCGGGATGACATTTACTTTTGCTTACGCTCTCTAGCCAGTTATTGTTGCTCTCGTGCGTTACCTCCAGGATTCATCTTTTCATTCATGTATTTTTGTCATTCCGAATCCCTCTTGCGGGGTGAGGAATCTGCCTCAACCATCTTATTTCACCTTAACATCCACAACCACGTTCATGCCCGCGGCAAGCTGATGATCCTTGTCAGGCTTTTCTGTAAAGACGATTTTGACTGGAACACGTTGCGTAACCTTTATGAAGTTGCCGCTTGCATTGTCGGGTGGAAGCAGTGTGAATTTTGCGCCGGTACCCGATGATAGAGACTCCACCTTCCCTTTGAACTCTTTATCAGGAAATGCATCAACTTTGATAATCACAGGCAGTCCGGGATGTATTTTTTCAAGCTGGGTCTCCTTGAAATTAGCCACAACCCAAAGCTCCTTGCTTCCGACAATTCCGATGAGCTGCTGCCCTGGAGCTACATATTGTCCGGGTTGCACATTTTTTTTCGAAACCTGACCGTTGGCCGGAGCCGTAATCGTCGTGTATGATAACTGAAGCTCGGCCTGGCGCAGTTCAGCTTCACGTCTTTTAACTTCTGCTTTTTGCAGCGGAATCTGGGCAAGAGCAGCCTGATACTGGTTCCCTGCAGCTGAATATTGTGCTGAAGCAGCCTGTGCTCCAGCACTCACACCATCGAACTCTGCCTGTGAAATGACGTCCTGTTGCCGGAGATTTTCGCCCCGGCGAAGGTCTGCCTGCTGTTTTCTGCTTGTTGCTGCAGCAGCGTTTGCCGAAGCACTTGAGGCATTTGCCTGATTGGTCGTTGCCTTTACAGCGGCCTTGGCGCTCTCCACAGCAGCAGCGGCAATGTCCCGACGCACTTCATAGTCAGCTGCTTCAAGCCGGATAAGGGTATCACCCGTATGAACCTGCTGGTTATCCCTCGCAAGAACCTCCTGCACTTTTCCGGGAATTCGTGAAATGACCGGATAGACATCACCTTCTATCTGAGCGTTGTCCGTATCTTCGTACTGGAAAGAGTGATAAATGCTTGTACCTCCCCAGATAAGTACGACCGCAATAAAAACACCTGCAATAATGATTCGCAGCGGATTCGAAGCCTTCGTCGTGTCTTTTTCGGAGTTCTTGTTTTCTGGTATTGTTTTTGATTCAGGCTGTTCCATATTATTTCTTGTTGTTGTCGTGAAAAGTATCGTTGCGGAACCTTTTATTCTGCACTCTTTAAGTTGATCGTTGGCGTTTTCAGAATCACAACGGGGCAGAATGCCTTGCGCATCACAGTTTCTGCTGTGCTTCCCACCAGAAGGCGGGCGATATCAGTTTTCCCGTGGGATCCGAGCAAAATCATGTCTGCGTTATGCTCTTTTGCATAGCCAAGAATGCATGTTGCCGGTTCGCCGTATTGCACCTCAAAAATGGCTTGGACATTGTTTTGAGAAAGCATTTCACTGTATCTCGAAAAGTCATGCAAGCGTGTCCTTAGAAGGTGATCATCACAATTGATTTCTGGTGCAATATAGAGTATGATGAGCTCCGCACCTGTACAGTGCATTGTGGCTGCATAGCGCACCACAGAATCTGAAGCCACGGAAAAGTCAACCGCGCAGATAATTTTTTTGAGTGATATTGTCATGTTACCAGAATATTTCCCCGGTTGCTCGTTTCAGGGTATAGTTGCTCATCACATAGGAATAGTCAGCTTGAAGTTTCGCAAGTTCTGCCTCCGAGAGAGATGCTTCGGTAGTAAGGAGGTCAAGTACCGTAGCCATGCCGTTTTCGTAACGAACCCGTGCATGTTCGGCGGCAAGTTTGGCCTGCTGAACCTGTGTTTCGGTCGCTATGATCTTTTCTGATGAGCTCTTGACTGCATGAATCGTCTCTTCAATATCACTTCTCACTTGCTGTTCCGTATCGAATTTTCGCTGAGCGGCTGCGTGCATGAGGGCTGTCGCCTCCTGGCGTTCAGCACTGGTTTTAAATCCGCTGAAAAGAGGTACCTCCAGTTTCAGGCTTCCAACAAAATTCTGACGTATTTCATTAATATCGGGCAGAAGGCCATTCGTGACGCCGTACGATGCGCTCGCTGACACTACAGGCAGTCCGTCTTTCATGGCAATGGAGCGCCGCTGCTTGGCGGCTTTTTCATTTTCAATGGAAAGTTTCATCTCAAGACGCTGCTCCAATGCCTGTGTGAGAAGTTCGACAACTTTGCGATCTACAGGAGTTATAGAAAAAGAACCCTGAATTTTGAGAGGCGAATTGTCTGCTATGCCGGCCAGATGCCGCAGGGTCAGTTCCTGACGGAGCAACTCCTGTTTTAAGTCGAGCATTTTGCTTCTGGCAGCGGCGATTCGAACTTCGGTGGACAAAACATCAAATCTGGTTGCAGCGCCTGTCTGGTAACGTTTTTTAGTGAACTCAAGAGCCTTGCTGAGTGCGGTTATCTCTTTCTGCTCCACCGTTATGTTTTCCCGTAAAAAAATAATGCCGTAAAAGAGCTGGACAGCCTGAAACGAGAGATCTCTTCGGGAGATTTCCAGTGATTGTTCTGCAGTTTTTTTGCCTGTCAACGCAAGGTTTACAGTAGAGCCTCTTTTTCCGAAATCGAACACGATTGCCCGTGCAGTGACTTTGGCTTCATAGTTGTCATTAGGTGCAAACTTGAGCATGGGGCTTCCAAAGAGACTCATTTCCGAGACAGGGTCAAGATAGGTATATCCTGCGCTGGCAGATATCTGTGGAAGATATGCACTTCTGCTCTGGGTAATTCGAGCCTTCGCAGCCCTTACTTCGTCTGCTCCTGCCTTGAGGAGATGATTGTTTTCCTGGACAAGTCGAATCGTTTTTTCAATCGTAAGCGCCTCATCTCCTGGCGCTTCAGCAACGGCCGCCAGTAACGGACAGGCAAGCATGATTACGGTTGCTGCGATGCCGGCAGTTCTGGTCAGAATTCTGTTCATAATAGCTCGATGATTTGTTCCGTTATTGTGCCGACACATCAAAAAAAACATCGGGTTGCACATGTCATGAACACTTAATCTGCAATTTGAATGCCAGATAGCCGCAAACGGGCAAATAACAGCTGCAATCCTTGCTGTGTATGGATGTTCAATTTTTATTGTGATTTCAGTATTCCGAAATAATCAGAAAATTCTCTATACTGTATTCTTAATATTTCAGAATATCCTGACTTTGCTATACTGTTATGATTATTTCTTCTGTTCATGAAGCCCACCGTCTCATGCAGTATATCAGTGATGCTGTTGGCTCAATTCGCGATCCTGACGAACTTTTTCGCATTGTTACAGACAAGCTGCGCCTGGTATTTGAATTTGATTCTGTCGTGATTATCACTTTCGACAAGGAGCGGCGGTACAGCAATGTTATTTTTGAAATGCTGCGATTTCAGGTTCCTGAAGGAATTGAGCGCAAAAAAAGGCCAATCGCCGGGTCATGGATTGAGCCGCACATGGCCGATTCGTCTGTTTCTGTTTTCACCATTAAAGAGGTTCTTGATCGTTATCCTGCAGATTTTCCTGTACCGCATGTTCTTTACGATGTCGGTATGCGTCAGGTTGTGTTGTCGCCGCTTCGGACAGGTGGAAAGATTGTCGGGTTTCTGAATTTTGTGTCAAAAGATGAAAAAAACTGGTCTGAAAGCGATAAAGAACTGCTTTCCACACTGTCATCGCCAATTGCTGTCGCAGTAAGCAATACCCTGGCCTACGAAGAGCTCCGTCTTCGTGAAGCACAGACTGTTATGCAGCTTGCCGTTAACAACGCCCTGCTTACCATAAAGGATAGGAACCGGATGCTCCTTGCTGTCTGTGAGCAGATCGATAAACTGGTGCCGTGTTCTTTTCTGGGTATTCGTGTATTGGGCGATGATGGCAGGTTTCGTCTTTACGATAATTTCATGCGCGAAGATGGCAGTGGATTTTTTCCGGTTTCTTCGGCTGAAAAGCTTGATGTTACAGATTTTGAAGAGATCGCAAAGGAGAGTTTTTCATTGATTACAAATCCGGGGTGCTATGGAGGAGAGGCTTTCCTTCGGCTTTGTTCAACATACCGCATACTTGCGATTGCCAGAGATAAATTTGGTGTATGCTCCCTGATAACAGTTCCGTTATGGGATACTCCCGGAAGTCGGGCAGGTCTGATTATTTCCGATACGTCACGCTCTTTTGATGAGCACGACCAGGCTACAGTTAACCTGATTGTACCGCAGCTCTCCCTTGCGCTGCAGAACTATCTTGCATTTGAGGAGATCGATGAGCTCCGCCGTAAGCTCGAAGGGGAACGTACCTGTCTGATTGAGGAGATCAAGGCCGATCATAATTTTGAAGAAATCATCGGCAGCAGCGCTCCACTTGCGGCGGTATTGCGACGGGTAAGTCAGGTTGGATCTACCGATGCCACCGTGCTGATTCAGGGAGAAACAGGTACAGGAAAAGAGCTGTTTGCTCGTGCGCTTCACAATCTTTCAAGCCGCCGGAAGCGTGCATTGATCAAGATTAATTGTGCAACATTGCCCGGAACGCTTATTGAATCGGAACTTTTCGGTCATGAAAAAGGAAGTTTTACCGGTGCTATAGAAAGGCGTATCGGCAAGTTTGAGCTGGCTGAAGGAGGTACTGTTTTTCTTGATGAAATTGGTGAGCTGCCGCTTGAACTGCAGGCAAAGCTGCTTCGTGTGCTTCAGGAGCGTGAGTTTGAAAGGCTTGGCGGGAAAATGGTGATCAAGGTTGATGTGCGTGTTATTGCCGCCACGAACCGTGATCTTGCCAAGGAGGTTGCTGAAGGCAGGTTTCGGGAGGATCTTTTTTTTCGTCTCAATGTTTTTCCTCTTACCATCCCGTCACTTTGTGATCGGCGTGATGATATACCAATGCTTGCCACACACTTTGCAGCAAAATATTCAAGGGAATTCGGCAAACCTCTCCTCATGTTCAAGGAGCGTGATATGAAGCATCTGGTCACCCGTGAGTGGAAGGGTAATATTCGCGAACTTGCTCATATTGTGGAACAGGCTGTCATTGTTTCAGCAGGGTCATCGCTTGATTTTTCAACGATTTTTTCTTTTCCTGAGCTTTCCGTTGAACGCTCCTTTGCAGGTGAGGCTAAAACCATGCGTGATTTTGAACTTGATGTTGCCTTGATGGAAAAAGAGCTGATTGTTG
>Ga0364874_10756_pt1 | contig 14201 bp, 17 predicted proteins | sample ExccelAu500001D4_2_FD_206922 | JGI IMG/M metagenome (GOLD analysis project Ga0364874, IMG submission 206922) | Enriched cells from Trout Bog Lake Hypolimnion, Wisconsin, USA - BchlTB.Aug07.5000.01.D4 | ecosystem: Environmental > Aquatic > Freshwater > Lake > Hypolimnion/Profundal zone | place... | reverse complement strand
CTTACCTTTGGCTTCTAGCTTAGGACGATTACTTTCCACCATAAAGCCACGAATAATTGCTTCATCAAATATTCTATTGAGCGCAGCATTGTGAGTAACGATTGTGCTTCTTTTAGGGGTCTTCCCCATTTGTTTGATGCGGTAATCATCTAACTTATCTAGGGCTTTTAAATCTATATTGTCTATATAGTATTTGCCTAATGCTGGTATCAAGTAGTTATCGATAGCTAGTTTGTAATCTTTATAGCTAACTTTGCCCTGCCCAGCTTCAAGCTCATCATACATTCGCTTAACAGCAAGCTTAGCGATATCCCTAAATGTGCGAGTAATAGGTGAAACATTCATCTCTTTACGCACATTAGCTTTGATAAGAATTTCATGTGCTGCAGCCACAGCTTTGTCTTTATCTGTTTGGTCTGTGCTAGTGCGCTGCCATTTGCCATCAACCTGAAAGCGACACTGCCAAACATTACTGCGCTCACGCTTATATATAATTAGCTGGCGATCGAGTAATACTGTTGTAGTGGGTGATTGTTTTGGCATAAACTAACTTTAAGCTCACATGTAAAAGCCGTCAAATAAATGACGGTGTGTAAGCAAAAGATTTTATATGAATTATTGTGCTCGGTGTGTAAGCGAAAAAAAAGGACCTAGCCTGAGCTAACTCCTTGAATACTGGTGGGAGATGCGAGGGTCGAACTCGCGACAAACGGATTAAGAGAACAGGCTGGTCTTATAAGTACATTGATTTATATAATTATTTTCTACCAAAATCAATGGTGTGTTAAAAATGTGTAACTTATTAATAAAAATAATTTATATAAAACAATGAGTTGGCTACAAAACATTAGTCACTTTTAAGTGCTAAATTATTAACTAAGTCAACTTTGCTAGTGTTTGATTTGCTTGTTGTAAAGCAGTTGTTGCCTTCTGCTTCTTCTGTCTTTCTCTTTCCGTTTTTAATGCCGTAGCTGCCCTATCCTTCTGTTGCTTTAACGCATTAAGCCTAGCCTTCTCTTGCGTAGGTGCTGTATTAAATTCAAAAAATCTCATACTAGTATTTAGCGTACACAAGCGTGGGATAACTAACAACATTTCCCTTACCGTACATAGCTTCTAATTGTAGTTTTGCTTTGTAAGCATCTGTCGCTTGTACAACAACATTTGTATTAGTAGTTACGCTTTTAGTTACTGTTAATTTCACAACACTCTTATATGTATTCATATCTATTTGTCCTCACACTAAACTATTTACTGTAACTTCACTTAGCAAACATTCCTACCTCAACTTAATACCTCAAAGCTAGGCGTGGCAAGGCTTTTGAAGGTGCTGTATTACGCAAAAACACCCCCCTCTCGCAAGCCGCACCAACACTAGCGTACAGAGGCACTTTGGTTTTTTTTGGTTAGCTTTGGTTTTTAGATAAATATATGTATGAGAGATACATACATAGGATTTGAAGCACAAAAGTACTTAAGTAATTTGAGTACTTATTGTACGCACGCCATAACACTACAAACTAAGTTAGCTACACATAATGTTAGTGCTAAGCAAATGGAACTAATGTTAGAGAACGCTAGCAGAAGTGTTAGGCAGTTTAATAGAAGACTAGCAACAAAGGCTTATGGCAACGGAGCAACAAGAAAGCCAAACTTGTATCACCCATTAATTATTACGGCAATTGAAGGCACAACTAATACATACGACAACAACAGAACACTTCACGCACATATAGCACTAGGCAACATACTTACACCTACATCAAACATAAAAACAGAAGCACAACTTAGACAAACTATAAAAGACTGTTGGCTAGCAACAGACTATGGTGTTGACGACATTGACATTAAAGATATGACTAGCGACAGATGGATTACATACATAACTAAAGAGATATATGACGGCAACGAAGAATGTGTTGATTGGACAAATTGTCACATCCCTCACGCCGCGTTATTAGATTGACATAAGGTTGTTTAATAACGAGACAGTACAAGGCTAGGTAAAAAATACCTAGTTGCTTTGTGCTGTCTATTATTTATGTACAACAAACAACTTAAATCAAATAAACAAAGAAACTACTTAAAAGATTTGGTTATTGAGTTAGAAATTAGCTAAGTACTTAATATATGGAAGGATTTAACTATATGGCTAACTTATGGAAAATAGAGGTAGGAAAGTTGAAACAAAGAATTAATAATTTATTAAACGAAAAACATTTGTTTAATAGGAGAAAGACAATGTCACAAGCAAAAACACTTAATGAGAAAGAGCTGAACTTATTATTGCTTTATATCAAAACTAAAAAGTATGGCTACAGAGATAGAGCAATGGTATTGATGACATATTGGGCAGGCATGCGTATTGGAGAGGTAGCGGCAACTAAGATAAAGGATGTACTTGGGGCTGACGGCAAGATTAAAGAAGAACTACACTTAACAGCGGAACAAACTAAGGGTAAGTACGCAAGAACTGTAGTGCTAGCAGACAAATTACGAAAGGAACTGACGGAGTACTTAAAGACGAGATTTAACACTAACGAATTAATTGGACTGAGTTACAGCAAGTCTGTTAACAAGCCATTATTTGAAACACAAAAGCGAGAAGGTTTTAATAACAACACAGCTTGCTATCACTTTCATATGCTTTACAAACAAGCTGGACTAATTGGCTGTAGCTCACATAGTGGCAGACGAACTTTCTTAACATCACTATCTAGCAAATCAGTACCACTTCGCGTGTTAATGGAGTTGGCAGGACATAGACAAGCACAAACAACAATGCGATATATTGATGTTACACAAGACATGAAGCGAGCAGCTGTTGCGTTAATCTAAAGTAAAACCATTGCCATTCAAATTACTACTATCGACTAGTATTTCGTCAGCATTAATTATTACTCCACCAATCGCACCAATTGCTTCCTTAGTACCTAAATTAGTGCGATTAATATAATCCCCTATATTAATATCCCAAACTTTGTATGGGAAAACTTTAACTAACATAAAATCAAGAAACCTTTATATATATTACTGACTTGTACAATTAATTTGATTTCCGTAGGTAGTACAGTTTGTATTAATAGATGGACGAATTATAGGTTGTTGTACTTGAGGCATTGGCACCTGATATGGTTTATTATTTTGTAAATAAGGAACTAATATTGCTGCTGCTCTTTGCCTTCTATCTGCGTCAGCATTATTACGATCATTCAATGCCCTAATGTAATCATTATTAGCTCGAGCTAAATCAGAACTAAATTTTGTAAATAGATCAGATTTTTTTATATTAGCTTCACCTATAGTAATTTTATCTGTAAGTAGTTGAATGTAAACAATATCTGAGTCGTTTCTATACGAGATAATTATGTTAGCAGTTATTGCTGGCAATCTAGCAATCATTTCTGCCGTCTTATTTCTACACATTTGTAAATCCGTTAAGTACTCTTTCAAAGCCTCTTTTTGTGAGCCTGATAATTTATTTGGATTAGCTAATAATGAAAACTTGTTAGTAGCATTTGGATTAGAGAACAAAATCTCACTTGTTACAATCTTTCCGGTGTCTTTTTCCCCAATACTATCAGCACATTCTTTAGTAGCGGCGGAATACTCACTATATCTTGTAACAAAATTATCGTATTCATCTCTCGCACTATCTGCGAAACATGCTGATGTATGTAGAAAGGCTAAAAATACTGAAATACTAAGAATTTTTTTCATACAACTTCCAATATTATCTGGCATAAGTTTTAATATTTTCAGCATTAACTGATGTTTGTAAAATGCCAGTTAATGCTGGAAAACAATCTAAAAATTATTTAACTTAATTATTATTATTTTTTGCTTTTCTTACAGCATTTGTAATTGTTAAACCTGTTCTCTTAAGACTAGCAATCGCCTTAATGACTTCAGCTTGGGTACTGTTATTTGCTTTCGCAGCAGCTTCAATAGCAGCTATAGCTTCAGCAATACCTATGCTTTCTTTACCCAACTTCGCAGATTTCTTTTTCGCTTGCTCTTTCTTAACTAACTTAGCATCTTTCAACTGTTTCTCAAGCTCAGCTATCTTGTCATCAATACTCTTTCTAGTTCTTTTAACTTCAGCCATAATTTACCTCCATCAATAGTTAATTTGATAATAGCTCTTATACTCTACCTACATTCAATATCTGTCAAACACTAGCCAACATAAAATAAAAGGCACTTTGTGACCTACACAAAGATGCCTTAAACGCTTTATTTTAATCCTTCGCTAGTGCGTATAGCTGATAATGATTTTGTTAAGCTGTAGAATGGCTAGCGTATGTTTTTCAACTTCGCTTTATTGCTAGCCATATCGCTAAATGAAGTAACCATACTCATTAAACTTCTACTCTCATCGCTTCGTAGCTGTTCTACTGCGTCCTTAATGTTTAAGTGGCTGTAATGTTTTTCAATCATTCCTACACTTGTTCCCATTTGTTTAGCTAGTGTATGAATTGGCACTTTGTCGTAAGTTAATTTGAATGTTGCGTATGTGTGCCTCAAGCTATAAAGCACACGCTTTTGGTTAGTAATTGGGTCAATTGCTAAGTTATGTTCAACAAGAAACTTATCAAACATATTATTGAAGTTAGTTGGCTTACATTTATTGCTTGTTCTTATAACTATATCTGCGTTGTCAGTTGTAGCAACATTTTGTAATGGGTACATAGCAGGAAAATCAACATCGTATATGCGTTTAGCTATACGAGTTAATGCTAATACTGTATCTTTATGTCCTACTGTTTGCCTTTCGCCAGTCTTGCCACTAACTGTTAATAAAACAGATCGTCGCAAGTCAGTTTCAACAATCTCTTTACCCCTCTTATCTTTCTTACCTGTATTAATTTTTATAGGGTCAATTTTTGGCTCTACTTGTTGCCATCTCAAGTTATATAACTCTTTGCCTGGTCTTGCCCCTGTATCTAACAATATACAAACATAATCAAACAACAACTCACGCATTACTTGCGACTGCTTATTGTTAGTGTGATTTTTCCAAGTCTCTAACTTGCTAAGTAGCTTTTGTGTTTCAGCATAACTAAAAGCTGGTCGCCTTACTGTCTTCTTACCTTTTACATCTAACTGCGGTATTTGTGCCTCAGTTATGTAGCCCATAGCTTGTGCTTGCTTAAACACTCTGTTCAATACTGCGTTGTGAGTTAGCAATGTGCTTCGCGTTGGCATCTTACCCATTAGCTCTTGTCGCTTTAAGTTCAACTCATCTAAAACATCGTAATCAATTTTGTTGATATAACGCTTACCTAAAATTGGATTTAAGTAATTTGTAATTACTGTGTAGTAGTCTTTGTATTTTCTGCTAGTTGTATCAATACCAAGTTGTTTTAACTCAGTCTCTATCTCGTCTAGTGTAGCTAGTGCTACATCCTTAAAGCGTCTTGTTATTAATGGTAGTTTTTTCTCAGCCCTAATCTCATCTTCTATACGCAACCTATCAGCTTTTAGTTTTGCTTTTTCTATATCGTGTTCTTTTGTTGTTTTGCGTATCCATCTACCATCAACTTTGTAACGGCATTGCCATACATCGCTTCGCTCACGCAGATATATTATTAACTCGCGTTCAAGTAAAACTGTTGTTGTAGGTGATTGTTTTGGCATAAACTAACTTTAAGCCCAACTATTTTGTTAGTCAAATTAACTAAGTGTGTAAGCAAATGACTAATGCTGATAACTGATTAACTAGGTGTGTAAGTGGTGTGTAAGCAAAAAAAATGACTTAGATTTCTCTAAGTCATTGAATTTGGTGGGAGATGAGAGGTTTGAACTCTCGACAAACGGATTAAGAGTCCGCTGCTCTACCAACTGAGCTAATCTCCCTAAGGGCCGCAATTATCAAGTTAAAGCAGGTGAGTGTCAACCTGAGAAACAATAAACTAAGGTGTGTTAAGTAAACTAGGTGCTGACTAAAGTGTGGAGTGATTGCTAGTTATTCAGCTTGGCTAGTACTAGATTATTCTTACTAATATTTGCCAGTGCCTTCTGTCGCTTCTGCCTACCCTGCTCAGCCTTTAAAGCATCCGCTGCCCTTGCCTTTTGCTTTTTGAGGCTGTTGATACGGTTTTGCTCGGGTGTCGGTGTTGTAAATTCAAAGAAGCGCATTGAGTATTTATGCTAGGGGTTTAGGAAAGTCGTTTTAAACGACTTTTGCTGTATACTTAATACGCTGACAATATGATTATTATAATTAATAATCTAGTGAAACTAAAATTAAAATGGTTTAGCCGATGAGTAAAAAATTATTATTTTCCTTAGCTCTTTGGGCCTTTACTCAGCTTTGGGCGGACGGTATATGGGCAACTGATTTATCAATACCTGACACCTATACCCTTACAAATCCCTACACAGGCCCAGTCTCTGTAACGGATAGTGGAGTAACAAGTGGTAATAACTATGGTGCTGCTATAGAAAATTACGGCTCAACGACCACGATAGAAAATAGTGGGTATGTGAGAACTAGCAATAACTATGGCTTTGGCTTAGGCATCTATAACGTCGGCACCATCAACACACTAACCAATAATGGCACAATTAATGGCAATGGCGATGGCATTGATATCTATAACGATTACGGCGGCACCATCAACACACTAACCAATAATGGAACAATTACTGGCAATATCTATGGCATCTTTAACGGCGGCACCATCAACACACTAACCAATAATGGAACAATTACTGGCAATAGCTATGGCATCTTTAACGGCGGCACCATCACTACCCTCAACAACGCACAAGGCGGAACAGCAACCCATACGTCCAATGGAAATGCCCTTACTTACTCCGGCACCTCCCCTCAGAACTACAACATCATCATCACCTCTACTACGAGTTATGGTCAATTAATTAACTACAGCTCGACAGGTTCAATGGCTTTTGGTATTTCTGTGCTATCAACTAAAGGTGCTAGTATATTAAGCAATTACTCAACGGTATTAAATGGCATCACCTCTGTTAACTTGGGTTATGGCGGTGCCACAACCAGTGGGATACAAACATCGAATGGTTACACCTACACATTGATTGAAACGGGCGCATCCACCAATATTTGGGATTTGGATTTATTGTCGGCACCATCCAACGGCCCAACCTCAACCGACACCCAAGCATCCCTAGCCCAATCCGCCCAAGCACTACGTGGCGTGTATGACTTACAAAATGTCTCTATCAACAATAATCTTAATAATGACTGTAACTTATTTGATGTACACGGCATTTGTACTTCTGTCACAGGCACTCAAAACTACTTATCAGGTGGTGTGAATAACGACACAACTTCGGGTACGTTAACCTTTGCTTATCGTGTCAATGACCATGTTCGTATTGGCGCTTACTTAGATCAAAATCTCAATACCAGTAATGTAACAGGCCTTCATTTAAATAATGGCTCGCCAGCTTTTGGTGCTTTTGCGGTATGGAATGCCAATGCTGATGGTTTAGGAACTCAACTAAGAGTATCCGCTGGTTATGCTGACAAAGACTTAACGGTAACCAGATCAGCTGTACAAACAAGTGAAGCGGGTTCAGGTACCACCAGTCTAAACAGCTATGGGGCTTCTATAGTGGGTAGCTATGCCATGGCAATGCCAGGTGACTTCATCTTTAGTCCTTATGCTGGCATTCGTTATACACGAGTAAGTGCTGATGGCTATACAGAGCAAGCAAATGTGAATGTCACAGACCCACTTACTTATAGTGCGTTAACACAAAATGCCACTACCGCTTTGGTTGGCACGAAATGGACTAGACACATTGCTGATAACGCTGTTGCTTACGCGAGTATTGGATTGGAACAAGACTTGAGTAATAACGGTGGCACTTACTCAGCCTCATCAGCTAACATTGCTGGCTTAACTCCAATCGCATTCAACCCTAACATTAACCACACGCGCCCAACAGCAAGCATTGGCAGTTATTACAACTTAGGCAATACACAGCGAATTGCGGCTAACTTAGTCTGGGGTGAAGAGGCTTTTACAACAGCAAATGCTACTTCATTGATGATCACTTACACTGCTGGGTTCTAAGTAATAAACAAACCGTCGTGTAAACGACGGTGAGCGTCGCGTAACGCGACACTTGAGAATATTTTTATTCACACCGTCCTGATTCAGGACGCTTGAGCGTCAATAGTTTTGACGCTTTAATTAAATCAACTCCACAGCATTACGTTTCATATCATCGTTCACATCAATATATTGCTGCGTGACCATGATTGATTTGTGACCTGCCAAACTTGCTAGCACACGAACACCAATTCCCTTTTGCGCTAGGTTAGTAATAAAGCTGCGTCTTCCACTGTGACTGCTAGCCCCATTAATCCCTGCTCGCTTGTAAGTCCAAAAGAACCACTGACATAAGCCATTGGGACTAAATCCTAATCTATTGTCTGTATGAAAGAACGGCACATCCAAATGCTGAACCTTTCTTGTCGTTAAGTAACTAGCAAATTCATCCTTAAGTTTATTAGGAATATACACTAGCCTCCCTTTGTCGCCCTTGGTCTGACTAGCATCCAATCTAATCTCGTTTTTGATTGAGCCATCTTCGTTTAATACATCCCGCATTCTCAAGTGAGCAATTTCACCTACACGCATTCCTGACCAGAAACTAGTCAGTATCATTGCGCGATCTCTTAATGCGTATTTTTTAGTGCTGATAAAACGAAGAACTTGATCTAGTTCTGATTGAGTGAATGTCTTTGCTTGTGCCATATATCAATATCTCCAATAAAGAAAAGTATTTATATATTTTGTTTTCTTAGGCTTAAATGGACAACCTAAAAAGGCTCTAGCTAAGACCTATTGATAATCAACTGGTTAAGTTGATAATTTAGGCTTGGTTAATAAAACTTACATTTTCTTATGTAGTTGAGATTGTCGTGATTTACGAGATTTCATGAACAAGCGTCGCGTTACGTGACGCTTGTGTGTCAATTCTTTAGACGCGTTACCTTTTAGTTTGATAAAAGTTTTGACAATGTATTACTATGGAAGGATATACAAAACTATATGTTTATCAGGGTTAAAAATGAAAAAAGAAAATCTTTTATTTCTCGGTGTCTTGTTATTTGGATTTATCGGAAAAACATACGCCGATGTGAACAGTATCAAAGCTTCAAATAACCAATTGAGACTTGATTATGTGAATACAAACGTTGATTACACAGAAAAGATAGATGGCAATGTGGCTGATACAGAAAAAGGACATGTTCCTGGTTTTGGCATTTCAGTGTCATTGATGAAAGACATATTTTTAGGAAATGACTATTTTTACGCAGAATTTGTAAGGTTGAATGGCAATACAAACTACGATGGGTCATTAGCTTATGGATATCCAACATCAGCACCAGGTTATGGTTCTTATACGACAAATCATCGAGCTCAAATGACAGATATTAATTTCCGATACGGAAAAGGATTTGAGATCAATGAAAAGTTTATGATTACTCCTTATTTGGAAATAGGCCATCATTCTTGGGTAAGAGATTTTTCTTATGCCGCAGTTGGAGCTGCTTGTACTTATATATGTGGCGGCGCCCTCAATAATGGTGAGCAATATAACAATAGCCATGCTGGTATAGGCTCATTATTTCAATACACTCCTACAGAAAAACTAGTTCTAACTGGAAATGCTTTAATTGGTCAAACCTATATGTCGAGCATATCTGGCAAAGGTTTTAATTATGTCGTTGTCGCCCCATTTGTTAGCAATGGGTTCAGTCCACAGCATTTAGGTAGCGATATTGTGTATAAAATTGGCGTTGCTGCTGATTATGCCTTTTCTGAGCACGTTCACGGCAACCTAGGTCTAAACTATGTTGATTTCAAATATGGAAAATCAAGCTTGTTCAACACTTATAACTACGAACCAGACAGTCAAACCAAATATACAACATTAAATGTCGGCATTGGATACGCCTTCTAGTGCGCTTGTAACTTTTTCCTCTATGTGAACAATTGACGTTCACTTTGAAAAACGTCGGGATTCCCGACATTTGTGAATTGTCAGGTTTCCCGATAATGACTAAGCCGCTTGGTTTAAATCAATATTCGCTGCGATGAATATAGGCTTATGTGCGCCAGCGTTCTTACATAGGTGTACATCTAACGTCCATTCTTCAATGGTTTGATTGTCTGGGTCGTTAATAGTGATGTATAGCTCACTGGTGCTTGGCGCATAGATTGAATAACCCTCAACTTTAGTTTTGATCTTAGTCAGTGGGTCATAACGCACTAGCCAACTAAACAATAAATCTTTGTTAGTTGGAAAGTCTGAGTTTTGTAATTGCTCAAGCACTTTCATTTGACCATCACTTCTAGCCAGTGCTGCCCATTCTGTGTATTGGTAATAGTCCACTAGATATTTACTGTTTGGGTTTCTGAGCTCAACAGATCCATTAAAGAATGCTCTGCGAAATAAACTCTTGCCAAATGTGGTGTTGAATTTTTCATTGGTAAAACCTCTTACTGCGATTGCTCTCATTTTCTTATCTCCATTATTTGAGTTTCTTAAGTTGCGAGGTTGTACTGGTTACAAAAGGAGTCAGATCAGAAAAGATCGTTGCTATGAGTTGTGTCGCAAGAGACAAGAGAAAAAGAAGTTGCTTCGTGTGTTGCTTTGTCAGAGTTACTCATTTGTAACCCCTAGTGAGTTAAGTAACTACACTCACTACTCAGTAGCAACTTAACTCATCAGCAACTTCTTTTATTTCTTCTTGCGACGCACTCAAACTATGTAACCAAGCAACTCGCACAAATATTTATCATCTGACAAATAAATACCCTTTAAAACTGGTGAAAAATGAGCCGTTTTTAGACATTCTGGTTAAATCAATTTAGCCAAAATAGAAGATGGTCTGATTTCGGTTGTCCACTCGCCTCAAGTGAAACTACATTAAATACTTTAGGTTGAGGACAAATAGAGATGAATACATATAAGAGCTTGGTGAAGTTGGTAGTAACGCAAAAGGTAACAACAACAACCAATGTGGTTGTTCAAGCGCAGGACGCATACAAAGCCAAGCTTCAATTAGAAGCCATGTATGGCAAGGGGAATGTGATGAGTTATCCGCAGTTGGTGCGTTAGAGATTTGTCCTGTCACAGGACAAATTCATTGAATCGAGTGTCGCGTTACGCGACGCTATAAAAGTCTTTTTAAACGACTTTCTTTCACGTCGACTAGGGTTTTAGATCGCGATAGAAGTTTTCGTGTGAAGAAACGGCTTCTAAATATATCAGGCACACTCCATCATCAATCGTGTAGCCAAGTAAATATAATTGATTTTGGCTATAAAACTTATAGACGAAAAGACTCGCAAGATCGCCTTTCTTTCTGTCACCAATCGATGGCTTGTCTGCTACTTCCGATACAGCTTTGTCAACATCACACACCACATTATCGTGTAGCTTTTTATATTGACGACTAAACCTTCTTTTTTGTAAAACTTCGTAAGCCATTAGTTAGCTTGGCTACGAGGCACAAAAGGCACGGCATCTTCTGCTGGCTCAGCCATAGAGATGAGCGATTCAGAAATGAAATCAATCGGTAAATCAGGGTTATCTAAAGCCGCACGACCAACTTTTGCCCAAAACTCAATTTGTCCCGCAATAGTGCGATGCTCTGCCTTTGCTTGATCGCGTGCGGAGATATATAAGTCATCTTCAATACGAACTGGCATTCCCATTTTTATTCCAATCTAATTTACTACAAAAGTAGTGAGAATTATATGGCCAATAATTTTCAATTACAAGCGTCAAAAGAATTGACGCTATAAAAGTCGTTTTAAACGACTTTGTGAATATCAGCTAGTTCGTTAGCTGAACAAGCCTAATCTCACGTTTAACCCCGCCTTACGTCAATCTAAGACGCCAACAAACCCCTCGTCTTCTCCCCTCCTAGCTGTTCAATGGCTTTTTCAGCATCTAAGTGACTGTAGTGCTTTTCAATCATCACAACGCTAGTGCCCATCTGTCTTGCCAGTGTATGGATGTTGATTTTGTCGTAGGTTAAAGCGAAGGTCGCATAGGTATGACGGATACTGTAGAACGTTCGCTTATTGCCAGTGATCGGACATTTGAGCATTTTTAAGTGTTCTAAGTAGAACGCCATTTGCTTTTCAAAGTTAACGGGACGAATGAGTTTATCGTATTTGCTCTTATGCCTAAAGATGTGATCTGCGCTTTGACTTAGGATTAGGCTGTCTAAACTGTGCGCATAGTTTCTGTGTGCTATGCGTTCTAAAGCCACAATCGCCATTGTTCTGCCAACGGCTGTGCGCTTACCTGTTTTGCTTAAGTTAAAGTTGATGATAAGTTTAGTCTTATCTTCTGCGTACTTGAGATTAGCCCAGCGCAGTTCAAGTAATTCTCTGCCAGGTCTCGCACCTGTGTCTAACAACACCTCTACATAGTCTTTGAGCAATCGTCTTATTTCAATCTGTTCTTCTGTAGCCAAGCTAATCCAACCATCAAAGCCTTTAAGTAATATCTTAATCTCAGCTAGACTAAATTCAGGTCTACGTTCAGTGCTGCGCCCTACCGTTAATAACACGGGCTTTTGTGCCTCAGTCATATAGCCTCGCATCACAGCTTCCGTCAAAACTTTTGACAGTGCGGCGTTATGGGTTTTAAGCGTACTTTTAGTAGGCTCATGTCCCATGTTCTTAACCCGCTCACTGGCTAGCTCTTCAATATCCTTAAAGCTCAGTTGGTTGATGGGTTTAAGACCAAGCACTGGCACTAGGTAGCGTTTAATGACAAAGATGTAGTCCTTATAAATCACACGCCCTTCTTTCACACGCAGTTCATCTTCCATGCGTTTAATAGTCAGCTTGGCTACATCTTTGAATAGGTGTGAAATAGGTGCGACGTTATAGCGTTCTTTGATAGCCGCATCCATCAATATCATATGAGCTACACGCTTAGCGTCTTCTAAAGAATATTCCCGTGTAGTTTCAGTAAACCACTTATTATTGATTTGATAGCGGCATTGCCAGACTGCGCTTCTTGCTCTTTTGTAAACGAACAAAGTGCGTTGAATTACTTCGTGTGTATTTTTATCACGCTTAGACATTGGACTAGCTTAAAGTCGGTCTAGCGTTAAGAGCAATGAAGGTTAGGTGTAAGGTGGTGTGGAGTGAGGTATTATTGACAGTGAAACAGCCATTAGTGTAGAGTAGAACAGGGTGTAAGTCTCTGATTTTTAACGTTTAAGAGTCCGCTGCTCTACCAACTGAGCTAATCTCCCTAAGGGCCGCAATTATCAAGTTAAAGCAGGTGAGTGTCAACCTGAGAAACAATAAACTAAGGTGTATTAAGTAAACTAGGTGCTGACTAAAGTGTGGAGTGATTGCTAGTTATTCAGCTTGGCTAGCACTTGATTGTTTTTAGCTACGCCTGCCAGTGCCTTAGCCCGCTTCTGTCGATTTTTTTCGGTTTTTAGTGCTTTTAAAGCTCGTTCTTTTTGCTGTTTAAGGCTGTTGATACGGTTTTGCTCGGGTGTCGGTGTTGTAAATTCAAAGAATCGCATTGAGTATTTATCTGCTGTTTTGAGAAAGTCGTTTAAAACGACTTTTGACTTCAGTAGTTGATTTATATCAAGTTGATTATTTTTAATATGTGTTAGTTTTCTTTAAAAAAAGGGGTAACTCTTGTGAATAAAAAACTATTTTTAACTATTTTAGTCTCTACGCAATTTTGGGTGGCTAGTGTAGAAGCAACTGATTTATCAATACCTGACACCTATACCCCTACAAATCCCTACACAGGCCCAGTCACTGTAACAGATAGTGGAGTAACAATCGTTGGCACGCAAGGTACTGCTATAGAAAATGACGGCACAACGACCACGATAGAAAATAGTGGATATGTGAGCGGCGCTAGCAATGGTTTTTTTGGCATTGGTATCTATAACGATTACGGCGGCACCATCAACAAACTAACCAATAATGGAACAATTACTGGCGAAGGGACTGTTAGTGGCAATGGCTATGTCTATGGCATTGGTATCTATAACAATTACGGCGGCACCATCAACACACTAACAAATAATGGAACAATTACTGGCGAAGGGACTGTTAGTGGCAATGGCAATGGCTATGGCTACGGCATCTTTAACGGCGGCACCATCAACACACTAACCAATAATGGAACAATTACTG
>Ga0364874_10755_pt1 | contig 14220 bp, 4 predicted proteins | sample ExccelAu500001D4_2_FD_206922 | JGI IMG/M metagenome (GOLD analysis project Ga0364874, IMG submission 206922) | Enriched cells from Trout Bog Lake Hypolimnion, Wisconsin, USA - BchlTB.Aug07.5000.01.D4 | ecosystem: Environmental > Aquatic > Freshwater > Lake > Hypolimnion/Profundal zone | place: USA... | reverse complement strand
CAAACCCGGCAGGTGCGTTCTCGATCTTTTCATCGACTGCGCCGTATACAAACACTGCAGATTCGGGTCAGTAAGCTGCTGCATTCTCTTCGTTAACTGTGCTTCTTCCAACGATACCATGGTTGAAAATTCTGTTGGGTCAATTCCTATGTAACTATTTGGTTTTGATAAATCGACAACCTGATTTCCAATCCCTTTCATCGGTGTGATAGCAAGCTGATCCGTGGTAAAGGGCTGAATATCGTCTACATCATAATGTTTATAACTCTTCGATCCTATCAAAGGTGCATCTGTGCAATAACGGACATCCCATTGTCCTGGCGTCTGCCAATTAGTTGAACCTCTAGTCCATACCCCCATGCCGCCATATTGCCCGATCAAAGAGGTTTCAATATTATCAAAGGCACTCTTATTTGCTTTCGCAATATTATCGTTAAATTGTTGCGCCATCTGCTGCAGTGCTTTCAGCTCTTGTACTCCCTGAACATCCGCTAATGCTGAATCATATTGCTGTGTTTCCTGCTGATATTCATTCTGCAATGCCTGGCTTTTCCCTGTTCCGCCCAGACTAACCACATTCATAATACCAGCTACCACATCTGCCGACTGGCTACTATTAAGCAATACTCCCAAATCTGACACAGGCGTATCCTGCATTACCTCTTGCATGATTTTATCCGTGTCAGGCGTCAGATTCACTCCTGCTACAGATGCTCCTTGCAATCCTGTTAAACTCGAATTCAACTCCTTCGTCAGTTCGTCATATATTCCCTGTGTCATCGTTTTTGTCGATGTTGTGGAAACCTCTTTTCTCCACGCTTTCATATTTGCGACAGATTGCTGTACAATCGTATCCCACGTCTGCACCCCTTGCGAGATCTGATTCTTTGCGTCGTACGACCATTCATTCCACTGATTAGTATAATAACTCAGCCGATTTGCCCAGTCCTGTGCACCTCTATTTTCTATATATCCAACTGTATTAAGCCACTCATTCTCTTGATTAGACAATTTCAGCTGCTGCAACTGCCATGAATTTTGATTCAATGCCTGGCTTTGGGATTCCATAAGCTTTAAAATTGCATTCCCAATAGACGTATCAGATCCATTGCTCGAATTATACACCAGCTTAGAAAGGAAGAATGAATATCCAGCATATGATGCATCATAATACGCATTGGAATACAAGGGTGCTCCATTTGGCGTTCCCGCTGCATTCGTAGTAATCGTCGACATGGTCTTTCCATCACTCGATATACCCTGCAATGCATAGTTGCACAGATTCTTCAACAATGCTTCCTGATCAGTAAGCGCTAACGCCTGATCATACGAAGTCCCATCCTGTTGCAATTTCGATAACGTTGTCGTCACTTGTGTCTGCATCTGCGATTGTGCAAAACCAATCACTTGTTGAGTGTCGTAGCTAAAACGATCAACACTAATTGTACCATCGGCATTAGTAATGATCGAATATCCGCTCGTTGGATCATTTGGGTTGACCGTTACACCTAATGGCCTACCACTTTGCGTATATAACGAATAGGTTCCATCACTATTTTTTCTTGCTGTCATCGGTTGCCCGTTTTCATCGGTATACAACGATTGGGTTTTCAAACCGGAAATATCTATCTTTGTTGCCCCCTGAATTTGAGGAGCGGCCGATCCATTGCTACTATTACTGTCTTTCAACAAAGATACATCTGCGGTCGTCAAACCAAAGGATGAAGTATTGTTTTGAAGGAGTGCCGTTACCGCACCTGCAGAACCGACATTTGCATACGTTGCCTGTGCAGATGACGCACTAATATATGCACCCAAAGTGGCACTCACTGCGTTTAAATCAGCCGTAAACCTATCGGTGAATAAACTAACCGCTGCTTGATCTGTTGATTCATCTGTCTGCGCGTTATCTCGATGGTTACGTATATCATGTGCTCTTCCTTTATGCCACGCTGTATTCATATGGTGCAGATAACTGACAAACCCATTATATTCATTTGTCCAGTACTCTAATCCAAAAAGATTCTGCCATAATGAATAGGTCGAAACTCCATTGCTCGTGGATATCGCAGATTCCTGGACAAAATCAGTTGCATCGTTCTGAATACACAGTGTTACGGCTGCTTGTATCGCAGAATCCCCCACCGGCAACCCGGCATCAGTGTTTGCACTCACAACACGCATATCTTGTATCCGAGTATCAATGCCAGCACCTCCTGGATTAGCATCAGAATAGCCTGCCGAGCTTTCATTTTGCTGCAACGTATCCTCAAAAGCAGTCACATTTTTCGTAATTTGATCTTGCGATAGTACATTCCCGTTACTATCAGTTACTAAATCATTTATCACAATATTTAAAACATTCTGACTCGCCGCATTTTTCCCCCAATTTTGGAAAATATCGCTTTTTAACGTATTTACCGCTGCAGTGTATGCACTAAGATCCTGTGCGGTGGTATGTGCCAGATCTTGTTCTGTCTGTTGCAAAATTGCACTTGCACGGCTTAAATCAGTAAAACTCTCTCCCTCTTGCTGCGCAGATGTCCTATCACTGCTATACTGGGGATCTGACATCAAACTTAAGTGTGCTTCCTGATTATATGCAGCTAAGTTTGACTGATTTGTCACATATGCAGACGCGAAGCTCTGCGCTACCGTATTCAGATTGTTCAGTGCATCTGGTTTTGGCAAACTATCGAGATCAACATATGATGAGCTTCCTGACTGCGTTGGAACAAAGCTGCTTCCCGTACTCCCCGATTGCGCAGCAAGGGTGCCCAAGTATGGAGTATTTGCATATTGCCATACCGCAGATGCTGTTTGATAGCTATTTTCAGTACTTTCATACGAAGCATAATCCTGCTGCGATTTTTGCATATCCGCCTGATATGCAGCTACACCGACTGCATATTGTGCCTGCAACTTCTGCAAAGCAACGCTATCATTGTCATATGTTTCTTGAGCTGCTTGTACAGACGCATTCTCGGTTGCGAGCAACGATGCACTATCATTGCTTACGTTAATCATTGCAAGTACATTCTCTTGTGTAACCAGTCCCTGTTGCGACTGTGTACAGGAACTGGTTATGCCATTATAGGTATTTTGTGCATTCTGAGCGTTAGTCGCGTCAACATTTGCAGTTCCCTCACATGTATTGACAAGAGTACCTACTTCTTGCTCCCCTGCAGTCTGCCCCCCAGCTGCAGCAGATACGGCAGCAGAGAGATTACTTTCTTCTCCGCTAATAATAGAATCTTTACCGAGGCTTGATCTGAACGCAGTTATACCATCAGCACCAAGTTCAGAGTCTGTAGATGGTAAAGTTCCATCCGTGCTCTGCGTAACGGTTCCTATCTCTTGAATCATAGAAGCCAAGTTCGATGCACTTTCAACCATCAAATTAGTAATATTGCTAAGGTTCGCGTTACTACTGTTCGCCTGCCACATCGTCGTACCTGATGCAGTTTGCTGCGTGATATTCAATAACTGTGATACTGTCGATGGAATCACAGAAGTATTTAACATGACTTCCTGATGCGTTGCATCATAGGTCGAATCAGTTGAAGCATTACTGAGTAGTCCAGTCCGATAACTGATATCTGCATTATTGTTCTTTAAATAGGTATCAAGTGCAGTCTGTGCCTGTACAGATATTCCTGCTTGAACAAGCATGTCTGATAGCGATAATTCCAGAGCACTATTCTGCGTGGATAATCCTGATATATATTCCTGCAATATGCCAGTTGCATATGCTGTATCGGATGTTGCATATGCATTCAAATCATCTATTCCTGTCGAATACTGTGGCCACAGAACATTAGTGCTCTGCGATCCTTGATTATATGCATACATCTTAATAAATTTTATATCATCAGGGTTCGTTATCTTCTCATCGGTTATATATTGGTCAACAGAATTGCCATAATAGGTACTTGCAAGCCCAAGATCATGTGCATACGATTGTACAGTCGATTGTACAGTAGCCGAAAAGGTAGTGTCGTTGTACGCTTGTGTCAGATAGTTCTGTATATCCGCAGTACTGGTATAATTTTTTCCCTCTGCATATACTCCAGTATAGTAATCATTTTCAGCAATAAAGTCCTGAACGCAGGTTGGCAATGCATCATACGCAGATGTCGTTCCATTAACAAACCCTTCAGCAAAATTTTGACACGTCGCATACTGAGGATCTGTAGTTGCAATGTTATTTGCTGCAGCATACTGCTGTGTAAGCCACTCAGCTTTTGTCATAGAGACAGCATGCGAAAGAGCCTCCCATGCGGTATTCCCTGTCGTCATACAATAGGTCTGAAAACTCAATTCCTGCTCATATGTCTGAAACTCACTTGGAATAGTCTGCTGAGCAGATGATCCAGATCCCGTCGTTGACGTCCCGGAAGATACATTTAAAGCAAGATATTGTTCAACCTCTATATATTGGGTCATCATATCCGTTAGAGAATTAGATCCCGTATACAAACTACTCGTTCCACTCAGCGTCTCTTCCTGTGTGAGAAAATCAGTAAGTGCAGCCGCATCGTTAGGATTGGTTTGTATATATGAAGCATAAGCTATCTTTTCCTGTGTTGGCTCCAAATATGCAATAGCATCAGTAATCTGATCGGAAGTGAGTCCCATTTGACTGCTTTGCGCATTCACAAACGCTTCTGCACTGACGCCTGTACCCTGCTTCACGTATGCAGCCAATAACGAATCCTCATCAAGTTCAAATTGTATCCCAGATAACTGTGTCATCTGTGCCTTAAGAGAACTCCATCCTGCAGTCGTGCCTAACAATGTATTCAATGTACTATTTGTTGCAAACCCGCCACTATTCCATTCTGCAACCACTGCAGAAAGTGCGGCCGTTGAACTTGCCTGCTCTCCACCTAGAAAATCATCTTCCATATCAGCTAAAAATGTATTCAATGAACTGAGCGCACTCTGATTCGTTGTTGCCGTTGCAACGCCCTGACTATTATCTTTTGCCGTGGTCCCCTGCATCAACGCCGCATATATTTGCGCATACCCTTCATACTGCCCCGCAAGGCTTGTCACCTTCGAAATCATAGTACTCAATGCCGTTGACATTGTTCCACTGTTCGACTGCGTATTCGCATAATGCGATAATCCTAACGCAATATCAGTCAGATACTGATATGGATCCGTGGCGTTTGATGAAAGTTGTGCCGCTGAAAACGAGGAGAAATCGAATGACCCCCCCGTTCCCGTTCCCGTATTCGATAGTATTGTATCAATTGCCGATTCAAGATCAGACGCAGAAGCATAATGAGTTCCTGTTACGGTTGTATAATTATTTGCAACAAAATTTTGTTCTGCGGTAACAACAGTTTGTGCCTGTTCCAACGTGCCATCATATGCCGAGATATAGCTTGTCATTGAAAGCTGTGTTCCATTATTATACAATTCACGAACTACTCCCTGCGCATTAACATCGCCACTATCAGCTGACACAATATCACTCTGAATCAGTGCTGCCGTCTCTGCGGTTGGATCTGACGAGCTGGCAATCTGACTATATGCCTGAGCAATCGCTCTTGCCAATTGCATCTTGCCTGATAGCAAGGTACTCACCGTTGATGCGTCCATTGATGCTAATTGCGTTTGATTTGCCTGTATCCATTGATATGCCGCATTTTGCGTCTCCCATGCTTGGGCATCCTGACTACTAGCGGTATAACTATATGCCGTTTTAGGTTGTAAATTCGTAATGAGCTGAGCCAACATTGTTGTCCAATCACTACCGGTCACATTTCCTGATGTTTCACTTGTAGATGATGAAACGAGAGAGTTAAGGTCTTGTTGAATTGTTGAAAATGCATTCTGTTCCATGGTCGCGTACTGTGCATATGCAGCAGGCACCGAAGTATCATTGTTGCCAAGCGTCGTTAGATCAACAGAGGGGGATGATATTGCAGCGATAATCTGTGTATCCGCTGCAATATTCGATTGAGCAGTTAAATAGGAATTCCGGATGGCAGCAAGTAGTGCACTTTGATCCTGTGTCAATGCAGTCGGATTTGATGCATCCTGTACACACGCTTGATATGCGGCATTGATAGTTGTATTGCTCGTAAGAAATGTCGCATATGATGAGCCCTGCAACGTTGTCATCATCTGTGATATATTCTCAGTTCCATCAGTGTTCGTTCCCGCACTTATCAGCCCCTTTATCGACTGCAACGATGTTTCATCCGAAATCATACTTGTATATTGCTGCTGATACAGCTGAGCAAATGAAGACACATTTGCTGATGATTCAGACTGGACGGTGTCCTTATAATAGGAATCTTGTGCCGCCTGTAATCCACCAAAAGATGACACCAATGCATCCTGAAGGCTTAAGATCTGCCCTTGCACATAATCAGCTCCAGTAAATCCGGTTGAAGAGCTGTTCTCCGCAATAATAAATGCCTGCAATTCTTGTGAATATTGATTCTTTGCATTTGTCAACACAGTCTGATCCGTTGCCAGCTGTTGACTCAACCCTTGTAACGTTTGCGTTCCCGATGACGAGGTCGTTCCCTGCAACGCATTTAATGCGGCAACATCGTTTTGCACCTGTGTAAGATCTGCATTATATGTGGCAAGCGCACTTTGCGAAGCTGCTTGTGTTGTCGCTACTCTGTTTTGGGTCGTTGCACTGCTCTCAAGAACACCATTGACAAGATAGGGATTTGTGATATTTGCCTTCGTAGCATAAAACTGTTCCAATGATGTTAAATAGGTATTTTGCTGCGTTAATGCCTGGGCATTCTGCTTTAGCACCGCATCCGATGACGCATTATCGGTGGCAATCTGCGCATTATTCGTTGCAATCTGTTTTGCAACTCCTTGCGCCAATGAATTCACATCTGCAGCATAATTAGTGGGATCTGCATATTGCAACACCGAAAGAGAGGTATCCAGACTATTCTCCCAGTATGATTCAGTCTGCATACTCTCTTCATAGTTGAGACCAGCGGTTGTAAGAAGTCCCGAGGATCCCACTGAAGCAATTTGCCCGTTTAAAACACTTGTTTGACTAATTGCACTCTGTGTCTGCGAAGGCAATGATGCAAAGGTATTCTGGATTGATGTCCATGTTGCAATTTCTTGATCATCTTTTGCTACAGAACTACTTATCGTGCTCACATTGTTCAATGCAGTATTGTACGATACTTGAGCATTATTTTGTGTTATAGTATCTGCATTCAAAACTGCAGTATCTTTCGTAATGTTGGTGGTATCTGCTGCAATCTTTCCATTAAGAGTGGCAATTTGTCCACTCGTTGATGAACCTGCCGAACTTTGCGCCTGAGCAAGCAGAGCCTTATCAACATTGAGTTGCGCCTGATCTTGGGCTAATTGTGCCTGAGCATTAGAGACTGATGTTTGTGCATTCATCAAAGCAGTATTTGCAGCTGTAAATGCAGACTGATACGATGATAACATTATCGAACTAAAATTAAAGTTTAACCAACCATCACCTGTTGTTTTTGTTATAGCGGCTGTATCCGTCTGCAGTTGTCCCTGCCAAAAACTCAAACTGCTTTCTGCCTGCTGCGCCATCTGCCCGGATGTTGTTGCCACAGTATAGAATGTTTGTGCGCTCGTACTCCATTGCCCATTAAGCACATTGGTATATTGAGACAAATCATTGTTTACGGTTTGAATATTTGTATTTAATGTTGAATTCTGTGACTGCCATTGAACCAATGCCGTCTGAATTTGTGATTGTATCTGATTTTCCCATGCTGTTTTTGCATTTGTCAGATCAGTAAACCCTTGCTGCCATTGCGCCTCCCCTTGTTGATATGAGGTCTGCGCTGTTGCTTGCCACGCTGTTGATTGCTGGATAAGCTCATTTTGTGCATTTTGCCATGCCTGCATTCCTTGATTAAGCAATTGCTTTATTGATGCTTCCCAATTCGTTAAATCCGATACCTGTGTTGCCGCATTTGGATCTTGTGCCGTCGTCGTCGGCTCTGCTAAATTGTTATCTTCTGTTGCCAGCTGCTTTTGTGTTGATGCAATTATATTTTGTGTCGTAGTATCCGCACTTCCTTGATCACTTATATATTTCTGAGATGCCGTATCTAATGAAATCTCACCGAGATAGTTATTTCGCTCTCTATATACCAGCGAATTCAACTCCTGCTGCATTTGTGTCTGTCCCTGCTGCTGCAAGGTCGTCAGCATCGATTCAAAGGATTGTTGCCCATCCCCAGACAGATCACTCTCACTGCCTAAAACCTGATTTCTTTCTGTGACAAAGTCATTCTCCCACGCCGCTTCCTGCCCAGCTATCTGAGATGCCGCATACGCACTATCCCATGCGGATATCGACGGCGTCGTCTGATTCGTATTTGTATTTACCGCCTGCGATGTCACAGCCGATAACTCACTTTGTATCTGCTGCATCTGGTCTGAACTTAGCTGACTGGACACATACAACCGTGTAGCATACCATGCACCTCTTTGCTGTGCAATTTCTGCTTCGCATGCATTCACCCATGCTGCTTCAGCTGTCTGTTCTTCCTGCTCTAACGTTGATTTATCTGGACTGTTCGCCTCAAGAAGTTCTGCGTTGATTTTGTTACTGGCATCGAGCTCCCAATCTGCTTTCATCTCCTCCATGCCAGTCTTTGCAACCTGATCCCATTGCTGCAAATTCGTCGCACTGTCAGCATTCTCAAGATAACTATCAAGCTTTCCCTTATCCTCGTTAAAGATACGAAATGACTGCCCCTTGACGATATTCGTCGGGCATGGCCATATCATCACCAAGAAAACCATAGCGATAAGAAAACTTGTGCGAACATGCGTATTCATACATCACCTCTGAGAGTAGACGCGCACATACAATGACAACTCCGCTCAGGAGATGCTACATGCACATATAGTTGAGGAATTACATAATTAAAGGGAAGAAAACAGGGACAGGGCAAGGGACAAATAAACGAGGAAGGAACCCATTGACAAAGGACATTACCACTAGCATAATCTGGATTTGATTCCCAGATATATGCAAACAGCGAGAAAATATCCGGAACAGTACTTAGAGAGAAAAAATGATGCAACGTCTTTAAAGAAAAAATCTGTACTACCGTCACCACATTACTCTCTGCAAAGCCACTGCCATATGTGCGGCAAGGCGAAACCGCCATACCATCCATACCCGCGATGTTATTATTTTCAGGAGTATTTTCATTTGCAACCGTATGTACTATATCTGTATGCACGACGCGTGGTGGCAAGACGAGTTCCCCCATCGCCATCGCAGCATCATCAAGAACTCCTGATCCACTTGCATCTTGCAGATATTGCAGAGATAGAGCATACGCACCATTCAAATCGCCAGATACAAGCGCACAATGAATGCTCCTATGCAGTTCTTCCGCACGGGATACTCTGTAGACGACCGCATAGGCATCCGAAAGCATTGTATCTGTACCGTCAAAGTGCTCGGCATACAACTCCCCTGTACGCGCACTCTCCCACTCTGCCCGAATTTCTTCAGCATGTAATATGCAAGGAAAAAAAACTGCAAGCAGGCAGATAATACGGATAATATGTTTCATGCTCTCTGTATGTTAAATATAAAATCCCAGCACATGACAGCAATATAAAAAACAAAATAAATTGCAACTATTTTTTTTAAAGCACTCAATAAAGAGATCACTTACATTCTTTCTTCACTTTTCCTGCAGATTATCCAACCGAAACGACGCAGGAATAGCTGGGATTGACTCGTTCTGCTGCAACATTCGCAGCTCTAGGCATTTCAAATCAGTTCTGCCTGCTAACCGTATGATTATCCAGCCATCAATAGGATAGACATTGCGTTTTGCTAATTCTCCATTAATTTTCGTCATCGATAGTCCAGAACCGAACAGCTTAGAAAATGAGAAGTAATTTTCTAGAGATACGCCCTTCGGAGGAGATGCAACCCAATAATGGATTTCAATTCCATATTGATTGATCAGCGCAGACAGTTCCGTACATGAATATCCTCTAATTATCTTTGATTCTGTTCCCTTCTTTAAGAGAACATCAGAATCCTTCAAATTGGCAAACATAGTGTTGCTAGTATTGCGTGCCATCTGCATATATTGAGCTAGAGACAGTCCGGTCACATGCTTCTTTTCTGAACTAATAAGAAAAACTCTTTGTTTTTTAAGATCAATAAACGTCTTGAGTGGCAAGGATCCATCATCGATATAAATCTGATCTCTTCCAAAAAAGGATTCCTTATATGTAACCACCCCCAGACTATTTGCTGAGCGTTCTTTAATATAAAGAGTCTCTCCAACCACTATTTTAGGAATATACATATAAAGACCGCACATAAATGATATCGTCAAAACATAAACCTTAGTGTTCACTTTTCACTTCCTTCGCCAAATATTTTGTATTAAATATGATTTTCTTACCTTTTTTTAATTTACCCAATTCTATGCGCTCATATATTACACTATTCTTTTTAGCCATTACATTGGCCATTTGCTCAACGTTCACATCAATAATATGCATTGCCTCATCATGATTTTTATTTTGCTTATCAAAAAGATCTTTGTGTTTTTGGTAAAATTCTTCTTTTTGTTTTTGATCTAATTTGAAAATTTTATCATCACCAAGACGATGAAGTGCATCAAGATAGTAATTAGCCATTGCTTCTTCGGTATAAAACCACACATACCTCTTAAATTTTTCAGAGCTAAACATTCCAGATTTATCAACATCTTGTAAAATAACATAATTATCAATCAACTTTCGCAAAACAATATCTTTCATGAGAGGGCTATTTGCATCTTTAGGGTTTATAGAAATATATGTTGCATACGATTCATCAAGATATTCCTTTCCTATCGTATCCCTGTCAATTTTTACAACCCAATCACCCTTATGATAGTTAGATAAGGCATTTGAAATCAGCTTTCCATACGGATTAGCAGTGACACGTCCAAGGGCAAATCCTACAATAAAGATCATGATAGACGCTGATACAAGTAAGCTTTGACCCTTATTCTGTATAATCAAACACCGTAATGAAGAAATCATCCTAGTGATAGTGTCTTTCAATGGAATAGTAATATGAGTTTTTCTATTTTTCATTTATTCACTTACCTTTAATTGCGTATATATTGAATATAGTCAGAAGCCATCGTATTCCCATCTGTATCAGTCACCCCTCCTGTACCACCTTTAATGGTAAGTTGAATAACAAGGCCAGTCGTCAACCCATTTAGATCAAATTTGTAAATAGAATATGGGATAACATTACCCGAGCTATCAGTAGAGCTAAACCATACGGGATTCACAACACTAAGCGAAGCTGATCCAACCGTTGCAGAAGCTGCTACTGTAACAGATTCAGGCATAACCGATTTTGAAAAAACAACATATATGCTAGGAACAGTATCGACTGATAATCCTGACTGCATGATTACCGGCTGAACACTCCCCGCTGTCCAATATTGACCGGATGTCTGATTAGGCATATCCGCATATGGTACAGCCGTTCCATTCGTTGGAGAATATATTGTCCATGTATTCATATCAGTCATACATGAAACAGTTGGCGCTATAGAATTAGTGCCATTTACCATAAATTGATAAATATACGAGCGACTTAATGTGCTTCCATTAACATCTGCCATCGTTTTTGATACAGTGAGGGTATACATTGTATTTATCGTCAAAGGATCTAACAATGTAAGCGTAAGCGTACTATTGCTTTGAGAATCCTCCGTGATATAAAAATTAGCTGTTGGTGAAAATGTTATACTACTTGTTGCAGTCGCACAATTCATAGTATCATTAAATGAGATTTTAAACGTACTATCTTTATCCACTCCTGTAACTGGCGGATGATTCGCCAGTTCGTCAAGAAGTATTATACTCCCCCCTGTAGATGTACTGCAAGAAAGTTGTGTGATTGTAGGTGTTATAAAATTGCCGCCAACCGTAAACGAGTAAGTTTCACTTTGTTGTAACGCATTACCCGAGGCATTAAGTAACCCAGCATTTAAGGATACCGTATACGTCGTTCCTTCAGTTAACCCTGTGTAAGGAACTATACTTAACTGAGTGTTCCCTTGTGACCAATTGTATGCCGCATTTACAACTGGATTTATCGTAATTCCCGCATATGCAGAGTCTATATTCATTGCACCATTAAAAGTGAATGAAATTACCTGATTTTGAGAAACACCAGTCTGGTTGTTCGTTGGAGAAGCTGCGATCACTTGCGGATATATTCCAACTAATCCAGTACCTACATAAAAAGTAGACATCCAAGCATTATTAAGATCATTGCCATATGTATCTTCAGCACCTGTTGTCACTTTTACAGTATATTCTTGACCAACCGTCAACGCAACAGAGGGATGAAAAGTCATGGCCTTATTGCCATCACTCCAAGTAAAATATCCCGCAACAGTGTCATTGCCATCGTCATACGTTACGGAGAAACTATCTTCAGTAATGGTCGTACTCATTGCGGTATTAAAAACGATTGTTACAGCAGCATTTGGATCTACACCGATGCTGCCGCTAGCAGGTGAAATTGATGAAACAGAGGACGGAGACATATGCAACAATTTCTGTTCATACGAACATGATATACTCATAAAAAAAGACATCGCAACTACCACAATACTTATGCATTCTATTTTCATTGTTAATTCACCTGAAATTCAAAAATGAAACTATTTTGCATAACATTGCCATTTGAATCCTGTATTCCATTTGATCCCCCAGCAATCGTTACTCGGTAATACCCCGTAGGAATATTTCCCGATGAGTCTGGCTGATGAGGCGGTAATCCACTAAGCCCTAGAACTACATACGTTATTGAATTTACGGTAACAAAGTCAATTAGTGAAATACTTGCTTGTGTATATGCTGAACTAAGGCAATCAAGAAATACTTCACCGCCAAGTATTGAATATTCATTAATAATCACTGGTTGGCCTAAAGAATTTGTTAACGCAATTTGAAAATAGTATTGTTGATCAGCAGCAACTATGGTATCAGAAGATTGGAGAGAAACAGTATTTATCGTTAAAGGGCATGGCATATTCTGAGAGGTAAGCCATACGCTCCCAGAAGAAGGAGATATCGTTTGATTATCATCTCCGGATCCGATCTGGAGAGTTAATCCATCTGATCCAATTGCATTACTTGTCAAGATGCTGCTAACTGAAAAATATCGTGATGTCGTATCGTTGGTATCGATAAGAGCATTATATGCTACGGGAATTTGTGTACCATTGGGATCTGCTGCTGATGTCGAAACTGTGACCTCATACGTTGTCTCACATCCGAGAGAAGAAGAAGGGGTGAAGGTCATTTCATCACCTAATGTTGTCAACTCCCATGTAAAAACTCCTGAAACTTGTGGTACTATCTGAAATGAGTTTTGTGTAACAGTGTGATCCATCCCCTCGCTGAATACAACAGTAAAAGCATCTTTTTTATCGCATGTATTTATCGCAGTAGTTGAATAATATGTCTTCGAAGAATCGCCAGATTTATACATGCCAAGAACCTTGGGTTGAACAAATGTCGTTCCGGTTAAAAAATATGCAGTGTATGATTGCTTAATAGCATTCCCATATGCATCTTGTGCCCCTGAACCAACAGAAAAACTGTAACGAGTCATTGTTGTCAATGCACCAGTTAAGACATATTCAAGAACAGTATTATTCTGACTCCATTGAAAATAACCAGGCACACTGGGGTTCAATGAAAAGGCATTTTGCGCACTAACTGTATTCATTGCTTCGCTAAAAGTAATTGTTATGTTTTGATTTAACCCAACACCACTCACTCCACCAGGAATATATTGAGGCATTGATTGAACAACAACAGGACCTTCAAGTGTTGTTCCCACACAAAATTCAGAAAGAAATTGTTTAGACATTTCATTTCCATTAACATCCGTAATTGACTGTCCGATGGTAATAACATATCGCCCATTTGTCATTGTATTCGAAGGAACAAATTTACACTCATAATCACTTTCCCAAACAACATTGCCATTAACCGCACCGTTACTATTTGATAGAGAAAATTGATTGTTTACTGATCCTTTATTGACTCGAGCAGAAAAGATTACATCTACTACAGCAGAAGAAGAAACGCCGCTCTGATAATTAGTTGGTGTACATTGTTTTACACTCAACGTTTCGTATTGGCTACAGGAAATGAAAC
>Ga0364874_10750_pt1 | contig 14271 bp, 15 predicted proteins | sample ExccelAu500001D4_2_FD_206922 | JGI IMG/M metagenome (GOLD analysis project Ga0364874, IMG submission 206922) | Enriched cells from Trout Bog Lake Hypolimnion, Wisconsin, USA - BchlTB.Aug07.5000.01.D4 | ecosystem: Environmental > Aquatic > Freshwater > Lake > Hypolimnion/Profundal zone | place... | reverse complement strand
AACCGTCTTAAAAGGTTGATTTCCTTCTCCGCTGCCCATCTGACCAAAATCAAGGGTCATGCCGGTAAATTGGTTGGTGGGTATATAATTAGTGGAAAGGGTTAGTCCGAGCAGACTCATTTCCATTTCCCTTTTAAAGATATCATAGCTGATCCTGTCATTTTCATTAAGCGACTCCCGGTCATAGCGGGTAATATAAACCAGGTAACGATTGAAGAATTCTTTTTGTTTATTCCGGTAAGCGTCTGTAAAGTCAGCATACAACAGATCATTATATCGGTTATCACCAATGGCTGTGGCTTCCAGTGGAAATAACTGCAGCCTTTCTTCATAGTAATTGTCGAATAATACGGCCAGTTCTTTGTTGTCTTGCATATTGGGATTTGTATTGCTCAGTTTACAGCTGCTGCCTGCAGTAATCAGTAAGAATGAGTAGATGATCAGTTTTTTCATGCATCCTGTATTGGATGCTGAATATAGTATTTTGCCGGGATAGGCATTGGAATTTTTTATTCCTGATTATCCGTTTTTGGGATTGAATGGCAATACGATGGCAACAGTGAAGCCCTGTATTTAATCACAGGGCTTCACCGTCAAATATGTTGATTCATATCGTTTCTGAAACTATTAATGCGATACAGGGGTCTTTGGTAATGCACCCATATAAAAAACGATCTTACCGCCATTCATGATCTCAGAATGGGTAATGTACAGGCGATGCAGCTCTTGACCGTTCAATACTACTTTTTGAACATAGACATTTTTGGCAGACTGGTCTTTTGTTTCAATGACGAATTTCCTTCCATTTTCCAATGAAAGAACGGCATGCACAATGGCCGGACTACCCAATGCATATTCATCTGATCCGGGTGCAACCGGATAGAATCCCAGTGCACTGAATATATACCAGGCACTCATTTGACCAGTATCATCATTTCCGCCAAGTCCATCCGGCGCTACACTATATTGTTTCCGAAGAATCATCCTTATTTTATCCTGTGTTTTCCAGGGCTCACTGGTCCAGTTGTACAGGTAAGCCACATGATGCGATGGTTCATTGCCATGTACATAATTACCAATGATCCCATCACGGGTGATATCTTCAGTTTCTGCAAAATATTTATCAGGTAATTCCATCGTGAACAGAGAATCCAGGTAACGGATGAAATGCTTGTCGCCACCAATCAGCTTAATTAAATAGGTTGGATCATGTGGCACATACAGGGTATAATTCCAGGCATTGCCTTCAATGAAACCCTGGTCATTGGTACTTAGTACGTCAAAGTTTTTCCTGAAACTGCCATCTTTAAGGCGGGGACGCATAAACCCTGAAGCAGTATCGAATACATGTCGGTAATTTTCTGATCTTTTCAGGTAAGTTGTATACACATCCATACGTCCTGCTTTTTTAGCAGCCTGTGCAATACACCAGTCATCATAGGCATATTCCTGAGTAGTTGATACGGATGTGCCATTATGATCGCAGGAAATATAACCCCTGTCAATATATTCACCCAGGCCATCAAAAGGCCTGAATAAGGATGTTGTAATGCAGGCATCCAGTGCTCTTTTTATATTGAAAGTTGTATTACCTTTTACAATGGCATCTGCGATCACGGAAACACTATGATAGCCACTCATACACCAGTTCTCATTGGCAGAATTGACCCATACAGGCAACATGTGTTCTGCACTCTGGTCATAATGGTCCAGCATAGAAAGGATCATATCTGCATTGCGTTTGGGTTGCAGGATATTGAACAGGGGATGCAAGGCACGATGGGTATCCCATAAACTGAAAGTCGTATAATTGGTATGGCCTTTTGCTGTATGGATATTCTGGTCCAGTCCCCGGTATTGGCCATTCACATCCATATAGATGGTAGGATTGATAAGGGCATGGTAAACCGAAGTATAAAAGCTGATCTTATCATCTTTGTCCAGTGTTGTTACCCGAATCTTATTCAATTCTTTTCTCCAAGCATTCTGGCCTTTGCGCTTATACTGTTCAAAATTCCAGCCGGGTGCTTCTGTTTGAAGGTTCAGCAGGGCATTTTTGGTGCTGACAGAAGAAAGGGCCACTTTTAACAGGATCATTTCATTTGCAGTTGTTTTGAAATTAAAATATGCCCTGATTTGTTTGCCCGCTATTTCAGGGAAATGGTGATTCTGGTCAAACTTGCCCCAGAAGCCATGATAGACCTGTTTTTTTGAGTTGTTTTGGTATCCATAGTCAGTAAATGGTTTACTGAAGCGGATGGCAAAATAAACGGTTCTGGTGCGTCCCCAGCCATTGGTTTGCCTGAAGCCGGTAACCAGGGTATCATTCTCCACGCGGAGATAGGTCCATATATTCTTATCCTCATAGTTATAAATGCCGCTGACCAGGTCCAGCAAGATATGTGCATCATCAGATGCAGGGAAACTGTATTGGTGTATGCCCACCCTGGGCGTTGTGGTTAATTCTGCCAGGATATTGTATTTATCCAGTTTGACTTTATAATAATCTGCTTCTACCGTTTCTGTATTGTGCGAAAAGCCTGAACGGAAACCTGTTGAGGGGTCTGCTGCAATACCAGGATTCAGCTTCAGGATACCGGTAGTAGGCATGATTAGGATATCACCCAGATCTGAATGTCCGGTACCACTCAGGTGCGTATGACTGAATCCTACAATGGTCTTGTCATCATACTGGTAACCAGCGCAATATTTATAGACATCGGGGTTGTATTTGCCATTCAACTCATAAGGAATGGTATCGGTATCCGGACTCAGCTGAACCATACCAAATGGGACTGTCGCTCCGGGATATACATGGCCCATACGCTGGGTTCCGATAATAGGTTTTACAAAGTGTAGCAGGTCTTCGGGTTGATTCTGGGAAATGGCAAACAAGGGCAGGAAAACACAAAATAACAGCGATTTTTTTCTCATAACGCATTCAATTAGCGGTTGTTTTAAGCTCCGCAAAATAAGCATTAATGCCGGAACAGTAGAAGCAATATGACAGAAGGGAATATGGTCAAGGTTTGAATAGTAAAACTTAACAAACAGAATATCTTATTTGATTTAGTCAAGCTTGTTATAGTGTGTACAGTGCATTATAACCGTGAAGTATTTAGAAATATAACATGTTCATTAAGTGACATTTAGAATTTCATGGATATTCCAGTATAAAAATTTCTTTTGGCTGCAGGGTTATAAAATCTTCTGGCCGCAGCATTGATATCATCACCCAGACTGTAATTTTCATTGAGTAGGTTATCACCACCAATGAATACCTGTATGGTACATTTTCCAGTATGGAACTGTTTGCCCAGCTTTGCCTGCAGCAAATGATAAGCAGCTGCATATTCATCATTGGCATCATTCAGTGGTAGTGCAGCAGTAGCACCATATTGTATATTCAGGAAGTCATGGGATATGTTTTCCAGCTCAATACCAGTTACCTCATTGTTGCGTGGAACTCCGGTAACAGCATGTCCGGAGTAGTTTGATGTGCCTTGTATATAAGTGCCAAAATAATAAGGCTGATATGCATAACTGCTCCAGATATACAGAGACCTGATCCATCCAGACTGTTGTTTGATGATATGCCATCGAACCCATAATTCTATCCCTTTTTCAGAAATGTTTCCGGCATTGACAAAGTATTGCAATCCCTGAGGGTTATTACGCATCACAATGGCATTCTTCAATTCAAAATCATAGATAGCTGCATCAAATTGTAATACATGATGGAAGAGATCACCCTTTATTCCGCTTTCATAATTCCAGCCATATTCTGGTTGCAGGTTACTGTGAAAAGTTTTATCCTGGGGAAACACTTCTGCCAATGCCGGAGTTGAAAAACCTCTCGATAATAAGGCATAGTAATTAACGGTTCCTGTTATTTTATATAACAGTGACACCCGGGGTGCAGGTACATTCCTGTTATGAATATTGTCCTGGTTATTGATAGCAGTATTTGTAAAAATGGGGTCATAATGCATGCTGTTGGTATTGAGACTGATTCCAGCATTGAGTGTAAAACCAGCCAATGAAAGCTGAGCTTGTGAGAAAGCAAACCATTGATTGGCATAGAGGTCACTTTTAATTTGAACAGTATCTTTGACACCTTTATTATTACCATAGTCATCAATACGCGAATGGTTATAGACCCATTCACCACCATTGATCCATTGGAGGGAAGCTTTGGCAATATGGGTTTGCCAGATCAGGGCTGTCCGGAATGCTGTATTGGTTTCATCTCTGTTTTCATAATCCAGAATAGCAGGGTTGGTAAAGCTGGTATGATTTAACATCAAAGAAGTTGTTGTTGATAAAGTAGGACTGATGGTATAACTGTGGTTCAATCCACCATACAGGGTCTTGTTATAAATGGCTGCCTGTTGTTGCACGGCACCTGGAGTAGTACCGGCAGGTGGTCTGGCTGATTGAGGATCTGCTAGCATCTGTGCTTTAGTCAACCCTCCGGGTGTCTGGTAATACTGGTCTGCATAAAACAAGACCCACTTGAATTGCTGATCATTCCAATGATATTGTCCGTCCCATTTGATATCATCACGCTGGCTGGCAGATTGCTGCCTGTAACCATCACACTGGATATGGGCTTGCTGCAGGATGGAAGAAAAGTTTGATTGCTGATGGGTCCAATTGGATTGCTCATTTATTAAATTATAACTGCCACCCAGCAATGTTGAATGATAAGCATTAGAAGGAATTGGAGAGAAAGGTTGTAAGGACTGCAGCAGGAGCACTCCACCGGTACCTGCACCATACATACTTGCCGAAGGTCCTTTGATGATCTCGGCACTGGTAACCTGAGATACATCCACCAGGTTGAGGTATGTATTTCCTGCAGCATCAGTAAGCGGAATGTCATTCCAGTACACTTTTACATCCCTTACACCAAAGGGTGAACGTAGGGTACTACCACGAATGGATAACCGATAACTTTCCGGGCTACGTTCTTCCATACGCACACCAGGAATGGCATTAACTGCAGGTAGTAATGTGGTGGTTGAAATCTGTTCTAATTGTTTTGTTGAAATCAGCGAAATGGCAGCAGGTACATCTTTCCAGGTTTTATCGGAAAGGAATGCCTGTACTTTTACTTCCTGTAAACTATCTTTCAGCTGCAGACTATCTGTATGTTGTGCATCAGCCACTTGTGTCATCATAACGATCAACAATAATAGTACAGATTCACAGATCCATCTTCTTTTGTATCCAGTTGAATAACGGTTCATGCACAGGTGGTTTAGCAGATGCAAAATAGTGTTTATTGGAATGATGTAAATGTGCAACTGGTTTTACATCAAGTGTAAGAAACTTGTTTTTTTTATAAAAAGGTCATTCTGCTTATTTTTTTGTATAAATTCCATGTCGGTATTGCCAACTTTAACCATCAATTTTGCGAATTCAGGGGGCATCAATTTTATAAAATGGATTGGACATGAAACAATTTTTAGACGACAATTTCCTGCTGAACAATGAATCATCAATAAGACTGTATCACGAATATGCAAAAGAGCTGCCATTGATAGATTATCACTGTCATCTGCCGCCGGAATCTATCGCCAGGGATCTGCAGTTTGATAATCTTACCCAGGTATGGCTAAATGGGGATCATTATAAATGGAGGGCCATGCGGGCCAATGGGGTGGATGAAAAATATATTACCGGGTCAGCAACAGATCAAGATAAATTCAGGAAATGGGCTGCAACTGTACCGTATACTTTGCGAAATCCCTTATATCACTGGACACACCTGGAGCTGAAAAGATATTTTGGCATCAATGAATTGCTGAATGCAGCTTCTGCTGATGCTATTTATGAAGCCTGTGCTGAAAAATTGCGGACCCCTGGATATTCGGTCAAAGGGTTGCTTCGTAAAATGAATGTACAGGTCATTTGCACTACAGATGATCCGGCAGATTCACTTGAATTTCATAAACAACTCGCTGAGGAAGGCTTTGAAATACCTGTACTGCCTGCATTTCGTCCAGACAATGTCTTGAACGTTTCCAATCCTTCGGTCTTTAATGCGTATACGAAAAGATTGGAAATGGTAACAAACAAAACGATCACAACATTTAAAGCATACCTAAGTGCATTACATGACCGTCATGATTTCTTTGCATCGATGGGTTGTTGTGTGAGTGATCAGGGGCTGGAAGAGATGTATGCCGATGATTTTACAGAAAAAGAACTGTCTTTACTTTTTGCAAAGATCCATTCCGGAAAGGAGCTGAATCATGCAGAACAAAGAAAATTCAAGTCCGGCATGTTGATCTATTTTGCCCAATGGAATCATGAAAAGGGTTGGGTACAACAATTCCATCTGGGTGCTTTACGCAATAATAACAGCAGACGATTACAGGATCTGGGGCCTGACACGGGATGGGATTCGATAGGTGATTTTTCTCAGGCAAAGTCATTGTCTGCATTTATGGACAGGCTGGATCGTAATAATCAACTTACTAAAACCATTCTGTACAATTTGAACCCGGCTGATAATGAAATGATGGCAGCCATGACCGGTAATTTCAATGATGGAACAGTAGCGGGCAAAATACAATATGGAAGTGCCTGGTGGTTTCTGGATCAGAAAGACGGTATGACCCGACAGATCAATGCACTTTCCCATATGGGGTTATTGAGTAAATTTATTGGGATGCTGACAGACAGCAGAAGTTTTATGTCTTATCCACGGCATGAATATTTCAGACGCATATTGTGTAACCTATTTGGTGAGGAAGTAGAAAGAGGGGAGCTGCCCAATGATATACCCTGGATAGGTAAACTAGTGTCAGATATCTGTTATCATAATGCCAGGAATTATTTTAACTGGCCGGCCAGTGTTAAATGAAACTGTTTCATATCGCTAATGATCGCATCTATGAGTAAAGTATTGTGTTTTGGGGAGTTATTACTGCGGATAGCACCTCCTTCGGGTATTGATTGGCTTGAAGAGGGTCAGTTACCTGTATTTGCAGGAGGATCAGAATTGAATGTGGCCAGTGCATTGGCACAATGGGGGCAGGCAGTTAAATATTGTACGGCTTTGCCCAATAATGGGATATCCAAAGATATTATCCGGCATATTGGAAAAAGGGGGATAGACCTGTCTACTGTCATTTATACAGGAGAGCGGATTGGTTTATATTTTCTGCAACAAGGGGCTGATATGAAAGGCGTGGAGACTGTTTACGACCGGAAGCATTCCTCCTTTGCTACATTGGGTTTGGGGGAAGTAGACTGGACTAAAGTGCTGGAAGATGTGCATTGGTTTCATTTCAGCGCCATCGTGCCTGCATTGAGCGCTGCCGCTGCTGCACTTTGTAAAGAAGCATTGGAAGCTGCACATGCAATGCAAATTCCCATATCAGTTGATTTGAACTACCGGTCACTATTATGGAAATATGGCAAAACACCCGAAGCAGTGATGCCTGAATTGTTGCAATATTGTACCCTAGTAATGGGCAATATATGGTCGGCTAATGCACTGTTGAATATTCCATTGCATCAAGACATACAGCAGTTTGCATTAAAAGATCAATTTATACAACAGGCAACAGAAACAGCAAATGAGATCCGGAGGCGCTTCCCTTCCTGTATTTGGGTGGCGAATACATTCAGATTCGACAGGGTATCTGCATCCATTGAATATTATGCTGCAGTGGATCATGCTGCCGGAAGGGTACAATCACCACTATTTACATCAAAGCATATTACAGAAAAAGTAGGGAGCGGAGATTGTTTTATGGCCGGACTGATCTATGGCATCCTTTCAGGGCATACGCCTCAGGAGATTGTCAATTTTGCTGCTGCCGCTGCTTTTGGAAAGCTCCATGAAAAAGGAGATTCAACAGGGCATAGCTTGGATCAAGTGCAAAAGATACTGCAACCTTACTTGTAAATACCATACAATTAAACGAAATGAAAACATCGAGTACTATAGAGAACACAGTCGCGTCTATCATCCAACAGGGCGTATTGCCCTTATATTTTAATCCCAATACTGAAACCAGTCTGGAAATAGTAAAAGCGCTTTACAGGGCTGGAATTAAAATAGTGGAATATACCAACAGGGATGAGAGCTCCTTGGCAGTCTTCAGAAAGCTCGTAGAATATAGGAATGTAGAAATACCTGATCTGAAATTAGGTGCAGGCACAATCAAAGACCTTGCAACAGCAGTTCGTTTTCTGGAAGCAGGAGCGGATTTTTTGGTAAGTCCGGGCTATGTCAGTGCGATCGCAGATTATGCGGTACCCAAAGATCATCTTTATGTACCTGGTTGCATGACAGCTACAGAAATCATCATGGCTGAAACCGCAGGGATAAGGTTTATCAAACTATTTCCTGGAAGCATACTCGGACCTTCATTTGTAAGTCAGATCAGGGATATCTTCCCTCAAATAAAATTCATGCCTACGGGAGGAGTCGATTGCAGCAGAAATAACCTGGAAGCCTGGTTTAGTGCAGGTGTGTCGGCTGTTGGGATGGGATCAAAACTAATCAGCAAAGAGTTGATGGCAGCCAAAGATTATAGCAGCCTTGAACAGGATACGCGGCAATTACTGCAATTGATAGAAGGGATAAGAAAGAACTTTAAAACTGGATAAACCCAAAAAAACAGCAATACCCTAATGGGTATTGCTGTTTGATGAATCAGTTTAAAAAGCATTGCAAAATTACTAAGCAGCTTTAGATTTGCCATTATAGATATAAGAAACGATCAGGATCACCAAAAAGATAAGGGGGGCGATGGCTTTACTGATTGGATCGCCAATACTGCTGTGTGAAATAAAGGCAGATATAAATACAATTCCAAAGCCAGCATAAGCCCATTCTTTCAGTTTAGCAGGAACAATCGGGATAATCAATACCAATGCTCCAATGAACTTGGCAACAGCCAGTTCAATCCTGAAATAATCGGGAAATCCTGCATGGACAAAGCCTTCCTTTGCCATTGGGCTAGTAATATATAAAAAGGCACTAAACAGCATCATCAATGAGATGATGGCAGTACTGATCCAATAAATGATCTTGTTTGTTTTCATGGTAGGTTTATTTAAATGAACGATACACAAACCTACTGTTATTTAACAATTATGCAATAGTGGTATACCAAAGTATAGTGATAATTAATTGCGGATATTAATTGTTTTCTTATTTTTTTTCCAGTCTATTCTTCTGCCCAATATCATTTTGATAATACTACGGTCACTTTGCTGGTTAAATCCCAGCCCATACCCCAGGTTAAATTCCCATTCAGGATATATATCAACATCCACTGCCGCAAACAATTGATTATCCTGCTGGCTGGAAGGCAGGAAATTATTGACTGGTCCAACTGTGCCATAATATTCAAAACCAAACTGAATATCCTTGATCGCTTCATAGCTGACTTTCACATTGGGTGAAAATACATAGCCAAGGTGTTGATTAGCACCATGAAAAGATTTGTCAAATGTTGGATTAAAACACAAATACCATTTGTCTATGGTTTTGTCAATAATGGGTCTGATCTCCAGTGTCCAGTCATCTTCACAGAATTGGGGTTTCTGGTATCCGAATTCAAGAGAAAGGCTTAAGCCAACAGGAAGTTTCCACTCTTCAGGTGCCATGACCCTGGGTCTGATATGGCTACCAACATAGCCGATCCTTCCGGCATCTCCTATGGCATTGAAAAAATAAAAACCGATCTCAAAGTTTTTGGTAAATCCATGTGTGATCTCTACTGTTTCATGTTGTATATGGTTCGTAGGATAAGTGCCATTTTCTGATAATGTTGAGCCCACGAGCGTAAAATTGCTGTGTAATTCAAACATAGTCGTTCCTTTCTCCTGGGTTGGGGAGGAATATACCTGGATTTCATAATTATCCTGGGCTGTAACACAGGTAACAAGTACCAATAAAGCAATTGACAACAGAGATCTGTTGATGCTGGTTGTTTTTTGTATCATAGGAATAGTACTGACTGTAAGAACATGATTCGACTGCTAGTGCTGTTAAAAGCGATATCAAAAAGGGCTATCAGGGAAATAAGATGCACTGATAGCCCTTTGATTTAGTGTTGTTGCGGGTTCATGATATTGAACATCCATCGGATACCAAAGCGGTCTTTGCAGGTACCCCAGTAGCCCCAGAATTCATCATGTGGTGCCACCCCGTCAGTAATGCCTTCTGATAGCAAGTTATATAACCTGTCGGCTTCTTCTTTGGTATCGGGATTAAGACTGATGGTAAAATTATTTCCTTCAATTAGTTTATGCCCCATGCTTTCGAGCATATCGGTTGCCATGATTTGTAATCCGCCCAAAATGGGTAATGCCACATGCATGACTTTCTCCTTTTCAGCATCAGAAAGCGCCGGCATCCCTTCCGGGGTTGGCATGTCCTTCATGCGCATGATGGGAGCAATGAATTCTGTTCCGAATACTTTTTTGTAATGGTTAAATGCCTCTTCGGCATTGCCCATAAAGTTCAGGTAAATTGATACGTTTGCCATTGGTACTTGTTTTTTGAATTGAAATAAGAAAAGAGGCTGATGCTATGCTTCATGTTGTTATTGCTGTTGCAAATTGATCTTTCTGCCAGGTGGTCTAAAATACCATGACAATAGTATAAAAAGGGTCTGCATGATGCTGCCTATAAATTCTTTGAGTCCATCTCCCATGTACATGTGCGAAATAAAAGCACCTGTCATAGTAAAAAACAAACCTGCATAGGCCCATTCTTTCAGTAATTTAAAGCCCGGTAACAGTATGGCAATAACAGCCAGTATTTTCCACACACCCAGTATCGTCATCAGATATGGCGGATATCCCAGGTGATTGAGGATCTCGGTCATATTTTTGAACCTGACCAATTGAGCGATACCGCTACCCAGCATGCCAAAGGAAAGCAAGGCAGTAAAAATCCAGTAAATGATCAATTTTCGTTTTTCCATTGTTGTTGTTTTGAGGTAAGTAAAAATACAAATTTATAGTTTTATACATAAGCCTGTAATAATTGCAATTGCAATACTGGTCAAAGTGCCTACCACCAGGTACTCAGTCTTTATTTCCTGGCGGTCCTTTTCATTGAACCTGATGATGCCTTTGGCAGTAATCAGCAATCCAATTGCAGCATATTGATTTTGAATAACCAATATTAAAACAAGCACCCGTTCAATAATGCCTATCCATTTGCCTGCATTGGCGAGGCTTGCCCTGTTTTCTATTTTTTCCTGCCAGTGCTGTGTCAGCTGATCAATCAATATACCGGCTGGTACTGTAACAAATACAAATGCGGTGATGGTTTTCCAATAAATGGTTTGACCATTCAGCAAGCCAATGACTTGTAGAACATCTTCCCACTTTACAAAGCTAAAATACCAGCAAATAGCAATTACGGATAAGTGTGCTAGCTGATCCATTAAAAAGTAACGGACATGTTTTTGTTGATAGGATTTCCAGCCGTCGATCAATACATGGGTAATGAGTATGATCAGGGCAGTAAGCCAGTATTGCCAGCCAATAAATAACCATGCCACAAATCCGGTTATACATCCGTGTACATAAAGTTTGGGGGAAGCAAAATGTTTGACTTCTCTTTCATGGATCCATGGTGTAGGCTGGAGAATGAAATCTGTCAGTAGATGTGCAAGCAATAATTTGATGAACCATGTTGATGCGATCATTGCAACTCATTGATTAGTTTTTCATAATGAAAGAGCAACCTTTCAATTTCACTCCATCTTGCAGATATTGTAAACTGGTTGATCGTGCTTTTGGATTTATTGAGTGTTTCAGCGATATGTTGCTGATTCTCACCTTGCAACATCAGGAAGATGACTTCTGCCTGTTTGGATGTCAACTCTTTGTACAGTGAATTTACATAATCTGCTATTACAGCGGCACCTGTGGTGGCAATATTTTTTTCCGTTATGATCGCCAGTCTTGTTTCATTTTTCTGCAATTCATCAAATCCGCGACCAGATAGGACAAAAGCCTCTCCTTTGGCAGACCCTAAAGACCTAACAGGTTTCTGAACAGCGCCAATACCAATGCTTATTCTGATATCAGATTCGTAGATATCCCTTAATTGAACCAGCTTTATCGCGGCTGTTCTGCAAAGTAATGCGATACGCAGTGCATGAGCTGCGTCTTTCAGGTACACCTGAAAACTGTCTCCCCTGTAAAATTCGAACGGGTAAGGTTGCAGGATGGTGGTTAGTGTTTTGATAAGCTTTTTCTCTTCTGCTGCTTTCAGTTTGGTTGAATTGACAATATCTCCTGTTAATACTGCGGATAGTGGCATATGCTACTGCTTTTGGAATAATGAATAAAGTTACATTCGTATAAATGTACGAATTTTGTATTGATTCGTATAGATGTACGAATTATTAATTGATTCGTATAAATGTACGAATTATTTGTTGATTCGTATAAATGTACGAATCGATATATGGCTAATGGCATATAAAAGCTGTATTCTGATAAACGGCTGATGCCGCCTTGGATTTCCCCATACGCATAGATCGGTAATGGAACTGTCTTATATGTTTGATATGTTGAACAGGTTGCCTTCATTAGTTCTTATTGTTGATCCGCAAACGCATTTTACGATACAATCCGGCAAAGTAGCTATTGGGTAAAGCATAACGACACTTCAAAGCAAGTGAACAGGCAAAAAAAAGCTGTAAATAATTTGCGCAATTGATTAGTTGCATATATATTTGCAACCGAACAGTTTCATAATATAGTACAAAAGACAAAATGAGAAGAGATATTTTTCAGGCCATTGCAGATCCTACCAGGAGGGCCATCATTACCCTGATCGCCATGCAATCAATGACGCCGAATGCTATTGCTGATAATTTCCACACGACCCGGCAAGCCGTGTCTAAACACCTTAAGATATTGACAGAATGCCAGTTGGTGAAACAGGAACAGCAGGGTAGGGAAATCTACTATTCACTTGAAATTGAAAAAATGAAAGAAATGGACAATTGGTTAGCCCAGTTCAGGAAAATCTGGGAAACCCGGTTTAATCAGCTTGACAACGTATTATCAACTTTAAAAAAATAAAACAATGAACAACGATTTGCTATTCGATTTTACAGTCGACAAAGAAAATAAAACAGTTTACATTCACAGGGAATTTGCTGCAGACCTATCGCTGGTATGGGATGCCTATACCAAACCGGAAATACTTGATCTGTGGTGGGCACCTAAACCATTTCTCTCAAAAACAAAGTATATGAATTTTGAAGAGGGGGGGAGACGTTTTTTTGCGATGGTCAGTCCGGAAGGTGTAGAACGCTGGATGGTACAAACTTATTCTTCTATTGATCCAAAGAACCATTTTAAAACATACAATACATTCTCAGACAAAGATGAAAACCTGGAATTACCGGGTTCAGACTGGAATTACCATTTCAGCGAAGAAAACGGAAAGACCAAAGTGAGTATCACCATCTACAATGAATCCCGCGAACGCATGGAAAAACAGATCGAATTTGGTTTCAAAGAAGGTATGACAGCAATCCTGGAAAATCTGCAGGAATTACTGGCCAGCTTATCCCAAAAATGATCTTCATTTGAAAAACAACGATTAAGAATAAAAATCAACAACAAAAAAAACAATCATGGCACTCATCAATCCCTACATTCATTTCAACGGCAATGCCGAAGAAGCATTTACCTTGTACAAATCCGTATTTGGTGGTGAATTCGATAGAATAGTTCGCTACAAAGATATGGCCGGTCCTGATCAAACAGTACCTGAAAACGATGGTAAGCGAATCATGCATATCGCCCTTCCGATTGGTACCAGTAATTTGTTAATGGGCAGTGATGTGATGGAGAGTATGGGCCAGGTCAATGAAAAGGACAACAGACATACGATCTCTATCAGTGCAGCAAGCAGGGAAGAAGCAGACCATTTATTCAACGGACTGGCAGCTGGCGGTTCCATTGAAATGCCTATTGCCGATGCTCCATGGGGCTCTTATTTTGGAATGCTCACAGACAAATTCGGTATCGAATGGATGGTGAATTATGAGCCAAAATAAATAGAAACAATCTAATGGTAGTAACCGAATATACATAGCTTACCACTGCCATGTGAAGCAGGTTATTAAAAGCGTCTCAAAAGATCCTTATTTTTTGGGACGTTTGCAATAGGATCTTCCTGCACCGGTAATAGAATAAAGCCCAGCTTTAGTTATTCATATTTAACTTCAGCAAAAAGCCAGACAGCAGTTTCGATTAGAC
>Ga0364874_10749_pt1 | contig 14276 bp, 10 predicted proteins | sample ExccelAu500001D4_2_FD_206922 | JGI IMG/M metagenome (GOLD analysis project Ga0364874, IMG submission 206922) | Enriched cells from Trout Bog Lake Hypolimnion, Wisconsin, USA - BchlTB.Aug07.5000.01.D4 | ecosystem: Environmental > Aquatic > Freshwater > Lake > Hypolimnion/Profundal zone | place... | reverse complement strand
CCGCCCGAGCGTTGCGCGCGGCCGCAACCGGAGGTGACAACCAGCGTTTGACCGAGCGGATGAGTGTGCCAGGCGGTGCGTGCGCCGGGTTCGAAGGTGACGCTGGCACCAACAACCCGCGCGGGGTCGGGCGCGTTAAACAGCATGTCTACCCGCACCGTGCCCGTAAAGTAGTCCGCTGGTCCTATGCCGGAAGGTTCCGAACCGATTCGCTTGATCTCCATTGTTGAATTCCCTCTCGTTGATCTTGGCCTAGCGGCCGGTCATCTGCTCAATGTGCTCAGGGTACCGGGCGCCTTCCACCTTGATTTCGGCGGCAGCGGTTTCGATCTCGAGCAGGTCGCCGGGTGACAGTTCGACTGTGGCTGCGCCGATATTTTCTTCGAGGCGATGAAGCTTGGTGGTCCCTGGAATGGGGACAATCCACGGCTTCTGGGCCAGCAGCCAGGCAAGCGCGATTTGCGCCGGGGAAGCCTGCTTCTCTGCCGCGATTTTGCCGAGCAGATCGACCAGGGCGTGGTTCGCCTTCAAGGCTTCAGGCGTGAAGCGGGGCAGGGTGCTCCGGAAGTCGGTTTTGCCGAACGTGGTGTTCCCGTCCATCTTCCCAGCGAGGAAGCCCTTGCCTAGTGGACTGTAAGGGACAAAGCCGATGCCGAGTTCTTCCAGGGTGGGGAGTACTTCAGCTTCCGGGCCGCGGGTCCATAGCGAGTACTCGCTTTGCACCGCTGTGACAGGCTGGACAGCGTGTGCGCGGCGGATGGTCTTCGGGGCAGCTTCAGAGAGGCCGAAGTGTTTTACCTTGCCCTCTTGAATCAACTCCTTTACCGCACCTGCCACGTCTTCGATGGGCACCTCGAGGTCGACGCGATGCTGATAGAAGAGATCAATGGAGTCGATCTTGAGGCGTTTGAGGGAGTCTTCCGCAACCTGCTTGATGCGTTCCGGGCGGCTGTTGAGCCCTTGCCAGCCGGGGCTGCCGTCGGGATTGAGATTGAAACCGAACTTGGTGGCGATGACCACCTGTTCGCGAACGGGAGAGAGGGCCTCGCCGAGGAGTTCTTCATTCGTGTAGGGGCCGTAGACCTCTGCGGTGTCAAAGAAGGTAACGCCGCGCTCGACGGCTGCGCGGAGAAGCGCGACCATCTGCTGCTTGTCGGGGGGCGGCCCGTAAGAAAAGCTCATGCCCATGCAGCCGAGCCCGATGGCCGATACTTCAAGATTGCTGTTTCCTAGTTTGCGTTTTTGCATAGTGTCTCCTGTTTGTTCAGAACTGCTGCCAGACCTCTCAGCGGCTATTCGGATTTGAGAGAAGCCATGTCGATGGAGAAGCGATACTTGACGTCGGACTTGATCATTCTCTCGTAGGCTTCGTTGATTTGCTGGATGGGGATGACTTCGACGTCGGCGGTGATGTTGTGCTGACCGCAGAAGTCGAGCATCTCCTGCGTTTCGGCGATGCCGCCAATGGGCGATCCGGAGAGGCTGCGGCGGCCCATGATGAGGCTGAAGGCCGAAACGGGGAGAGGCTTCTCAGGTGCGCCGACGAGCGTGATGTTGCCGTCCCTGGCAAGCAGGCCGATGTAGGCGTTGATGTCGTGATCGGCGGCGACTGCGTCGAGGATAAAGTCGAAGCTGCCAGCGTGTTTGGCCATCTCGTTGGCGTTGCGGGAGATGACGACCTCATTCGCGCCGAGGCGGAGGGCATCTTCCTTCTTGCTGGGGGAGGTGGTGAAGACGACGGTGTGGGCTCCGAATGCGTGGGCGAACTTAACGCCCATGTGGCCGAGTCCGCCGAGACCCACGACGCCCACCTTCTTGCCCTTGGTGACGCCCCAGTGGCGCATGGGCGAGTAGGTTGTGATTCCAGCGCAAAGCAGGGGAGCGGCTCCGGCGAGGTCAAGATTGGCGGGCACGCTGAGGACGAATCGCTGGTCGACGACGATGCTGTCAGAGTAGCCGCCGTAGGTGACGCCGCCCAAATGCTTGTCGGGCAGGTTGTAGGTGAAGGTTCCATTGGGGCAGAACTGTTCGAGGCCTTCCTTGCAGGCGGGACAAGTGCCGTCGGAATCGACCATGCAGCCGACCGCGGCCAGATCGCCGAGCTTGAACTTGGAGACGGCGGAGCCAACGCTGGTGACGCGGCCAACGATTTCATGGCCGGGGACGCAGGGATAGACGGTGGGCATAAAGCCGCTCCACTCATTGCGCGCCTGGTGAAGGTCGGAGTGGCAGACGCCGCAGAAGAGGATTTCGATCTGGACGTCAGTTTCGGTGGGGTCGCGACGGACGATTTTGGTGGAAGCAAGCCGGGATGTTGCGCTGGCGGCAGAGTAAGCTTTGGCGTTGTACATGGGGAACCCCTCAGTCTTTCTGATGATATGGATGATCCAAATCGCGTTAGTGGATGCAAAATGCCAACAATCTCAGTAGCGCGGAATCGAAAAGGGCGTAGCCTTGCGCGTTATCTCCCGGTTCTCTGCTAAAAGAAAACGGAATAGCTTGCAGTGAAGGTGAGCGTATCGTCAACTCGCGGTGTGATGGCCGGTCCGTGAATGTAGCTCAAGCCGAGGCTCAGGTAGTTGCCGGGGGCCAGATGGATGTTGTAGCTGCCGGTGACCGAGGCGCTATTGCGCCAGACCGCACTGCCGTTGGCGACGAGCGCATCGGTGAAGTATTTGCTGTGGCCGGTGTAAGTCGAGAGCAGGGATGCTACATCCCCCGGCCGCCTGTTAAAGGGCGCCATTTTGTAAAAGCGCGCTTCGAAGTAGCGATCGTAGGCGTTGAATTTGGAAGCTGCCGTCATCGCCGAGCCTCCCAGGTAGAAACCATGCCAGGGCTTGAGCGGGTCGGGCTTGGTCAATTGATAATCCATCAGAACGAAAACGGCGTGGTTGCCCGGCTCCTTCTTGCCCGAGGTCTGATTTATGTAGTGCGTGCTGTTGCGCAAATAACCGGCGCGGAACCAAGCCTCGCGCTCGGTGGCGCTGGGCGCGCGGCGTTGGCCGGCCTCCTCCAGGAGCAGAAGATTATCGCCCTTGGGAGCGAAGCGCAAGCCTGTGTGATTGCGCGCCTCGTTCGCCGGTCCACCGTTTGGATCAAAGCTGCGCTGTACGCCTGTCTTGAGGTAGGTATGCGCTGGCCCATTCAATTTCAAATTGAACTGCGGGGCGGGCATCGGAAAGAAGGCCATGCCGACCTCATACGGCAAAACTGCATAGACGCCCTGCACGCCGCTGGCAGTCGATCCGCCCACCTGCATACCCACATACTCCAGCTCGTTGGAGTTGTACCCGGCCTTGATCTCCACGCGGTCCTTGCCGAACTCCTTGTAGATATAGAGGCTCCAGAGGTTGAAGGCCTTGGGACCGGCGGGCTCCCAGCTCACCCAGTTCCAAACCCCGCTCACGTTCAACTGTGCGTGGTGCAGGCCTAGCTTGCGCAGGTCGGCGGTGAAAATGGAGTGCAGCATGGCTCCCTCAAATGGATGTTCGCCTACATAGACTTGGCTGTCGGCCGGAGCCGGTGCGCGGAGCGTGTTCTGCGCATACTGCTGCTGAGAGATGAGGCGCAGGGCCATCCCCTTGCTCAAAAGTGCGCGGCGGAAGCGGGAATTCACATCCACATTGCTGTCAGCAAAGGGAGGCATGGCTGCGTCTCCGCCACGCCAGTTCAGATCCTCAATGGAAATTTCCGAAGTCGCCGGAGGTTCCTGTCCCGATGCGTCAGGAGAGCTTTGCGCATGACTCCATATGCCGGACAGCATAAGGAAAACAGCGATGGAAAGCGACTTCTGCCGTTGGATTCTCTTGATCAGCACATTGCACCCCAGTGATCTCGGTTCTTGGTCCGGCGGCGACCCCCGGTAAAGCTTGACCGTGATTCGATGCTACGGCGGGTCGAATTGAAAGCGGTATCACGATCCTTCCCTTTGATTGCCTAATTCTGTCGAACGGCAATTTGTCTGTATATCAATGGCCGGATCGGAGGTAGGCTAGATTTGTCGAGTCAATCGGAGGCCCAGATGGCGAAAGTGCTGGATGCAACTGGAGACGCACGGGCGGAGATCGAAGAGATGCGGGCCGAACTGGCGCGCAAGATTGCCGCCCACGCGAAGGACGAGGGGCCTATGGACACTACTTTGCCGGGCCTGATCCTCTCACGCAGAACCTCGCCATCCGAGTGTTTTTGCACTACCTACGAACCTGAGTTGGTGGTTTTTGCGCAGGGAGAAAAGCGTATCAGCGTCGGCGGCACGACGCATCTATGCGATGGCTCCAACTTTCTGCTGACCTCGGTCGATCTGCCGGTCGAGAGCCAGATCATCGGGGCCTCCAGGAGCGAACCGTACCTGGCCCTGGTTCTTAAATTGGAGATGCCGGTAGTCCGCGAGATTCTCAGTCAGGACGAGCTTCTGACGCCGGAAGTTTCGTTTGGAGTTCGGGGCATGGCGGTGGGTAAGACTCCGATCGAACTGCTTCGGGTTTGTTCCCGATTGCTCGATCTACTGGATACACCCAAGGATATTCCCTTTCTTGGCAGCCTGATGCAGCGGGAGATTCTTTACCGGCTGCTGCGTTCCCCGCTGGGCAGGCATCTGCGCTCCATCGCCACGCTAGGCGAGCAGAGCAATCGCACGGCCAGGGCTATCGGCTGGCTCAGGGCGAATTACGACAAGCCGCTGCGCGTGGAAGAACTCGCATTGGTTGCGCAGATGGGCGTCTCTACGCTGCATCATCACTTCCGCTCGCTCACCGCGATGAGCCCGCTCCAATATCAGAAGAGGCTGCGCCTGCACGCTGCCCGCGTGCGGATGCTGACGGATGGGTTGGACGCCGCGAGCGCAGCGTTCGAGGTGGGCTACGAAAGTCCAAGCCAGTTTAGTCGCGAGTACAGCCGGTTCTTTGGGCAGTCGCCCATGCGGGACATGAAATCGCGGCGGCTAGCGAGCGTCGGTGGGGCTGGAGAGTTATCTGTTTAAGTGTCTACGGTGGAGATTTGAATTTGTGCTGTCCCACCCTTGAATCAAAGAACGATTCAAGGATGGGGCACCCGGCGCCTCTTATTTATACGTCCAACTTCTTCATGTATTCGGCGTCGAGGCGGATCTCTTCAATCGGCTCCATATCGAACGCTTCCTGCTCGACGAAGTAATACTTGAGGCCGGTGGCGGCGCGCATGATGGGACGGAATTGCAGACTTCCTTTACCCATGACGGTCATCTTCTGCTTGCCGTCCGCGCCCTTGACCATGTCCTTGACGTGCATGAGCGGGAAGCGCTCCGGGGCCTTTTTGAGATAGTCAACGGGATTGTGGCCGGAGGCATTGACCCAGCCGGCGTCCATCTCGAAGACGACGAGTTTGGGATCGGTGAGGCGCAGCAGCTCGTCATAGACGGTAACGCCATCGATGAGAGCAAACTCGGGCGTGTGGTTGTGTACGCCGAAGATCATACCGGCCGCCTTGACCTTTTCGCCGATGCGATTGAACTCGCCAGCAATCCAGCGCCAATCGTCGAGGGTGGGTTCGCCCTTTACAGCCGGGTTGCGGTGCATTCCGCCGGAGGATGAGCAGACGATATATTCGAGGCCGAGGGTATGGCCGTATTCAATCCACTGATCGAGCTGCGTTTCCAGAAGGCTGAGGGTGTGGTGGGTGCTGACGCAGCGCAGGCCGTTCTGGTCCATAGCCTTGCGGAAATCGGCAGCGGAGCGGTCGTAGTAGCCGGCTGCCTCGAGGACGGTGTAGCCCGCGCCGCGGATCTTCGCCAGGGTGCCGTCAAAGTCCTTCTCCATGAGGTCGCGGACAGAGTAGATTTGCAAGCCGACGGGCTGCTTGAGCGGCGCTGCTGCCAGTCGGCCGGCGCCGACACAGGCGGCGGCGGCAATTGCGCCTGTGGTTTTCAAAAATGTTCTACGCGAGGAACAGGTCATTTGTATTTCTCCTTGAGCGGTCTGGTTTCTGCGAGCGGGCTTTTGCGATGAAGCGACATTCCCGCAGGGGCTAAAGCCCATCTTGATTTAATTGCGTTTGCGGCACGACTAAAGTCGTGCCCTGACACAAAGCTCGCCAGTTTCCTTCGAACGATGAGTTTTTCCGCAACATGTAAAGTCCTTGTTGATTTTGCGGGGTTTATACCGGGGATAAATCCCCGGCCTACCACCCGAATCAGCTTCGCCGCAGCAACGAAAGTCCGCACCATTCTGTACGGGCTTCGTTTGCGTGGAGCCGATATCAGCCTTTGATGGTTTTGGTCGCCGGGTCCCACGTGGCGATGGTGCGGTGGAAGTAAGAGTAGTTAGCGAGGTGGCAGCCGATGGCGGCGTTGTTGCCGAAGACTTCGTCCTCGACGACATGCTCACGGGTGACAACTGCGCGGAAGAAGTTGGCGATGTGCTCGGCGGTGTCGTTATAGCCTTGCGGGAGCGTGTAGGTCTCGACCTCGTCAAGCGCGGGAACTGGAGCGGGATGCGCGGCGTTCCACTCGTCCTGGCCCTGCTTTTTTTGCTCAGCCGTCATGCCACCCCAGCCATAGGATTCGAAGTGGGGCGCTACATCCTGGGGCGTAAAGGTGAGAGTGCTGCCGGCGACGACGAGGGTTCCCTTGGAACCGTAGAGGCTGATGGTGTCGTTGCCATCGTTGTTGTTCTGGTTGCAGTGCAGATGCACCTGCATGTCGGGATAGTCGTACAGGGTCTCAAGCAGGTCAGGGAAGTCGCGGCCGTCTTTGAAGTGATAGAGGCCGCCGCTGGAGTAGGCGCGGGTGGCGACGGTGTTCATTCCGGTGATGCCGAGGATGCCTGAAATGAGGTGGACAAACAGGTCGCCTCCGAGGCCGGAGCCGTAATCGGCAAAGCAGCGCCAGCGGAAGAAGAGCTTGGGATCGAAGGGACGATCGGGCGCGTCGACAAGGAATTGCTTCCAGTCCACGGTCTCCGGGTTAGCATCGGGTGGAATTGGATAGGTCCACGCGCCGCCGGGCGAGTTGCGGTTGATATGCGCGTCAACCTGATGCACTTCGCCAAGACGCCCGGACTTATAGATTTCGCCGGCCTTCCTGTTGAGGATGGAACTGACGCGCTGACTGCCGGCCTGGAAGATGCGCTTGCCGGCCTGCACGGCATCCACCATGGCGAGGCCGTCGGCGACGCTGTGAGAGATGGGCTTTTCGCAGTAGACGTCTTTGCCGGCCGCAACCGCGTCCAGGGTTACGCGCCGGTGGTGATGGTCGGAGGTAGCCACAAAGACAGCATCCACATCCTTGCGGTCAAGCAGCGTGCGGTAGTCGCCGGTGGTGGGAAAGTCCGCGCCATAAGCCTCTTTGGCGGACAGATGCCGCGTCTTGTAGAGGTCGGCCGCGCCCACGCAGATGCCGGAAGGCACCGAGCGCGCCGCCCGCAGCAGGTCGCAGCCGCGAATTCCGGTGCCGATCATCACAAAGCGGATTTTGCGCCCATCCGCCAGTGTTTCCGCTGAAAGCATAGCGGGCTCGAGCAGCGTGGATTTTACCGCGGCTCCCGCTACAACCGCGCCCGCGCCCATGCGCACAAAATCGCGCCTTGTCATTGAAGGTAGTTTCATCTTGTCTCCCTCGTGCGATGGCAATTCTCGCACTCGGAAGGCCCGGTGTCCAATCTGTTGAAGGCCGGGTTGTATATCTCCACGAAGGCCTCTACTATTCCACCGGGAACTTCTGTGCAGGGGCGAAGTTCATTCATCCAAGGGGAGAGCAGGGCTATGAACGCGTCGATTCATTCCATTCGAAGCGGCTGTCTACGCCGTGCTGCGCTCCGCAATCTCGCTGTTACGGTGGCGATTTTCGCGGCTTTTGCAAGTGTGCCGATGGCGGCTCGCGGCGCGGCGCCGGACTTTGGGCCGAACGTGCTGGTCTTCAGTCCGTCCATGCCCTCAGCCGATATGCAGCGGCAGATCGACAAGGTCTATGCCCTCCAGCAACACAGCGAATTCGGCACCGCGCGGTATGCCCTGCTGTTCCGGCCGGGGGACTACAAGGTCGATGTGCCGGTGGGCTTTTACACGGAGGTTGCTGGCCTGGGCGCCACGCCGGACAGCGTACACATTACCGGCAACGTCCACTCCGACGCCAGCCTCGACCACAACAACGCCACATGCACTTTCTGGCGAGCGGCGGAGGGCTTCGCCGTCACTCCGACGGGCGGGGAGACGCAGGGGACGATGCAGTGGGCGGTTTCGCAGGCGATTCCCTTCCGGCGCATGCACATTGCCGGAAATTTGGTTTTGCACCAGAAGCATGGCTGGGCGAGCGGCGGATGGATGTCTGACTCGCTGATCGACGGGAATGTCGATTCGGGCACGCAGCAGCAGTGGATTTCGCGCAACAGCGAGTGGGGTTCCTGGACCGGAGCCAACTGGAATATGGTTTTTGTCGGGGTTAGCACCGCGCCGAGTGGGGAGTGGCCGTCGCCGCCCTACACCAAGGTCGCCGAGACGCCGATTGTGCGCGAGAAGCCGTTCCTTGAGGTGGACGCAAGTGGCAGCTATTTTGTGCGCGTGCCGGCTCTGCGGGCCAACAGCACAGGGATTACGTGGCGTGGAGGCTCGACGCTGGGGAACTCCATTCCCATCGCCAGGTTTTTCATCGCCCACCCAGGGGACAGTGCCGCAGCCCTGAATGCGCAGTTGGCGCAGGGAAAGAATCTGCTGTTCACGCCGGGACTCTATGACCTTACGGAGCCGATCCGCGTGAATCGCGCGCATTCGGTTGTGATGGGCCTGGGGTTTGCCACGCTGCGCCCGGTGAACGGAACCGCCGCGGTGATCACGGCGGACGGAGACGGGATTATCGTCGCCGGCCTGCTGATTGATGCGGGGCCTGTTCAATCGCCGGTGCTGATGCAGGTTGGCCCGAAAGGGAGCCGGTTGCGCCACGCTGCAAACCCGATCTCGCTGCACGATGTGTTCTTCCGCGATGGGGGAGCGGGGGTTGGGCGGACGGTCGGGAATCTGGAGATCAACAGCAATGACACAATTGTGGACCACACCTGGATCTGGCGTGCCGATCACGGCTCCGGCGTTGGCTGGGACCAGAACCTGAGCGCCAATGGCCTGGTTGTCAACGGGAACAGCGTTACGATTTATGGCCTCTTTGTGGAACATCACCAGCAGTTTCAGGTGCTTTGGAATGGCAATGGGGGCCGCACCTATTTTTATCAATCGGAGATCCCTTACGACCCGCCGGATCAGGCGAGCTACACGAGCGCGGCAGGAACCAACGGGTGGGCCTCGTACAAGGTGGCGGACACAGTAACCACCCATGAAGCGTGGGGACTGGGCGTTTACTCTGTCTTTCGCCATCCGAACGTGGTGCTTACGCGCGCCATTGAGACGCCGAAAGCGCCGGGGGTCAAATTTCACCACATGATCACGGTGGCGCTTGGTGACCTGGGCGAAATCTCCAACGTAATCAACGATACCGGCGGCTCTACCGGGATGAAGCCTCGCGCTACACCGAAGCTTGCTGAGTTCCCATAATTTGGAGAATGGCCGCACTTAAGTGAGTCTGGCGTGCTGGATCTTTGTATTTTTTCAGCATAGGGGCGAAAAGCCGCCTACCGGAACCCGTCCCCGCACCACCACCTCCGCTGAATCGTGGGAGAATGGAACCTGACCAGCCATGACCGACGAAAACATCACAGAATCCCTGCCCACCTCAGAAAGCACTCCTGAACTCGCCCCCACGCCCGTTTCCGAACCTGTCGAGGAAGCCGTTGCTGAACCGGTTCCTGTGCCAGAGCCCGAGCCGGTAGCGGCCGCGATAGCCGCCCCTGCGCCTGCCAAGCCGGTTGCGCCCGTTCCGTTTCCGGAGCCTGTTGTTGAGGAACCGACTGAGTCGTTCGCAGACCTGCTCCGCGACTTTGAGCGCACCCACTCGCACAAGTCCGAGCCTGGTTCCAGGCAGTTGTCGGGCACGGTGGTGTCTATCTCTGCCGACCAGGTATTTCTGGATATCGGCTACAAGGCAGAGGGCGTTCTGCCCCGGTCCTCTTTCGAGAACAACGCCGATGGCGTGAAGCCTGGCGACAGCTTCCCGGTGTCCGTCACGGGCCGCAATGAAGAGCACTACTACGAGTTGTCGCGCTTTAAGGTCGCGCAGGTCCGCGACTGGACGGCGATTGAAGCCGCGTTCGCAGACAAGGTCGCGGTTGTGGGCACCGTGACTGAGGTGAGGAAGGGCGGCGTCACGGTGGATATTGGCGTGCGCGCCTTTATGCCCGCCAGCCGCAGCGGAACCCGCGATGCAGTTGAACTGGAAAAGCTGGTCGGCACCGAGATCAACTGCCGCATCACCAAGCTGGACGTGACCGAAGAAGACGTGGTTGTGGATCGCCGCATCGTTCTGGAAGAGCAGGCCCGCGCCGCTACCGCCGAGCGCCACGCCGCCCTGAAGGATGGCGATATCGTGTCCGGCACCGTTCGCACGCTCATGCCCTACGGGGCATTTGTTGACCTGGGCGGCGTGGATGGCCTGCTGCACATCAGCGACATGGCGCACACGCGCATCGCCAAGCCGGAGGACGTGCTGACTGTTGGGCAGGAAATCCAGGTGAAGATCCTAAAGATCGATCCGGAGAACAAGAAGATCTCGCTCGGGCTGAAGCAGTTGCAGGCCGAGCCCTGGCAGACCGCGCCGGATAGGCTGGTGGCCGGGCAGCGCATCTCCGGCACCGTGACGCGACTCATGGACTTCGGGGCGTTTGTTGAGATCGAGCCAGGGGTTGAAGGGCTGATTCATATTTCGGAGATGTCTTACGGAAAGAAGCTTCGCCATCCGAGCGACATGCTCAAGCCGGGCGACCGGGTGGATGCCGTGATTCTCTCAGTGAAGCCCGAGGAGCGCCGCATTGCTTTGGGCCTGAAGCAGACCCTCGTCGATCCATGGACCGAGGTGGAGCGCAACTTCCCGGTGAATTCGCAGATCGAAGGTCCGGTTACCAAGCTGATGAACTTTGGCGCTTTTGTGCAGTTGGCCGATGGAATCGAGGGCCTGGTTCACATCAGCGAGATCGATCCCGACCGCCGCCTCAACCATCCGTCGGACGTGCTGCGCGCGGGCCAGGTGGTGAAGGCGCTGGTTCTGGCCATCGACACAGAAAAGCGTCAGATCAAGCTGAGCATGAAGCAACTGGTTCCGACCGACATCGACGAGTACATCGCCGAGCGCAAGGTGGGCGATACGGTGTCAGGCCGCGTGGTGGAAGCATCGCCGATGCTGACGGTGGTGGAGTTGGGCGACGGCATTCGCGCCCACTGCCGCATCAAGCCGGGCACCACTGTTGCGCCAGCCGCCGCGCCTGAAGCCAAGAGCGCGGGCAAGATCGATATGTCCAACCTGTCGTCGATGCTCAAAGACCGCTGGAAGGGTAACGCTCCGGCAGCGACGAGCAAGCCCGAGGCGCTGGCGGAGGGGCAGATACGCAGCTTCAAGATTGTGAAGCTGGATGCGGACGCCAAGAAAATTGAGGTGGAGTTGGCGTAAGGGCTGATTCCACAACGCTTTCACTTCATGTAAGATAAGCGGGCCATGCAGGAACGGTTGGGGCAGGGGCTCTGGCGCAAGACCGTGAACATGTTGAGGGAGCATCCCGCTCTGTGTCTCCCGCTGGTCTGCGCGAGTTTGCTGGATTTCTACCAGGAGTGGCTGCAGAAAGTCCTTGCGAGAGAAGCAGTCAACTGGTTCATGGCAGCCCACTCGGTCCTGGGCTTCTCGTTTCCGCCTTCTGAGCGAAGCTTCGAGCTTGTTAAGCGAGCCTTGCTTTTTGCACTTCCACTGAGCCTTGGGTTACGGCTGCTGGTCTTCTGCGCATATGTCATTGGATTTCTACTGACGGCAAGAATGGTTCGCGCAGTTTTGTTAGAAGAGCGCCCGAATTGGACATGTGAAGCGATTCTGGTCCGATCGAGGCTTTGGCAAGTTCTACTTTTCTCGACAAAGCTCTTCGTAATGCTTATTTTGGGGATAACACTGGCTAGTGGACTACTCAATCTGGAGAAATTGGCATTTCTGCGGAGCGATTTTCCCTTCCCTGTCCTTGTGGAGGGTATGACGCTCCTGATGTTTGTCTGCGTCGCCTGGATACTGACGCCCGCAAGCCTTCGGCTGATCGCTGATCGGCAGGTCCAGATCGTTCAGTCCGAGAGGAAGATGCAAGCCCGGATTGCGGCCATCCTCGTTGGAGTGGTCATCATCGTCCTGCTTCACTTCATAAGGGAAGCTACCCCTTCGATCAGATTCAGATTCGAATCAGATGCTTGGCTGCGAAGCTTCGTCATTTGGCCGGGCATCACGATTCTGGGCGACTTGCCACAGGTTTTATTGTGGGTCTTTATGGGCCTGTTGGTGCACAAGGACCTGGAGATGGCTGAGATTCCCAGCCCATCGTAAATAACACCGCCTGCTAGGAGTGTGTCGGTCATAGCGTTTTCGCAAAAGCCAACTTAGCGGTTTGCCGGGGAGGTATTCGAAGTGTGTCGCGCAGGTGGTGAGCCGGTTTGCGGATGACAGTGTGTTTTTCGGTGCGATTTCGGTTAAGACGACTCCCTTTTCCCGCCGTTTTATGCCATTTCCAGAACCCCGCCGGCGCGGAACAACTTGAGCAGGTTGCTGACCGCGCACACCAGCTTCCACTCGCGGCTGACGTTCTGTTTGCCGCGCAGGCTGAAGCGGCGAAAACCGCGCTGTTCCTTGATCTGTCCAAAGACCGGCTCGACGATCGCCTTGCGCATCTTGTACACGGCACGTCCGGCTTTGCTTCGCAACTTGCTGCGCATCGCCTCTTTCGGCGACGCGTCGGCTGGCGGCGGATCGCTGCTCGTCTCCATCATGTCGCTATGCTTGTCACGGCCCGTCGCCACGTATAGATCAACGTTTTTTACCGACTCATCGGTCACACTCGCCTCGCTGAAGTACCCTGTGTCGGCGCTGACCTTCTCCGGCTTCTGATCAAGATTGATCGCGATCTGCGTGATCATCGGAACCAACTGCTTTTTGTCGTTTGTCTCCTGCGTAACCTCGGCGGCCACGATCACTTGCGACGCGGAATCGACCGCGATCTGTGCGTTGTAGCCCTGCACGAAGGCGCCCTTGTTTCCGCCGTCGGGCATGATACGGCTCTCCGGATCGGTGAAGTTGCGCTGTGCCGTATCGTCCGGCCTGACTTGTTCAGGATCGCAAGGCTCGGGTTTGCGACCACGTTTCTTCTTGCCCGTGCGCTGTTGTTCTTCTTCGCGTTCGGCCAGCTTCTGTTCGGTTTCTGTGCGCTTGAGCTCGGCCTGCTCTTTGGCTGCCTGCTCAAGTGCCTTCTTGGCCTCGCGGATCTTCTGCAACCGGCTCTCACGCCGCTGCAACTCTTCGGGCAGTTCGTCGCCGCGCCGATCCTTGCCGTGTTGCGCATCCTCTTCGGCATCGGTCTTTTCAGCGGCGGCCATCAGGGCTTTAACCTCCTGATCAAGACGCGCTTCGGTCTCGTTCATGCGCTTGTAGCTCATCGCCTTGTGCTTGCTTGCATTCGCTTTGATCTTGGTTCCATCGATGGACACGTGGCCAAGCTTCACCAGACCAGCCTCGGCGCACAACAACAATGCTTGATTAAACAGCCCAGCCAGCGCATCCAGATGCCGCTTGCGAAACTCGGCCAGCGTAGCGTGATCGGGGTGCTGGTCACCGGAAAGAAAACGGAAAGCCAAGTCCTCATAGGTACGCTTTTCGATCTTGCGCGAGCTGTAGACGCCGTTGGCGTAGCCATAGAGAAGCAGACGCACGATCATCTCGGGCGCGTAGGCCGCCTGCCCGCGGCCATCCTTCTCCTGATACGACGCGTAGATCGCGCTCAGATCCAGCGCCGATACCACATCCAAAAGAAAGCGGGCAAGGTGGCCCTCGGGAAGCCAATCGTGAAGCGATGGGGGAAACAGAAGCGTCTGGTTGACCGTGTCAGGAATGAAGTTCTGGCCCATGAATCGAACCTAAAACAGAACACAACGACCCTGCTGTAGGCTCCGTCACAAATCTATGCCCAACACTCACCTAGAGATACAGCTCATCGATATAGCACCAGCGCCAATCTTCGCCGCGTTCGGCTGACTGGATGAGCGGGTGGCCGATGGCGTGGAAATGGGCGCGCGCATGGCGGTTCTTCGAGGAGTCGCAGCAGCCGACGTGGCCGCACTCCAGACACATCCGCAGATGTACCCATGTGTCGCCGATTTTGAGACATTCTTCGCACCCCTTGGTGTGGGGC
>Ga0364874_10748_pt1 | contig 14304 bp, 9 predicted proteins | sample ExccelAu500001D4_2_FD_206922 | JGI IMG/M metagenome (GOLD analysis project Ga0364874, IMG submission 206922) | Enriched cells from Trout Bog Lake Hypolimnion, Wisconsin, USA - BchlTB.Aug07.5000.01.D4 | ecosystem: Environmental > Aquatic > Freshwater > Lake > Hypolimnion/Profundal zone | place: USA... | reverse complement strand
AAGAAGTTCCGAAAGATAAGACTGCCCAGAAGGGAAAAAATAAAGCGCCGATTCATCTGGTTTTTCAGAGAGAGTCTTGGGTAGATATTAAAGATAAGTCTGGCAAGACCGTTTTTAAACAAGTCAATGAACCTAGTAGTGAGCAATGGGTTGACGGAAGCCCGCCTTTTTCTTTAGTGATAGGAAATGCCAGCGGAGTACGCCTGTATTACGAGGGTGAAGAAATTAATCTGAAAGAATTTACCGAAATTGAAGTTGCCCGGTTGATTCTGGAGTAGGCGGCCTCAAGCATGAATCTCCCTTTCATCCGGCGTTGTGAAACGCAGCAGGTGCTAGTTGGCGGTATAGCTATTGGAGGCGGGGAGCCTATTGTAGTGCAATCCATGACTAATACTGATACCGCAGATGGTGAAGGTACTGCACGTCAGGTGTATGAATTGGCTCAGGCGGGTTCGGAATTGGTACGAATCACGGTTAACACTTCAGAAGCTGCGGTTCAGGTGCCGCTTATCCGAAAGTTGTTGGATGACATGGGGTGTAATGTACCGTTGATTGGTGACTTTCACTACAACGGACATCGTTTGCTCACCGAGTTTCCTGAATGCGCCCAAGTTTTAGCTAAATACCGTATTAATCCCGGCAATGTAGGTAAAAATCGCAGTGGCGAAGACCAGTTCGCCATGATGATTGCTGTCGCTAAGCAATACGACAAACCCGTGCGTATCGGCGTTAACTGGGGCAGTCTGGATCAAGATCTCGTGGTGCGTATGATGGACGAAAATTCCAAGCTGGCACAGCCAAAAGAGGTGGCTGAAGTGACGCGCGAAGCTTTGATTGTATCCGCGCTAGATTCCGCACAACGTGCGGAAGAACTAGGCTTGCCACATAACCACATCATCCTTTCCTGCAAGGTTAGCGAAGTACAAGACCTGATTGCGGTGTATCGTGAATTGGCCACACGCAGTGACTATCCTCTGCATCTTGGCTTGACCGAGGCAGGGATGGGTTCAAAGGGTATTGTCGCTTCTACTGCCGCGCTGGCAGTGCTGTTGCAACAAGGTATTGGAGATACTATCCGTGTTTCTTTGACACCGGAACCGGGTGGAGCGCGTACGCAAGAAGTGGTGGTGGCACAGGAAATATTGCAAACGATGGGGCTGCGCGCCTTCGCGCCGATGGTCACGGCTTGTCCCGGTTGCGGGCGTACTACCAGTACGGTGTTTCAAGAACTGGCGCAGAGCATCCAGATTTATTTGCGTGCGCAAATGCCGCTGTGGCGTGAGCAATACACGGGTGTCGAAAAGATGACGGTGGCCGTGATGGGGTGTATCGTAAACGGCCCGGGAGAAAGCAAACTTGCCAACATTGGTATCAGTCTGCCGGGAACAGGGGAAAATCCGGCTGCTCCAGTGTATGTTGATGGAGAGAAAATCATCACCTTGCGTGGTGACAACATTGCGGTAGAATTTACGCAGATCGTGAACGATTATGTGGCAAGGAAATATGCAAAGCGTAATACGGACAACGAACCATCCATACGGATCGGGGTCAAGGCGATTTAATCAAATAATCCATTAAACTGATGGGTCGTATCGGTGCTGTAGATAAAATTTAACATTTCACTTGTAAGCTACGCTAGTTCAATTAACCTGGTACTTTGGCTATGTCTAAGCACTATCTTACACCGCTCTTTGCTCCAAAGTCTGTAGCTGTTTTTGGCGCCAGTGATCGTGTCGACTCGGTCGGTCAGATTGTATTTAAAAATATGCTGGATAGCGGATTTCAGGGCGCGCTCTACCCGATAAATTCAAAAAATCATGAAGTACAGGGACGCAAGGCATTTGCATCGATTTCGGCTATTGAGGAAAAAGTCGAGTTAGTGGTGATTGCGACACCGCCACAAACAGTACCAGACATCATTGAAGAATGCGGTAAGCGCGGCGTCAAGGCCGCAGTCATTATTACTGCAGGTTTTGGCGAGATCGGGCCGGAGGGCAAAGAGTTGGAACGCAAGGTGTTGGAAAATGCCAAGCGCTACGGCATCCGTCTGGTAGGCCCGAATTGTCTCGGTGTGATGCGTCCCAACATCGGTCTAAATGCTACCTTCAATAAGGGTGGGGCGAATGTTGGCAATCTGGCCTTGGTGTCTCAGTCTGGCGCTTTGTGTACGGCCATTCTGGATTGGGCCCAGATGAATGATGTGGGCTTTTCCAGTGTGGTATCGATGGGATCATCTGCCGATGTGGATTTTGGCGAAATACTCGATTTTCTAGTTTCCGATTCACAGACGCAAAACATCGTAATGTATATCGAAGGAATCAGGGAGTCGCGTCGTTTTATGAGTTCCTTGCGCGCGGCCGCCAGAGTTAAGCCGGTTATTCTAGTCAAGGTGGGGCGCCACGAAGCCGGATCCAAAGCGGCCATGTCGCATACCGCCTCGCTGGTGGGTTCGGATGATGCTTTCGATGCCGCCGTACGTCGCGCCGGGGTAATACGAGTACAGACGGTGACAGAACTTTTTTCTGCCGCGCGCGCTATGTCTTGCGGCTTTCATCCTTCCGGCAATCGTTTGGCGATTGTGACAAACGGCGGTGGGCCGGGGGTAATGGCGACAGACCGCGCATCGGATTTGGGTTTGGTGATGGCGGATTTGTCGGATGCGACGATGGAACGCTTGAATCAAGTGTTGCCGCCCAACTGGTCGCACGGCAATCCGGTGGATATTATCGGGGACGCGCAAGTGGATCGTTATCAACATGCGGTTGCCGCCTGTCTGGAAGATCCGAACGTGGATGGCGTGCTGACGATTCTGACTCCGCAAGCGATGACCAAACCGCTGGATGCAGCGAAGGCCGTGATCGAGATTGCCAATCGGCACAAAAAACCGTTGCTGGCTTGTTGGATGGGCGAAGTACAAGTGGCCGAATCGCGCAAAGCATTCGCGCATGCCAAGTTGCCCAATTTCCGTACACCCGAGCCAGCGGTGGAGGTCTTTTCCTATCTGGCCGAGTATTATCAGAACCAGAAGTTGCTGATGCAAATGCCAGAGCCTTTATCCCATCATCTGGCACCGGATGTGGAAGGCGCGCGCATGATTATCGAAGGTGCGCTGCTGGATAAACGCAAGGTGTTGAGCGAGATGGAATCGAAAGCATTGTTGTCCGCATTTCATATTCCCGTTGCACAAACCATGGTGGCGCATTCGCCCAACGAAGCGTTGTTAATCGCGCAGCAATTGGGCTTTCCGGTGGCGATGAAAGTGAACTCGCGGGACATCACGCACAAGAGCGATGCGGGTGGCGTGATGCTCAATCTGGGGAATGCCCAGGCGGTGCGTGCGACTTATCACGAGATCTGCGATAACATCAAACACAATCGTCCCAATGCACACATGGATGGTATTTCCATTCAGCCGATGATCGTCAAACCGAACGGACGCGAACTGATGGTGGGGGTGATTAACGATCCGGTATTCGGGCCGGTGATTACTTTCGGTGCGGGCGGCACCATGGTAGAAGTTATGGGAGACCGTTCCGTCACGCTGCCGCCGTTGAATACTTTTCTGGTGAAAGATCTTATCAAAGGCACTCGTATTTCCAAATTGCTGGGTGCATTCCGCCACATGCCACCGGCCAATATGGATGCGTTGGAAAGTGTGTTGCTACGTGTTTCTGAAATGGTGTGCGAACTGCCGATGTTAATGGAAATGGATATTAATCCACTGATCGTGGACGAACACGGTGTGCTGGCGGCAGATGCCCGAGTGGTCGTCGAATTCCGTCAACCCAATGCGGATCGATATGCGCATATGGCGATCTATCCCTATCCGACGCATCTGGTCAGCCGCTGGCAATTGGCCGACGGCATGGACATTACCATCCGCCCGATTCGTCCGGAAGACTCGGAGCTGGAGCAAGACTTCGTGCGTGGCTTGTCCGAACAGTCGCGTTATTTCCGCTTCATGAATAGTGTGCAGGAGTTGAGTAATGCGATGCTGGTGCGCTTTACGCAGATCGACTACAGTCGCGAGATGGCCTTAATCGCAGTGGTTGAGGAACACGGCAAAGAAGTCGAGCTTGGCGTGGCGCGCTTTGCCACCAACCCTGATGGTGAAAGTTGCGAGTTTGCCTTGGTTATTGCGGATAATATGCATGGTAAGGGCTTGGGGCAAAAATTGATGGCCGCGTTAATGGATGCTGCCCGTTCCAAAGGATTGAAAGTGATTGAAGGCGAAGTGCTGAAAAATAATACAGACATGCTTCATCTTATGGATAGACTTGGATTTAAAGTCGAAACGAGCAGCGAGGATGACAGCATCAAATCAGTTCGCAAGGTGCTGTGAAGATGAGACTGTGAAAGGTGAAACGAAGATCGGTGCTACCTTTTACTTTTAACCTTTTTAAGTTATGCAAACAATTTACCTGACACATCCGAGTTGCCTCAAGCATGAGATGGGAGCAGATCATCCAGAGTGCCCGGCGCGTATTCATGCGATTGAGGATCAACTGATCGCATCCGGCTTGATGCAATTTTTGGAGTATCAAGTGGCACCTCAAGTTACCAGAGAGCAATTGTTGCGGGTGCATTCGGAAGCTTATATCGAGTCAGTTTTCGCGCGCTTACCCGAATCCGGATTGGTGCAATTGGATGGTGACACCGCGATGAATCCATACAGTTTAGATGCTGCGTTACACGCGGCTGGTGCGGCGGTAAAGGCAGTGGATATGCTCATGGAGCAACAAGCCGAGAATGCGTTTTGTAATATCCGGCCACCGGGACATCATGCGGGACGCGAAAATGCGGCTGGTTTTTGCATTTTCAATAATGTAGCCGTGGCTGCTGCACACGCGATGGCAAACTATGGATTGCAGCGCGTGGCGATTGCCGATTTTGATGTTCATCATGGTGACGGAACTGAAAATATTTTTCATGATGATCCGCGTGTGATGCTTTGCTCGACCTTTCGCCATCCTTACTACCCATATTGCGGGGCGGAAAGCGGCAATGAACATATTATCAATGTGCCGCTTAAAGCGGGTACTTCCGGTGAGGAATTTCGTACAGCCGTGGCGCAACAATGGTTGCCCGCATTAGAACGCTTTCAGCCTCAGATGGTGTTGATTTCGGCTGGATTTGATGCGCATCGCGAAGATGATATGGGCGGGCTTGCGCTGCGTGAGGCTGATTACGCATGGGTAACGGAAGAGTTAAAAAAAATAGCAGCTCGTCATGCCGGGCGACGTATTGTTTCAGTGTTGGAGGGAGGTTATGCGCTGAGTGCTTTGGCGCGAAGTGTTACCGCGCACATTAACGTATTAAGCGACTTGTAATTCATTTCAATTTGAAATTGTAGGGGCGTATGGCAATACGCCCTAGGAAATGTGCGGTAAAAGGCGTATTACTATACGCCCCTACGCAATGGTTCTTGCAGTTTTGAATAATAAATTGCTATGGAGAATCCCTGTCTTTGCGGGGCTGCGTTTGCGGTGCGGCATATTATGAGGATTTGTTATAATCCTAAGTTGCCGTGTAAAAATAATTTTAGAATCATTGGAGAGCATTATTCATACCAAACCTTTTTTTGTTAAAAACCAGTTGGCTATCGGAGCAGACACGCCTCCTTTGGGTATGGATGCTGATAGTATTGTTGAAGACTTCAGGCATTATTTCGGACATACGCTGGGTTGGAATACTCAACATCTGGTCGCGCATCATGTTTATGCGTCACTCTCTCATTCGATGCGGGATCGTTTGGTTGAGCGTTGGAAAAATACTCAGGCGGCTTACCGTAAACAAAATTGCAAGCGGACATTTTATTTGTCATTGGAATTTTTGATGGGTAGAGCATTGGGTAATGCCACGCTGAATTTGGATATAGAGGCATCCACCATCGAGGCACTTAGAAATCTTGGTATCGAGATGGAGGAAGTGGCCGAACAGGAAAATGACGCAGGGTTAGGCAACGGCGGGTTGGGACGCTTGGCAGCTTGTTTTTTGGATAGCTGCGCCACGCTACAATTACCGGTGATGGGATATGGTTTGCGCTACGAATATGGCATGTTCCGCCAGAAGATAGAAAATGGCTATCAACTGGAGGAGCCCGATCACTGGCTGCGCAATGGAAATCCGTGGGAGATCGAACGCCCCGAGTTTACCGCTCGTGTCAAATTTGGTGGTCAAACTGAATTGCATCATGACGCGAAAGGTAGATTGCATGCATATTGGAAATATACCAATGATGTGATGGCGGTTCCCTTCGATGTACCGATTCCCGGCTACCACAATGGAACGGTAAACACTTTGCGTTTGTGGAAAGCTGCGGCGACCGAAGAATTTGATTTGAGCGAATTTAACGCGGGAAGCTATGCAGAAGCAGTGGCGGCTAAGAACGCAGCGGAACACATCACGATGGTTCTCTACCCGAATGACGCAAGCGAAAACGGTAAAGAGTTGCGTTTACGCCAGCAGTATTTTCTGGCTTCGGCCAGCTTGCAGGATGTTTTGCGCCAATGGGTGAGTAATCATGGCAATGATTTCAGTGAATTTGCCGAGAAGAACTTTTTCCAGTTAAACGATACCCATCCAACCTGTGCCGTACCCGAGCTGATGCGCCTGTTAATGGATGAGCATGGAATGACATGGGAGGCGGCGTGGCACATCACCAGTCATACCGTAGCCTATACCAACCATACGCTATTGCCGGAGGCCTTGGAGCGCTGGTCGGTTAGCATGTTCGGGCGCTTGTTGCCAAGATTGATGGAAATCATCTACGAGATTAATGCCCGCTTTATGAAGGCTGTGTCGTCTCACTGGCCGGGTGATGTCGAGCGGCAAAGGCGTATGTCGATTGTCGAGGAAGGGGCAGAGCAACATATCCGAATGGCGTACTTGGCTATCGTTGCCAGCGTGTCGGTAAACGGTGTGGCGGAACTGCATTCCGAATTATTGAAGAAACATCTGTTTCGTGATTTTTACGAGCTATGGCCGAAAAAATTTAATAACAAGACAAATGGCGTAACTCCGCGTCGTTGGATGGCATGGGCGAATCCTGCGCTGAGCAATTTGATTACTCATGCTCTGGGATCGGAGGGTAAAGGCTGGGTAGCTAATTTGGTTGGACAGGCTTCGGGTGATGGCTGGCTCATTGATATGTCAAAATTGAGGGCCCTGTCAAAATTTGCAGATGATGCTTCTTTCCGTACCCAATGGAGTGCAATCAAACAGACCAACAAAGAGCATTTGGCGGAAATGGTAAAACGTGATTGCGGGGTTGAGTTCAATACAAATGCTTTGTTTGATGTACAAGTAAAACGTATTCACGAATACAAAAGGCAGTTGCTCAATGTGCTGCATGTGATACATCTCTATGATCGGATCAAACGTGGGGATACAGCGGATTGGACACCTCGCTGCGTGTTGATTGGAGGCAAGGCTGCTCCCGGCTATAAAATGGCAAAGCGCATTATCAAGCTGGTGAATGCGGTGGCGACGGTTGTTAACAGCGATGCTGAGGTTGACGGATTATTGAGGTTGGCATTTCTTCCGGATTACCGTGTGTCGGCGATGGAAGTCATTTGTGCAGGCGCAGATTTATCGGAACAGATTTCTACCGCCGGTAAAGAAGCATCCGGTACCGGCAACATGAAATTTATGATGAACGGTGCGTTGACCATTGGAACACTGGACGGGGCCAATATTGAAATTCGCGAAGAGGCGGGTGAGGAGAATTTCTTCCTGTTCGGGCTGACCGCGGAAGAAGTTGAAAATACCAGAGGGCACTACAATCCGGCAGGAATTATTGCTGCTGATGAGGATTTCAAACGGGTGATGCATCTTCTTGAAAGCGGGCATTTCAATTTGTTTGAACCGGGTATTTTTGATTCGATTATTCAATCAATCTACAGCCCCGGCGATCCATGGTTGACAGCGGCTGACTTCCGCAGCTATGTGCAGGCACAGCGCGAGGTGGCTACTGCCTATCGGGATAAGGAACATTGGACACGCATGAGTATTTTGAATACGGCTGCCAGCGGGAAGTTTTCCAGTGACCGTACCATCCTTGATTACAATCGCGATATATGGCACTTGCCGCATATAGAGGCGAAGCAGAGCTGATAAATAATGTGGCCTGAGTTTTGGGCAAGAGAGTATTAAAGATGCGTGTGTTATATGTTACTTCAGAAGTTGCCCCGTTAATTAAAACGGGCGGATTGGCAGATGTCAGTGCAGCATTACCCGTCGCATTACGTCGTCTTGGTGACGATGTGAGAGTATTGATTCCAGGGTATTCTCAAGTACTAAAAGCACTGGGCTCATTCAAGATTGAGGCCTTTTTTTCCGGTATAGCCGGCTTCCCGAATGCTAGATTGCTTACCAGCACATTGCCGGATGGCGCACCTCTTTGGATAGTCGATTGTCCTCAACTCTTTCAACGTAATGGCGGCATCTATCAGGATGAAACCGGCACCGACTGGCCGGATAATGCCTTGCGTTTTGGTTTGTTATCCAGAGTGGCCGCAGTTCTGGGGGGGCAAGAGTCGCCGGTGGACTGGAAACCTGAAGTGGTACATTGCAGTGATTGGCAAACGGGTTTGACTCCCGCGTATATGCATTTCCTACCCGGAAGCGCTCCTTGTGTAATGACAATTCACAACTTGGCCTTTCAGGGCGTGTTTCCGCCAGAGACAGTTAATGAACTGGCACTGCCACCAGAAAGCTTCCACCCGCATGGAGCAGAATACTACGGTAATCTGTCTTTTCTCAAAGCCGGTTTATATTACGCCAACCATGTAACCACTGTTAGCCCGACTTATGCCGAAGAAATTCAAAGCGAGGCTTTGGGTTTCGGTTTGCAGGGGTTGCTGAAAAATAGAAATAAAAGTCTGACGGGCATTTTGAACGGAATTGATGATCGCGAATGGGATCCGGCTACAGATCCCGCGCTTGCACAGAATTACGATGCAAAGAACTTGGCCGGTAAAGTAGCCAACAAACTTGAGTTGCAGAAACGAATGGGTTTGAAAATCGATGCGGATGTGCCGCTATTCGGTTTGGTCAGCCGCTTCACTTTTCAAAAAGGTTTGGATATCGTTTTGGAAATTGCACCGCAACTGATTTCATTCCCGGCACAATTGGTTTTGCTGGGAAGTGGCGATGCGACAATACAAACTAATGCACTGGCGCTGGCACGTAAATTCCCCGGACAAGTGGCTACAGTTGTGGGCTTTGATGAATCGCTTTCACATTTGATTGAAGCCGGAGCCGATATGTTTCTAATGCCGTCACGCTTTGAGCCTTGTGGACTGAATCAAATGTACAGCCAGCACTATGGGACGCCGCCAATCGTGCATGCCACTGGCGGACTGGTTGATTCGGTCGTCGACTGTAATAAGGCGTCGCTGGCTAAAGGACTTTCGAGCGGCTTTATATTTAATAAGATGTCAGCGCATGAGCTGCTTATTTGCATTCAACGCGCACTGCAGGTGTATCACGATAAAAAAACATGGGCCACTGTGCAAATGAACGGCATGAATAAAGATTTTGGCTGGCAAAGAAGTGCTGCTAAGTATCACGAAATATATGAGAGCTTGATTAGTACTAACTAAGTACCCAGGACAAGTCTTTTAACGCTATTCGAAAAACTATCTGAACCAACGTCTAGGCGAAAACAGAAATTTGTCTATCCGCCCGATATTCAAAACATAAGCGTTAATCGCAACGTAGGAGGGCAGGGCACCAGTTGATTCAACGGGTATTTTGCCTGTTACTTTGTGACATTGGGATGATTAATAATTTGCAGGGTTACAAGGGCGTGTGATATATTTCGCAGCCTGCTTTTGGCGGAATGTTGGTGGTTGTTTCTCTACTTTCCCGACCAGATCATGTTGTAGATAAAGTCGCATTGGTTACCGAAAAGAACTGTGCCCGTAGCTCAACCGGATAGAGCACCAGCCTTCTAAGCTGGGGGTTGCTGGTTCGATTCCAGTCGGGCACACCAAATGAATCATATAGTTACTCCCCCCCTTTTTCAGCTCTTCAACTTTTTCGCCTATCGAGCTTCTTTACGCTTTCATATTAACTAGAAAATCCCAGCTTTGTTGAGTGCCTGTCCAAATTTTTTGTCTGCTGTCATAACGTGGTTTTTGTGCCAATCCTGCAGTAAGTTTATGACATCGTCTGCTATTGAAACATCTCCAGAGTTGAATCTTGAATTAAGTTCGGCACACGTTTGGACAAATCCGGAATGAACTACTTTGTGGGATGCCGCATCTTCATAGTGGATTATCTCCATCAATTTTTCCTCGTAGCCAAAATGACAAACCGTGTAATTCATTAACTCAGTAAGAACTGTGCCCAACACTTTGGGGCTACAGTTGGCGAGCTTTGCGTCACTAAGTTGATTAAGTAGATTCTTGTGCTGAGCATCCTGTGTACTAACACCATTTGACAGCAAGATAGACCATGAAATGTGAGACAATTTAGTTACCCTTATGAAGTGCAAATAATATTTGAAGCATGTATTACAGTGTCGAGACGCCACCGTTCAATTCGCTGACGGAAAGTTCTTCAAGCCGCATCATCCAGATGGTTTACTTTAGTTAAATTGGTTGGATTGTTAGCATTGGCATGCGTCTAAACGTCTCCGACGTTGAATTCGTTTTATAGCAATTATATTTTCGATTCAACGTTCAATTCTATATCCAAGTGTAGTAACCATTAAGTCACTTTCATGATACTTTCAAAGTTGGATTTGCATTTGTTGGAACTTCAGTATTTTTACGGAAATCATCCAGTCCTGATCTAGGATATTATATACAGTAAATTTGTTGCAGAAATATTAGCTGCGCAGAATTGCTGTTGGTATATAAGCGTTTATAGATCGATTTGCGAGACTCTACGATTACCTATTAATAACTACAGAAATCTTCGTGCTGGTGGGGAGGGCAATGAATAAGCCCATTGCTGAAAAAAGCACTGCAATCAGGGGTCTTTGTTTTATATAAAAATATAGTTTTGCAATTGATACATTCGAAAAATACTCGACTGTAATCAGCACGAATCACCTTGGTTTTTTGGTGGTCACAAATGGGGTGGGTAATAGTTGAACTATGTTCCATTTATAAATATTGAGTAGTTTCAATGGAACACGATATTGCATCATTTGTGTGAAGATTAAATTACATCTTTGGTTACATAATATACAAGCGCAAATAATTAAACTAGACAATTATTTCAGAGTTGTTTATGTAGTTAAGAACCGCGAAGTGTCTTGCCTGCCACGCTCCCAAATTTCAAGAAAAATTGCTGCCCGTCACGGGTTTTGCAAACACCGGCCCACCTGTTTGCCATTAATCGGCTGACGAAGCAAATTCAAGTTGATTGCCCTGCATAATTTGGCCGTCAATTACTGCACCCAACTGAACTTCCAGATTTTTGTAATAAATATCTCCCTTGATCTTGCCATTGCTTTGCATTTCTAAATTATTTTCAACTCGAACATCACCTTCCGCGGATCCATCAATCACAAAATGAGCAACGCTGATGCTGCCTTTGAGACTACCTTGTTTGCCAATAACTAGCGTACAAGTAGAATGATCGCCACGAAGATTACCGATCATGCCTCCGTCAATGCGTAAGCATCCTGCAAAACTTATATCGCCCTCAACCGTAGTTCCCTCACCGATTAATGTATCAATGCGGCTTTGCTTGCTTGAATTGCTGAACATAAGTTATTCCCTATTTTCAAAAGTAACAAAGTGTTGAGCATCTGGATGACGGCAAAAAAAAGATCCATTTTTATATAAAATTGCCCATTCACATTTCGAAATATCCTTGAGGCATAGTAATAATTCAGTACCCATCCACTTACGTGCATGACAACTTGTTCCCAGGCCGACCAGGTCAGAATTGGTATCCGATTTATTGTTAGGTTGCTTCCTTAAAGAACTCATTTCAGACCTCACTGAAGGTTTCCTAGTGTCGTGACACCTACCATGCGTTTAAAGTAGTCACGAATTTTGTTCATTAGCACGATAATTTATTACTAAGGAATCTTCGATTGTCTCAATCAGCGGTAGAAAATTGAAAAAGACAATGACGAAGTGCTTATATTTTTGCAAAAATATTTTTTTGATAGCTGACATTTACTGACGCGGTCACCAATATTTAAAATCGAATATCCGACGGCGTCTTGTGTTGTTTTGACGTATTTATATGGAATGAATCATGACGGGGAGGCTTAGCCGCATATCCGCGCCTTTGTTATTATCAAGGAAATTAAGTAACCAGTTGCTATACGTACACACACGGATATTTTAAATTCAACAAATAATGCCCCTATGGAAAAGCAGTTCAGACTGACCGCTTTTGGCACATTTGCGAAGTTTGATTTTTCAAAAAACGATAATCAACTTAGTCTTGATGATATAGGACAAAAACTGATAGGAAATTTCTAAATTATCTGATCAAATTATCAGCCATCTCCCGATATTTAATGCCCCAACCTATCGTTATTATGTCAAACGAACTGGTCTATTGCATCGAATGGCACCGCATCTATTTCATCAGTCCGGCCAATGCCAGAGACTAATGTAAATAAAATTCAGGCAGATAAACGTACTGCGGAGTCGGGCGGGCAGCTGCGCAAAATTGCAGAGCACATGAAAAAGATAGCAAGGTCATTAGATGCATTAAGCTCAGTTGCCGTGGAGCTAAGCAATGAATAATTATCCGTTTAAATTAAAGGGGATGCTGATTGTGTCCCAATTGCCACCTCAAAATTCCCTTCAAATTTGGAGCTGCCTGCCATTCGAGCGGGTAGTCGAGTAGTGTGGCTAGCTATTTTATAGCTAACGGAGTTCCTGAAAAAACGATTGTCAGTTATTGGTCTAGCTTCGAATGTGCCGCTGCTCCTATATTGAAACGGAATAATTTATAACATACTGAATATCTGCATATTTAAAATCTTTTTTCTTTGTTTTGACAATATATTATTTGGTAATTGGTTTTAAGTAAGGAGGTTCTCATGTATCTAGAAAATCATATATCCCGCACTCTGTTCAAATACACTAAAGCGCTGTCTGTTGCGCTGGGATACCGCGATCATTTAACGCAACTTCATTCTGAAAGGGTACTTGGTTTGTCAGCTGAAATCGGAGGGCGTTGCGAACTTTCCGAAATAGAGTTTGATTGTCTGAAAATAGCCGCTTCATTTCACGACATTGGAAAAATTGGAATTCCAGACCATATTTTGTTAAAGCCCGACTCGTTTGAAGATTCTGAGTGGGAAGTTATGAAACAACATCCCATAATCGGAGAGAAAATAATCGCATCGACAGAGCTTGAAGGCTCTAGGCAGTCTGCGATGATAATTCGTCATCACCACGAGAAATACGATGGCTCAGGTTACCCGGACGAACTTGCAAAAGAAGACATTTCAATTTGCTCGCGTATTATCTCAATTGCAGATGCCTATGATGCAATGGCAGTAACAAGAACTTACCATCATGCGAGAAAACATCGTGAAATTATGGAAATCTTGCAAGCTGAAACCGGGAAAAATTTTGATCCAGACCTGATGCATTTATTCACTGAAGTCATCGAGAGCAGTAAATATAAAACAGAAGAAGATTAATGACCGTAAGCGTCAACTTTTTTCAATCGAAAATGAAATTTCCCACACACCACATTACATTCTAATGTGGTGTGTGTTTTATGAGTCTGGTTAATCTACAGCATAGGACAAACACCGGTGGCGAATTACAAAATATCCTCAGTCTATATTAAGAAAAACACCGATATATTAATAATCGTTTCTTGTTCAAAATAAACACCTACAAATCCAATCCAGGGGAATGACTTGGCTTTTATTAACGATTTCGCTGAAAAGTGGGTGCTGATTATTGATGATTTTGAGGCTATGCGATCGCAGTTGCGTATGTCTTTGTTTAGCTCAGGTTTTGCCAAACTGCATGTTGCTAGTTGCATTAAGGATGCCTTGGAACGTATGGCAAGCAACCACTATGACGTGATCCTTTGCGATTATGCATTAGGTGATGGTACTGATGGCCAACAGTTTCTGGAGTATTTACGTGCCACTGATCTAATTTCCAGAAATACCATTTTTGTCATGATTACAGCCGAACAGGGATATCAAAAAGTAGTTTCGGCTTCAGAGTGTACGCCCGACGATTATGTGCTCAAACCTTTCACCTCTGCTGAATTTAATGCCCGCCTGGAAAAGTTGCTAGAGAGACAGCAGTATTTTTCGGTTATCGACAAAGCCATTGACTTAAAAAACTGGGG
>Ga0364874_10747_pt1 | contig 14340 bp, 1 predicted proteins | sample ExccelAu500001D4_2_FD_206922 | JGI IMG/M metagenome (GOLD analysis project Ga0364874, IMG submission 206922) | Enriched cells from Trout Bog Lake Hypolimnion, Wisconsin, USA - BchlTB.Aug07.5000.01.D4 | ecosystem: Environmental > Aquatic > Freshwater > Lake > Hypolimnion/Profundal zone | place: USA... | reverse complement strand
TGATTTGACTTTATATTTTTCATTCATTCTAATTGAATATGCAAACTGCACTTGTCTTAATTTGATATAAGATGCATCAAAAAGATTTGCGGAAGTATTGGTATAACCATAATTACCTTCCCAGAAATTTTCCATACTTGATACGGGGACTGTATTCGGAGCATAATTTGTTCCATCAAAAGAAACGCCTTTATCTACAAAATTGCTTTCCCTTCCCTTTGCAGTTTCGGCAGCTAAGCCGGTAGTACGCAATCCGGAAACCGTTCCTGAATAAACAACACCTCCTTGACGAATATCAATCAAAGCTGATAAAGAAAATCTTTTATAAGTAAATGTATTATTAATTCCCATTGTCCAGTCAGGCGCAATATTACCTAAACGCACATCAGACACAGTTTGACGTAATCCCGTGGATTGATTAATGACGATTTGACCATCCGGAGATTTTTGCCAATCAGTTCCATAAATACCAAATCCCTGACCAACGGATGCTTTAATAGCCATTCCATTAAATGCATTATCCAACACCAACTGGCTATAAACGCCTTCATTATCTATCTTCTTCACAATTTGTTTATTTTTATTAAAATTCAGATTTAGATTCCAGGAAAAACCACGAGGATTTTTAATGATATCAGCTCCTAAATCAAGTTCAATACCATTGTTGCTAATACAACCACCATTAATCATTTGTTGTGTATAGCCGGTAGAAAGCGGTACATCAATCGGGAAAATCTGATTCTTCGTTTGTGTGTTATAATAAGTAGCTGCTAACTGAATCCTGTTTTTGAAAAATTTAAGATCTGTTCCGATTTCGATAGATTGCTGATTGGAAGGTTTTAAATTGCTATTTGGCAAAATTGCAGGACCGGAAGACCCAAGCAACCCTCCAACAGTAGGAAATGTACCGGGATTAAAAAACTGAACATTATAAGTAGCTTGTGGCGAGTAGGTAAAGTTTAACATGTAGGGATCTGTACCACCGCCAACATTTGCCCAGCCGGCTCTAAGTTTGCCAAAAGACAATACATCACTTTTAGGTAATAGTTCAGTAAAAATAAAACTTGAACTGATGGATGGATAAAAATAAGAACGATCATTTACCGGCAAGGTCGAATTCCAGTCATTTCTTCCGGTAATATTTACAAACAAATAATTTTTATACGACAATCCCGCATCGGCATATAATCCAATCAACCTGCTTCGCTGATAATAATCTAACGGAACCGTACTGCTTGCATTTGCTAAAGTATATAATTGATCGACAGACAATCCGGTAGCCGTAACGGTTTCAGTTCTTAAAGTATTTTGGAAAAAATTGGATCCTGCAATAAATTTAAAATTAAAATCATTGCTTTTCTTTTTTTCAATGGTCAATACCAAGTCATTATTTAAATTACTATTGTAAATATTGGCAGTAGCAAAACCGCCGGTGAGCTGTCCGATTGTACCATTTCTTACAAGTGATTTTCTGTATTCATTATAATAATCCGTACCAATATTATCAGATATTTGCAACCAAGGATAAGGTTTGTAATTCAGTACAACATTTCCGATAACATGATCAAGATTGCTGTTATTTTTATTGAACCTGGTTATCCAGTAAGGATTATTCGCAGTATTATTCGTGCTCAAAGACACTTCTTTCCCTGTTGAATCAATATAATTATTTTTAAGTTTTGCCTGATTCAATGTTCTTGGAAAATAAACATTCGACATCAGCAAATTGATATCTGTTGAACTTTGTGAAGGCAATCCGACTGCTGTAGTGTTAACGTAATTAATCGAAGCTCTTGCAGAAAATTGATCCGTAAATTTTTTACCTACATTTAAATTGATATTGTATTTATCCAGACTAGAGAAAGGTATCATTCCGGTTGTATTGGTATTCGACAAACTCAATCTGTAATCAGAATTAATATCTCCTCCCGAAATATTTACATTATTTATTAATGTTCTGCCCGTTTGAAAAAAATCTTTTACATTATCGGGATATGCTTTCAGAATAACATTTTGTCCTGTAAAATCCGGAACAGGTGTATTTTGCATCGAACTAATTTTTGGACCCCATCCATTGATGAATTGCATATTGTAAACACCCGAATCACCATTTGCGTACTCATTTTGAAAGGAAGGAAGTTTTAAAACATTGTCAAATCTTAAAGATGTATTTACAGAAAGATTGAAAGAATTTTTATTCGCCTTCTTGGTAGTCATTACAACAGCTCCACTTTTTGCTCTGGAACCATACAAAGCCGAAGCAGCTGCACCTTTTAATACTGTAATTGATTCAATATCATCCGGACTAATATCCCCGGCTCTGTTTCCATAATCAACCCCAACAGAATTATTGTTTTTATCCGGGAAACTATTCCCAAAAGATGAATTATCCATTGGCATTCCATCAATGACAAATAAAGGTTGTGATGTACCTGAAAACGCATTTTCACCACGAATAATAATTTTCGCACTCGCATCCAATGCGCCGGATTGAGAACTTACTCTTACTCCTGAAATCTTTCCTGACAATCCTTCAACGAAATTTGTTGCTCTCGAATCCGTCATTTGATCGCCTGAAAGGCTGGCAACAGAATATCCAAGCGATTTTGTCTGACGGGTAATTCCCATTGCTGTTACCACCACTTCTTCCATATTTTTTATTTCTCGTCTCATTACAACTTTCATATTGTCTGTTGCACTAACAAGTTTTGTAATATACCCTGCAGACGAAAACTGAAGTAAATCTCCGGCATTCGCATTTATTTGAAATGAGCCGTCTTCTTTTGAAACAACGGCGGTTGATTTCCCATTTATTTTGACTGTTACTCCAGATAAAGAAGATGAATTTGCAAAGTCAGTAATACTACCCCGAATCTGTGCTACAGAAATTAAGGTTGATGAAGTAAAAAATATCATCATTAAAAGGAAAGGTATTCTTCTCATAGATATTGCTTCAATTGTGACATTAAAAGTAAATAATAATATTTACACTACACACTGAAACGTAATTCTACTATAAAAATTGCGGAATGCACACATAATTAAAATCATTATACCCTTGATTCCCAATATACATGGTTTTTATGGAGATTATTTTTTCAAAAAAAAGTTCATTTTAACTTATATAGAACACTGATTGGACTGATCTTAGATGTAAGATGTCGGATGTCGGATATAAGATTTCTGATGTAAGATGTCGAATGTCGGATGTCGAATGTAAGATTTCTGATGTAAGATGTTGGATGTCGGATGTTCGATGTACCTGTTATAAAGTAAACAGTACTTGTTATAAAGAAACAGTACCTGTTATAAAGTAAACAGGTTCATGATATAAAGTAAACAGTACTTGTTATAAAGAAACAGGTTCATGTTATAAAGTAAATAGTACACGTTATAAAGAAACAAGTACGTGTTATAAAATAAACAGTACTAAAACTGAGTTTCAATCTGCGTATTCAATCTGTGCCATTTGCGGAAAAATAACCACAAAAAAGACCCACCCTATTTAAAAAGAGTGGGTCTGCTTTTAGCTTTCAGCCGAAAGTTATAATTTATTTATCCGCAACAACCATTCTATCTTTCAAAACAGTTCGAAGCACCCTGATCGCTATCACTAGTCCGGCTGCTATCAGCAACCAACTCATGTTGCTGTCAAATGGTACATCGCCGGGTTTATTGCCTTGGTCTGGCAAACCACCACCACCGCCAAAGCCCGCAGGTCCACCCATCTGGGCTTCACTCAGCAAGGGCAACAGTGTACACATTAACAGCGCAAGTTTTGTCCGAATGTTTCTTATTTGTTTCATCTGATCAATAGTTTTTTCTGCTTTCGCAGGTTTATTAATGCTGGATAATTAATTTTTGTTCTTCAACTCCACCAACCGGTGACACTAATTCTAATGTATAAACACCTGCACTCACCTTCGTTGGTAAATTAACCTCCTCGATGCCGTTGCTGATGATATGATCCATCTTACCTTCATAAATCAACTGACCGATTGCATTCAGTATTCTCACTCCATAACGACCCGTTGCTTCATTCTTCATCAACAAATTGATCTGAGTTCCTTCAACCGGATTCGGATAAATCGTGAAGCTGCCTGCTCCTGATCCAATCGTTACGGTTGCAATATTGCTGAGTTTTGTCTCGCCTGACTGCAACAGCATTTTCACTCTGTAATAGATCGTACCACTTGCATTTTGAGTGCCGTCGTTATAGCTGTAGTTTACGGCTGTTCCGTTGTTCTTCGTAGCCGTTACTGTACCAATTGATGTGAAGGCCACGCCATCTGTTGAACGATCCACTTCATAGTGCTGTACACCACTTTCTGATCCTACCTGCCAGCCTACGACTACATCATTGCTTCCTTTCTGTTTAGCGGTTGTCGTGATGCCTACCGGTACAATTCCGGATACTCTGAACTGTATACTGAACCTGTTTCTTGCCTGTGATGCAGTTGCACTGGTTACTGTGAAGTAAGCCGGAATGGGTGAGGTCAAATCTATCGGTGTAAGTGTATTCAGATAATTATCTTTCAATACTGCGGTAAGTCCGGCTGCCATATTCATATTCGAACTTTTAAAGTCTAATCTGTATTGTTTATTCTGCTGCATGCCCGTCATGTCATAAACAATTGTATCCGCTACCGTGATTGGTTGACGTGTTTCGATGGTTAACAAACTTCCATCTTTATTCAACCAGAAATTCTCATACGCATTGTTTGTCAGAACGTATGCATCAGCCTCATCCAGTGTATTGGTATAGTCACTGCCAAAGATGGCAACATTACCGCCTGCCATGGTTCCTGCACTGTTGTAAAGATTCGTAGAGAACTGACCTATTGAACTACCAGCAGGACGGAAGACTTCAGCACTGCTTCCTACTTTATCAGATTCCTCAAACTTGATAGATGGAGATGAACCTGTAGTTGCTACCACAAATGCCTGACCAGATTCTACTCTCGATGTTGCTCCAGTGTAAGCATCCGTTGCAGTATCGGGGGATGTAAGCGTGAAGGATCCTCCTATTCTTTCCATTGTTCTGTAACCTCCCAAGGATACCCCTGATGGATCGGTAAACAATGAAGGATCCCATACATAGAAGTAATTTGGATTAACATTAGTAGCTCTGCTGCTCGTTATCACATTATTGAAATCTATTGCAGAAGCATATATATTACCAACCACACCATAAGTTCCGGTTGTAATCGGGCTTATCTGTTCACCCTGATAGATACTACCCGTTGAACGCAATGTTGTTGAAGCTACAGGGGTGGTCGTTGTATCCGGAGCTGAAGCCTGACTACGATCTCCTCTGATATACAGGAAGTAACCTTGCTTTGTATCCAGCAATGAACTTGTATTGTTAATAGCCTGATACCATCCGCTGCTTATGTATTTCTGTATGGATGGATAAGGAGTCAGATAATCAAACCCACCGCTAGGATTTGGAGTAATACCTGCTAATCCATTATTACCGGATGTAATGAAGGTACCATAGCCGGGATTTGGATTTTGGTAACAACTCGTCGCTCCTTCCTGCCATGAAGCTTTAACTGTCTGTCCTGAAATAGGTGCAGACACCAATCTCCATGATCTTTGAACATGTGTTGGAATATAACGCTCAACAGTCACATTCGTTGCGCCGCTAACGGTACCGGTAATTTGTCCTATTGAACCTGTACCAGCTGATGTTGATTTCACAATTACATGATGTCCGTTTAGGTTTGCTGTACCTGCAATTGTCAGGACTACATTTGGATTAATAACCAATACACCACCTGAATTTAAATTAAGCGTACCACCCGATGGTATTGTAAAGTTTGAAGTTAAGATTGTACTATCATTTACTTCAATATCTACCGCTATACCACTTGTAGGTACAATACCACAAGCCCAGTTGCTTGTAGAATTAAAGTCACCGGAACCGATAAAAGTATAACCGTTACAAGCCGATACAATTGCAAATTGTGCGCTTCCTACCAGTGATAGTGAGTAATTACTTCCTGCACTTAAAGTACCAAGGGTGTAATTATAGTTTCCTATAGATTCACCACTTACCCTACCCAAAGCACCGGTAATGGTTACTGAAGGACTTGCAGTATAAGTGAATGTAGGATCGCTGCCACCAACGACTTTGCTTTGACCCGCAGTCGGTGTAATATTTACGGTAGCAGCATTGATAACTAAATTAACCTGCGTACGGGATGAAGATACACAACCATTTGTATTAGTTGCCTGCGCATAATAGCTATGCATGCCAGCACTTGTCACGCTTGGTGTATAACTGGATCCTGCATATAAGCTGGATCCGCCTGTAGAAGCTGCATACCAGTTGATGTTATCAGAGCTGGTTGCGCTGATGGCATGTGTTGAACCATCATAAGTAACTGTTACCGTACCTCCGCTTGTTGGAGCAGATGGCAATGAATTCACGGTTACTGTTGCGGAGGATGCTGCATCATAACAAGCACCTACACCGCTAACTGTGTATAATATAACAGATGATCCGGCACTTACCGGTGTGATAACACCTGTTGATGCGTCAACGGTTGCAACACCGGTAGTTCCAGATGTCCATGTACCACCTGCATCACCATTTGAGCTAAAGGTTGTTGTAACACCCATACATACTGAACTTGTACCAGTCACTGTGCCGGCATTGGCTGCCATTGATACAGTTACGGTTCTGGTTGCTGTTGCATTTGAACAACCACCCGTTCCGGTTACTGTATATGTAATTGTAGCTGTTCCTGCACTTACCGGTGCAATCACGCCAGATGAATTGACTGTAGCTATTCCTGTATTTCCTGAAGACCATGAACCTGCATCTCCGTTTGAGCTAAAAGTTGTTGAACCGTCAGAACATACTGCTTGCGTACCACTTAATGTACCCGCATTCGGTGCTGTAGTCACGGTTACGGTTCTGGTTGCTGTTGCATTTGAACAACCTCCTGTTCCGGTAACTGTATAAGTTATTGTAGATGTACCTGCACTTACTGGTGTGATAATACCCGTTGTTGAACCTATCGTTGCAACACCTGTGCTACCTGAAGACCATGCACCTGCATCTCCGTTTGAACTAAAGGTTGTTGTGCTATTAGAACAAACACCCTGTGTTCCACTTAATGTACCGGCATTCGGTACTGTAGTTACAGTTACTGTTCTTGTTGCTGTTGCATTTGAACAACCACCTGTTCCGGTTACTGTATAGGTTATTGTAGAAGTTCCTGCACTTACTGGTGTGATAATACCGGTTGTTGAACCTATCGTTGCAACACCTGTACTACCTGAAGACCATGCACCTGCATCTCCGTTTGAACTAAAGGTTGTTGTGCCATTAGAACAAATAGCTTGTGTTCCACTTAATGTACCAGCATTCGGTGCTGTTGTTACAGTTACTGTTCTTGTTGCAGTTGCATTTGAACAACCACCTGTTCCGGTTACTGTATAAGTTATTATTGAAGTTCCTGCTGCTACACCGGAAACCAATCCTGATGAATTTACGGTCGCTGCACTTGTTGTTCCTGAAGTCCATACACCTGATGCACTATTCCCTGAAACAGATAATTGTGTTGTTCCATTTGAACAAACAGCCTGTGTTCCGCTAAGTGTACCGGCAGTTGGAGGAGCAGTAACCGTTATTAGTAAAGTTGATGTTGCATTGCTACATCCACCTGTTCCTGTAACTGTATATGTTATTGTAGAAGTTCCCGCTGCTACACCAGAAACTAATCCTGATGAATTTACAGTAGCTGCACTTGTTGTTCCTGAAGTCCATGCACCTGATGCGCTATTACCTGAAACAGATAATTGTGTAGTTCCGTTTGAACAAATAGCCTGTGTTCCGCTAAGAGTTCCTGCATTCGGTGCGGTTGTAACAGTTACTGCACCGGAAACATTACTGATGGTAGTTCCACAAGAAGTACTTACCTGACAGTAATAATACAATGTATTTGCTGTCGAAGTTTGTGGAGTTAATGATGCTGTATTTGCACCATTTGTGCTACCCAAACTTGATCCGCCTGTATTGGATGCAGTTGTATTGCTATACCATTGGTAGGTAGGACTTCCACTGGCAACTACCGTTAGGTTAGTTGGTGTGCTTCCTTTACAAACTGCTTGTGTACTTGTTGCAGGCTGTGTGGTAATTACAGGATTATTAATTGATAAACTATTAAAGTACATATCATAAGCCGAACCGGCACCAGCACCTGCATTGAAGAAACGAATCTGTGCAGGAGCCTGTCCTCCAGTCTGTGTTATGAATGTCCTTCCTGTATATGATGTTGTTGATCCTCCCCTAGGAGTAATGTTCACAGTATATGTATTGGCTGATGTATAAACAAGAGATACATCCACACCGTTGCTGGTATAACCAACTGTAGATGCATTTGCTCCGGCGTTATCATTGATTGTATAGAATGACTGACCACCGATAAAATATAGTTCCATCAAATTCTGACCGGTTGCATTCTGAAGTCCGAAGCCAATCGTCTGACTAGTAGTAACAAGACCTTGTGCCATGGAGAAACCAAGTGTATTTCCAATACCCATCGTAATTGGACGTACAGCACTTGCCACATCAGAACTTGTACTTGCATACATTCCCCATGATCTTGAATCAGCATTATTTACATTTGAAGAATTAGTAAAGAATCCTGCTGATGTTGTATTTGACAAAGCCCATGCACCAAAACCGGTTGTTGCATCATCCAATCCGTTTGTCCAACCTGAATTATAGGTAGCTAATCCTGCATGACTCTGATTGGTCTGAGACAGACTAACCGTTGCTGTAGTTGAATTTGCTGAAGTACATGCTCCGTTTGTTACAACCGCCAGATAAGAAGTTGCCACATTTAAATCTGTAGTTGTATAGGTTGCAGATGTAGCACCAGAAATATTACTCCAGGTTGTTCCACCATCTTTTGAATGCTGCCACTGAATCGAACCGGTATTTCCAGTTAAAGTTATTGTAGTACTGGTACCCAAACATACACTACTTGCAGTAGCTGTAGCTGTTCCACCAACAGATGCTGCACTCACTGCAACTTCTGCAGTTGAAGAATTCGCTGCTGAACATGGTGAGTTGGTAACGACTGCTCTAAAATATGTATTTACAGTAAGATTTCCGGTGGTATATGTTGCAGTAGTTCCTCCACTTCCTGTTGAAACATTCACCCAGGCTGCTGATGTTGCTGAAGAACTATCCTGCCATTGAATTGTACCCGTATTTCCTGTCAGGTTTAGGGTTGTTCCTGAACCTGTACATACAGTTGATAAAGTAGCTGCAGCTGTTCCACCTACTGATCCTCCACTTACTGCCACTTCAGCTGTTGTTGAATTCGCTGCTGTACATGTTGAGTTTGTAACTACTGCTCTAAAATATGTATTTACTGTAAGATTTCCTGTTGTATACGTAGCCGTTGTTCCTCCACTGCCGGTTGAAACATTCACCCAGGCTGCAGATGTTGCAGATGAGCTATCCTGCCACTGAATTGAACCGGTATAACCAGTTACGGATACTGTTGTTGTGCTTCCTGTACATACTGTTGTTGCAGTTGCTGTCGCTGTTCCACCTACAGATGCTGCATTTACGGTTACCGTTGTTGTACCTGCTGAACTGGTACAAGTTCCGATAGTAGCAATAACACTGTAAGTTCCAGCCATACCAGATGTAGTATTGGTACTTACTGTTGGATTTTGAGAAGATGAAGTATAACTATTTGGTCCTGTCCAGGCATACGTTGCGCCGGCTACAGTTGATGCAGTTAAACTTAAAGTTCCGCCAACACAAGCCGGACCGCTATTTCCTGCAGTCGGAGTAGAAGGTGGAGCACTAACAACCACTGTGTCAATATTGCTATATGTTGTTCCGCATGATCCTGTAACAGCTACATAGTAATACGTGGTTCCGGTTGCTGAAGTTACCGGAGAATAGCTGGAAGAATTTGTTCCAACAGCCGTTCCAGAGTAAGCACTGGTTGTATTGCTATACCATTGGTAGGTAGTGATTGTACCGGATGCAGCCACAGATAATGAAGCTGTACCATTCAAACATACCGTTTGGCTTGAAATCGGTTGTGTTGTAATTACAGGATTATTAATCGATAAACTATTAAAGAACATATCATAAGATGAACCGGCACCTGCGCCAGCATTAAAGAAACGAATCTGAGCCGGAGCCTGACCACCTGTCTCTGTAAGGAATGTCCTTGCTGTATAAGTTGTTGTTGACCCCCCTTTAGGAGTTATGTTTACAGAATATGTATTGGCTGATGTATATGCAATCGAGACATCCACACCGTTGCTTGTATATCCTACAGTTGTAAAATTAGCACCGGCATTATCATGTAATTTATAGAAAGAATCACCGCCGATAAAATAGATTTCCATCAGATTCTGACCGGTTGCATTCTGAAGTCCAAAACCAATCGTCTGACTAGTGGTAACTAATCCTTGAGCCATGGAGAATCCTAACGTGTTCCCAATACCCATTGTGATTGGACGTGTTGCACTGGCTACATCCGTTGGATTGCTTGCATACATTCCCCATGATTTGGTATCTGCATTATTTACGTTTGATGTTTGTGTAAAGAATCCGGCAGTTCCGGTTGTCGTTAGCGTCCAGGCTCCAAATCCTGTTGTTCCATCATTCAGACCAGTTGTCCAACCAGAATTATAAGTTGATAAGCCTTCATGACTCTGATTCGTTTGTGACAAAGTAACAGCTGCTGTAGTTGAATTTGCAGAAGCACATGCTCCGCTTGTTACAACAGCCTGATAAGAAGTTGCCACATTTAAATCTGTAGTTATATAGGTTGCAGAAGTTGCACCTGAAATATTACCCCAGGTAGTTCCGCTATTTTCTGAATGTTGCCATTGAATCGAACCGGTACTTCCAGTTAATGTTATTGTAGTACCAGTACCTAAACATACCGTACTTGCAGTGGCTGTAGCGGTTCCACCAACAGACGTTGCACTTACTGCAACTTCTGCAGTTGATGAATTTGCTGCTGAACATGGTGAATTGGTAACTACTGCTCTAAAATATGTATTTACTGTAAGATTTCCGGTGGTATATGTTGCAGTAGTTCCTCCACTTCCTGTTGAAACATTCACCCAGGCCGCTGATGTTGCTGAAGAACTATCCTGCCACTGAATCGTACCTGTATTTCCTGTTAAAGTTACGGTCGTTGAAGTACCTGTACATACAGTTGTTGCAGTTGCTGTAGCCGTTCCACCCACAGATGCTGAACTTACTGCTACCGCTGCTGTATTTGAATTTGCAGCTGAACAAGGTGAACTGGTTACTGCAGCTCTGAAATATGTATTTACAGTAAGATTTCCTGTAGTATAAGTAGCCGTTGTACCTCCACTGCCAGTGGAAACATTCACCCATGCATTTGAAGTTGCAGATGAGCTATCCTGCCACTGAATTGAACCGGTATAACCAGTTACGGATACTGTTGTTGAGCTTCCTGTACATACTGTTGATGCTGTTGCTGAAGCAGTTCCGCCTACAGATGTTGCACTTACTGCAACTTCTGCCGTAGTTGAATTTGCTGCGGAACAAGTACCTGCTGTTACGGATGCACGGTAATATGTATTTACTGTTTGAGTTGGTGTGGTATAATTCGCTGTTGTTCCTCCACTACCACCCGAAACGTTTACCCATGCGCTTGAAGTCGCGGATGAACTATCCTGCCATTGAATGGTGCCGGAATTTCCAGATAATGTTACTGTTGTTGTTCCAATGCCTGAACATACAGTTGATGCCGTTGCTGTCGCTGTACCACCTACAGATGCTGCTGTTACTACCACTGTATCTATATTGCTATATGTTGTTCCGCAACTTCCTGTAACAGCTACATAATAATATTTAGTACCTGCAACTGAAGTAACCGGAGAATAACTAGCAGAATTTGTTCCAACCGTCGTTCCGGAGTAAGCACTGGTAGTATTGCTATACCATTGGTAGGTAGTAATTGTACCTGCAGCTACAACTGACAATGGTGCCGAACCATTTAAACATACCGTTTGACTAGAAGTCGGTTGTGCAGTAATTACAGGATTATTGATAGATAAATTATTAAAAAACAAATCAAAAGTTCCACCAGAACCCGCTCCTGAATTAAAGAAACGGATCTGAGCAGGTGCCTGACCACCGGAATTAGCTGTTGCAAATGTTCTGCCGGTAAGGGTTGTTGTCGTTCCTCCTTTTGGAGTTATGTAGATTGTATAAGTATTTGCTGCTGTATATTTGATTGAAACATCTAAACCTGTGGTTGTGTATGGAACCCCGGTTGAAGTACCACTTGAAGCATCATTTAAAACATAATTGGCTGCACCGCCTACAAAGACAAAACCCATTAAATTTTGACCACTCGCATTTTGTAAATAACAACCAACTGTGTCACTAGTAGTAACAAATGAGTTTGCCATTGAAAAACCAAGTGTGTTTCCGATATTCATTGTAACAGGTCTTACAGCATTTGCAAAATTGCCTGTTCCTGTACCTCCTGCATACATTCCCCATGAACGGGTATCTGCATTATTTACAGAAGAACTGCCGGTAGAATAAAATCCTCCACCACCACCTGATGTCATTGCCCATGCGCCAAAGCCTGTCGTAGCATCATTTACATTGGTCCAATTCGAATTATAAGCAGAATTACCTGCATGGCTCGTATTGGTTTCTGACATACTAACTGCAGCAGTGGTTGATGTTGCTGCTGTACATGAACCATTCGTAACAATTGCCTGATAAGATGTAGCTACATTTAAATCGGGTGTTGTATAAGATGAACCAGTAGCTCCGCTAATATTTGTCCAACTGGTTCCACTATTTTCAGAACGTTGCCATTGAATAGTTCCTGTATTACCTGATAAAGAAATGGTTGAAGTCCCTGCCAAACATACACTTGTTGGGGATGCTGCAGCTGTTCCACCAACTGATGCATTAATTGATACAGATGCTTTTGTAGAATTTGCAGTCGCAACACATGGAGAATTTGTAAGAACAGCTCTGAAATAAGTAGCTACTGTAAGATTTCCGGTGGTATATGTTGCCGTTGTACCTCCACTTCCGGTTGAAACATTTACCCAAGCATTTGAAGTAGCAGATGAACTATCCTGCCACTGAATCGTGCCTGTATTACCTGATAGTGTAATGGTGGTGCTGGTTCCACTACAAACTGAAGATGCAGTAGCCGTAGCAGTACCTCCAACAGCTGCAGCAATACCAGTACCTGAAACAGCCACATTTTGTGTGGTTGCACCTGTACTTGCATTTGTAATATTTCCACTATAAGTTGTTGCAGTTGTCGGGTCGAATATTACATATATAGGTGTTGAAGCAACCGTACCGCCGGATTGGGTTAAAGTTACAGAACTTCCATATCCGCTTCCGCTGGATGTTGATACCGTATAACCGGTTGGGGCAGTCACTACTATATTGGCTGTAAGATTAGAACCTGAAACATTATATGTTTCATATGAAGAGTTAACATTTACACAATTATTTCCAAAAGCAGATACAGTTCCAACTGTAATTGTTGGTGTTGATGCACTTACAGTTAAAGTAAAAGTACCGGCAACATAATAAACCGAATAATCTGTTATTACAGCATATACCGTATAAGTTCCCGCAGTTAAACTAGCTGTATTAAGTAAGGTTGTGTTTGATGTACCAGAAACCACCGACGAAACGGCATTGGGCGTAGTTGAACCAGTCCCGACATAATATTGAATATAATAACTACTTCCCAAAGCAGTAGTTGCTGAGCTTGTTGTAGCCGTAACTGATAAAGTAGAAGTTCCTACTCCTACCGAAGCATTACTAATACTTGCAGTTGTTGCATTTACCTTACTTGTAGTAGCTCCGGTTATATAATATGCACCTGCAGCATTGGTCGAAGTTTGACTTCCAAAATTTCCTGAACCGCCCCAACTGCCACAATTATTTGATACCGATAAGGTAGATGGAACTGTCGAACTTGTCATATTAATTAACTCACTATAACTATTAGTTTCAATTGTTGAAACCCCACTAATACAACCTGCTGCATTATTAGTTATCCCCCAAGTTGAACTTTGTCCATAAGATTGATAAGTATAAAAATCTACATTTGTCCCTGTCAATAATGTGGTAGAGGGAAGTCCTAAGGTATAAGTAGGCGTTGTTGTATAAGTAGAAGACCAAAAACCTCCAAATGCTGTCTGACTTGAAGTTGTTGAACTGCTTGCCCCGTTCCCAAATAAATAAGGAACAATTTCAGTTCCGGTTGCCAAAGATGCATACCAGGCAGAAAATTCGTATGTGGTAGAATTGCAGAGCCC
>Ga0364874_10740_pt1 | contig 14411 bp, 9 predicted proteins | sample ExccelAu500001D4_2_FD_206922 | JGI IMG/M metagenome (GOLD analysis project Ga0364874, IMG submission 206922) | Enriched cells from Trout Bog Lake Hypolimnion, Wisconsin, USA - BchlTB.Aug07.5000.01.D4 | ecosystem: Environmental > Aquatic > Freshwater > Lake > Hypolimnion/Profundal zone | place: USA... | reverse complement strand
AACGATCTTAACACCTAAGAGTATTCCTAAAGTGGTATCGAATTTTGCAAAGTTCTTTGTCTTTAAATTAGAACTTGCCCAATCAGTTGTACTTCTTTCAAACACAACTGTCTGGGTAATTTTAGAAGCCGAACTCAAATTACAATCAGGTATCACATCCATTGCTTTTGAAGCAGGAGTAACCAATACTGTTTGATAAGTAGTGGCTGAACAACCTTGTAAATTAGTTGTGATCAATTTTGCATTATAAATACCGATTGCTGAATAGGACTTTGTTGGTGTTGCAGAAGTAGAACCGGTGCCATCACCAAAATCCCAACTATACGTTTCTCCTGCTGAATTACCATAAGCAATAAAGTTGAAACTATTGCTGCTTAAAGGTTGAGACGTAGTTGAAGGACTGGTTGTATAAGCGAACTCTGTAGGCTTCGCATTAAATGAAATTTGCGCCGTATTTGATTTTTTACCGTAGTTATCTGTTACCTGATAAGAACAAACTGCTGAACCGCCCGTATAATTATTTACCGGTGTAAAAGTAACAATACCTGAAACATCAACAGTAAATGTTCCTTTACCGGTAGCAGTAAATGTGTTTTGTATTCCTGCAGTTGCGGGATCCAGATCGATCAAAGATGGAAGAATGTATCCGTCATGATTATTACTGCTGCAATGTGCCATAACATTAGTTGTAGCGACAATAAGTTTGCTGTTATCGCATGTTGTACTGGCAAGAATGTCATTCGCTGTTGGATTTACTAATAATGCTGCACCTGTTGGTTCAGCATCAACAGATAGATTCCTGATCTCATGAAAGTCAGTTGACTCACCAGTAGAACCGCTATACCCAAATTTTAAAAATGAAGGAGCAGGTGTTGAGATAATATCAGTCAACACATTGATGGTTTTAGGACTTACACCACCTATAGTAATATCCACAATGATATTATAACCTGTAAGCGGACTCACTCTTGGTTGCAGTCTGATCCTGACTTTTCTGTAATTAGGGTCTGAAAGACCGGATGCTCTTGCAGATCCACAGAGTACAAAATTGTCTGCACCCAATTCTGAATTTGTTTGTTTACCGTCAATATAATTCCAGTTTAAACTTTGCGGTCCGCGTATCACTACAGAACCCGGATATAATTGATTGGGAACTCTACCTGTAATTCTGTTTTCACCGGCATTGGAAAAATTGCCGTATTTATCTAATCCGATATCAATATAACCGCCGGTCATACCGGGTTGTGCATTCCAGTTCGCATAGCCTAATGAACCACCCCAACCACCTATTTGAAATGGATTGGTAGATGCATCAAATAAAAAGAAAGTGATACCGTCTGCACCCGTACCACCGTACTGTGAATATTCGAATGTTGCATCTAATCCATAATAGGATGGAAATACATTTACATCATTATAAGCATAACCTGCCTGATATTTAGAATTATTCGTTAAACGCAGATAACCTGATCCTACGGGGTCGGTTCCATTGCTCGCAGTTAAAAACGGGGTCATTGAGGCAACCTGATTACCATATACCATTCCCGGTGCGGTTGCATTTCTGAAAGTTTCTGTAAAAGGAAATTGTGCAAATGTTGTGACCGCAGAAAACAGCAACATTACAGAACAAGACCACCGGAGTGTAGAAGTCTTTTTCATATACTAAGGGTTAAGTGAGGAACAGTGCTAAAACGCTGATCCGAGCTTTGTAGTATTATCCATTACAAATTCTACTATAAAGTTAAACAGACCCTAAGGATATTATTTTTAAACGGCTTGATTTTTTTGCAAAAAGGCGCTATTTTAAGCATAATTTAAGCGCATAACAGCTTAATTTTCAATGTGATAACATTGTCTTTGCAATTTCCCTTCAAAATCGAAGGAAGTAGTGGCCTTTGTAATGTCTTTGATCGTTGATGCATTGATCTTATCTGCTTCCAGAATGAACTTTGAATAGTTCGTACTGAAGAATATTTTTCCTCCTTTTATCATGGCATGCAATACATCATTCAATAATTCAGGATGGTCTCTTTGTATATCTAAAAAATCTTTCATTCGTTTACTGTTGCTGAAAGTGGGGGGATCAATGATACAGAGATCAAAACTATCCGGCTGCAATGTTTTTAAATATTCTTTTACATCAGCATGAATGAAATGATATTTATTCGTCTCTTTAAAATGATTGATCACAAAATTATCTTCTGCCCAACCCAAATATGTTTTAGAAAGGTCAACTGTTGTTACAGATGCCGCATTGCCCGCAGCAGCATACACTGAAAACGAACCGGTATAAGCAAATAAATTCAACACACGTTTTCCGTTGCATTGTTCACGAACCATCTGTCTTGTAATGCGGTGATCCAAAAATAATCCCGTGTCTAAATAATCAGTAAGGTTGATTAAAAATTTTAACCCGTTCTCTTCTACTGTAAAGAACTTTTTTTGTTCATCCACTTTTTCATATTGATCACCGCGATGCGATTTTCTTTTGCGTTGCCTGATGAAAATATTTTCATCTTTGATATTCAATAATCTACTGATCACAGTAACGCATTCTTCTAACCATGCTTCATGTTCTTCATCCGACATACCATGTCTCCGTAAATATTCGGCGAGATAAATCTTATCCTCATACAATTCAATACAGAAAGGGAATTCAGGCAGGTCATGATCATACACCCGCCAGCATGAAATGTTTAATCTTTTCGCATGTTTACTATTGTGTTTATACACTTTGAGCAAACGATTTTCAAACATTACCAACTTATTTACCATTGGAAGATTTGAACCAATTTTACTTTCATCTTCTACATTCATTGATACAAATCTAAATAACTTAAATACATTGAAAACAAAAAACACATCACAAATTTTGCAATGTGCTTTGATAATTCTTTTTTTGTTTTTTATTCTGAAAGCATAAATAAGTGACACAATGAAGATGCTATGAAAAACAAGTTCTGGAAATAAAATTATTATTTCAACTTAGCCAATGCCTCTCATGCCCTTTCAATATTATTCATCTTGTTGAAAAAAAATACGAAAGGATAGAGTTAGCTGAATTCAATTTACTTTACTAATGAAAGATGTGCATAATACCGCAAATACATGCCGAAATCTGCAATGTTTTCAATGGTCTTATCAGAATTCGATCTTCAATCTTTTTTTATTGATAAGACAAACTGCCGGATTTAATCGGGATTTTTGTAATGCTAATTTTTAAAATAAAATCTTTATTTTCTTGCTTAAGATTGTACAAATCTTAAAAACGAATAAAAAGCATGAAAACATTTTTTTGTGAAAAAAAAATGATATAGATTGTTACAATATTTTTTTCGAGTAAGGCTTAATATCCAATTTTTATGAAACCAACCGCACATCAATCAATTTTGATGATATGGTCTATTTATAGTTGTATATGTTTTATTGTAGAAACTAAAACTAAAAACTGTAATACATTTCAACCTGTTTTTACACATCGCAGTGTTCAGGTAAGTTTGTTTACATCTCTCTCGTTTTTAAACACCGCTTCTTTTAAGGATCATGGCAATTTCTTATTGCCTGATAAAACGATTATTGCTATTATGAGCCATCATTCAAATAGGATATTGTGTGGTGATGAGCTAAATGTAAGTCCGGATAAGATGAATGAATTCTTGTTGAACTAAATCAGTTAAGATCGATTATAGCTTTAAAAAATTTTTAGTTAACCTGCATCAAATGCGCAGACTGAAATTATTTATACTATTTGTTTTAAGTCTAATGATCACAGATCATCTGTTTTCACAATCACAGGTTTGCCCGATCAATATTGATTACAATATGAACAGCCTCACGCATTGGGCCGTATATACCGGATGTTTTCAAACACAAACAAGCAGAACTCCGATCGTAACGACAAAATATGATTCTGTAATTATCCCTAATACTGTAGGTGTTGTAACAATTCCGGAGTACCTGCAAGCTTTGCCGGGAATTCAAGTATTATCAACAGCAACCACTGATCCCTTTGGCGGGTTTTTGACAATACCCAATATTAACGGCTATCAATATAATAATTCAATAAAGATCGGATCGACAGATATCACAACAGCCAAAGGTGGTTTAATCAGAGGAATAAGTTATCAGATCAATGTCCCCCCGGGTTCAGCAACTGTCCCCTATACCATTACTTATGCCTATGCAATGGTTTTAGAAAACGGAAGCCATCCCAATAATCAGCAACCACTTTTACAAGCAAATATTACCACACAATCCGGTAGTACCTTAAGCTGTCCCTCCTATTCCTATTATCTTCCAACCACAGGTAGCGGTAATACATTAGACCTGGCTGCTGCTGCTGCGGAAGGGTTTAGTTTAAGTGCAACTCCCTCTCCAAATAATACAGCTCCGGGCAGCTTATACAGGGTATGGACAAAGGGCTGGACAGAAGTTACTTTTGATCTGGCAGCATATCGGGGGCAAACAGTTAATTTATCGTTTGAAGCAGATAATTGTGTACATGGCGCACATTTTGCCTATGCATATATTGCTTTAAAAAATACTTGCGGAGGGTTGATCATTACCGGAAATAATCCTGCATGTGTAAACAGTATTGTTACCTATTCAGTACCCTCTTTGGCAAATGCAACATATAATTGGACAGTACCTGCGGGATGGACAATACAGGGCTCTTCAGGCACCACCAATATGTTATCAGTTAAAGTTGGCAGCACCGGAGGAACAATAGCAGTAAACGAATTAAATAGTTGTGCCAACCTTACTGCAGCATTTCCTGTAACAGTTTCTCCGCCAGTAAATGCTGGTACAGTTAGTGGAACAAGTCCTTTGTGTATCAGTGCTGCAACAACTTATGCAAGCAATGGTGATGCAGGTGGAACATGGTCTTCAAGTAATGCAGCAGTTGCAACAGTAAATCCTTCAACAGGACTTGTTACTGCCGTAAGTGCAGGAACTTCCACCATCACTTATACGATCAGCAGCGGATGCAGCAGTCCTGTTACTGCTTCAAAAATAATTACCGTTAATCCTAATGCTAATGCAGGCACAATAAGTGGAGCAAGTTCCTTGTGTATCAGTGCTGCAACAACTTATGCAAGCAATGGTGATGCAGGTGGTACCTGGTCTTCCAGTAACACATCAGTTGCAACAATAAATCCTTCTACAGGTCTTGTTACTGCTATTGCAGCTGGAACTTCTACTATCAGTTATACGATCAGCAGCGGATGCAGCAGTCCTGTTACTGCTTCAAAAATAATTACCGTTAATCCTAATGCAAATGCGGGTACAGTCAGTGGAATCAGTCCTTTGTGCATCAGTGCTGCAACAACTTATGCAAGCAATGGTGATGGAGGTGGTACCTGGTCTTCAAGTAACACATCTGTTGCAACAATAAATCCTTCTACAGGTCTTGTTACTGCTATTGCAGCTGGAACTTCTACTATCACTTATACGATCAGCAGCGGATGCAGCAGTCCTGTTACTGCTTCAAAAATAATTACAGTTAATCCTAATGCAAATGCGGGTACAGTTAGTGGAGCAAGTCCTTTGTGTATCAGCGCTGCAACAACTTATGCAAGCAATGGTGATGCAGGTGGTACATGGTCTTCAAGTAATGCAACAGTTGCAACTGTTGATCCATCATCAGGACTTGTTACTGCAGTAAGTGCAGGAACTTCCGCCATCACTTATACGATCAGCAGCGGATGCAGCAGTCCTGTTACTGCTTCAAAAATAATTACGGTGAATCCTAATGCTAATGCAGGCACAATAAGTGGAACCAGTCCTTTGTGCATCAGTGCTGCAACAACTTATGCAAGCAATGGTGATGCAGGTGGTACCTGGTCTTCAAGTAACACATCAGTTGCAACTGTTGATCCATCATCAGGACTCGTTACTGCTATTGCAGCAGGAACTTCTACTATCACTTATACGATCAGCAGCGGATGCAGCAGTCCTGTTACTGCTTCAAAAATAATTACCGTTAATCCTAATGCAAATGCGGGTACAGTCAGTGGAATCAGTCCTTTGTGCATCAGTGCTGCAACAACTTATGCAAGCAATGGTGATGCAGGTGGAATCTGGTGTTCCAGTAACATATCTGTTGCAACTGTTGATCCATCATCAGGACTTGTTACTGCAGTAAGTGCCGGAACTTCTACTATCACTTATACGATCAGCAGCGGATGCAGCAGTCCTGTTACTGCTTCTAAAATAATTACCGTTAATCCTAATGCTAATGCAGGCACAATAAGTGGAGCAAGTCCCTTGTGTATAAGTGCTGCAACAACTTATTCAAGCAATGGTGATGCAGGTGGTACTTGGTCTTCAAGTAATGCAACAGTTGCAACTGTTGATCCATCATCAGGACTTGTTACTGCAGTAAGTGCAGGAACTTCCACCATCACTTATACGATCAGCAGCGGATGCAGCAGTCCTGTTACTGCTTCTAAAATAATTACCGTTAATCCTAATGCAAATGCGGGTACAGTCAGTGGAACCAGTCCTTTGTGTATCAGTGCTGCAACAACTTATACAAGCAATGGTGATGCAGGCGGAACCTGGTCTTCCAGTAATGCAGCAGTTGCAACTGTTGATCCATCATCAGGACTTGTTACTGCAGTAAGTGCCGGAACTTCCACTATCACTTATACGATCAGCAGCGGATGCAGCAGTCCTGTTACTGCTTCTAAAATAATTACTGTTAATGCAGTCACACTAAATAATATTGCAGGTGACTCAACAATTTGTTTAAGTCAGACTTTACAATTAAGTAATGCAACAACAGGCGGAACATGGACAAGCAACAATACTTCTGTCGCAACAATTAACAACAACGGTTTGGTGAATAGTATTGGAGCGGGTAAAGCTGTCATCAGTTATTCTTTTACAAATTCTTCCGGCTGTGCATCATCAGTCACCAAAACTATTTATATAAATCCTGTACCCGCTGTAGCAGCGATCATCGGGAATACAACAGTTTGTTCGAATGACAAATTGGTACTGAGCAATGCCTCAATCGGTGGTAAATGGAGCAGTAGTGATAATACGATTGCAACTATCGACTCAACCGGATCTGTGAATTTTATTTCTCCGGGAATATTCACTGCATATTATTCTGTATCCAATTCTTTTGGTTGTACAACAACAGTTAATAAAAATATTTTGGTGAATGCAGCTTCAAAATTCTCCATCAATCCAAAGAACGATACTATTTGCACAGGCAACAATATGAATATTACATTAAACAGTTCATTAGCAGGTACAGTTTATAAGTGGTCTTCAACTGTCATCAGTGGAACTGTTTTGAATAATTCTTCGAATAGTATACCTGTCAATATTAATTCCATCAACGATAAGTTGGTCAATACTTCAAATGGTATTTCAGTTGTAAAATATATCATTACTGCCATCAGCCCTAACAGTTGCAGCAGCGTAACTGATTCCGCTTTTGCAACCGTTTATCCTTATGCAACTTTACCGAATGCAGGGCCTGACAGAATAATTTGTGCGCTGGACAGTATTCACTTGAATGGAAATATTATTTCAAATGGCATAGGAACCTGGCAACAAATTGCAGGGCCCAATAATGTTTCGTTCTCAGATATTCATTCAGCAAATGCCATTGTAAAAAACATTACGAACGGGAAATATGTTTTTGTCTGGATGAGTTCTAATAGTATTTGTAATTCTTATGCTGATACAGTAAACATCGTCGTAAATGCGATCTCAGGTTCGCTGTTAACAAATAACGCTGTGAATTGTATTTCTAATCAGGTAAACTTCAAAGCAATTACCAATAACACTGATTCAATACAATGGAATTTTGGTGATGGTAATTCTGCTACAACATCATCCGATAATACAACACATATTTATACAAAAGCAGGTATTTATTTTGCCACTGCCGTTTTAAAAAACAACCTGGGATGCAGTATGCCGATCATACAAAAAGATACAGTTAAAGTTGAACAATTAAAAGCAGATTTTATTATATCATCCGTTTATAATTGCGGAAAAACTACTTATAATTTTAAAGATTCAAGTCAATCCACTTTTGGCATTACATCCTGGAGATGGTTAACAAATGGCACAGATAGCTCACATCAACAAAACATAAGTAAAGACTTTACTGCAGCAGGTAATAACTCAACAAGCTTAATTATCAGGGATAGCATCGGTTGCACCGACAGTGTAAAAGCAGATTATTCTGTTTTGATTTATCAATATCCGGTTGCCAATATTGAAGCCATTGCCGATGCATGCAAACAGGTTTTAATAAATTTCAATTCAACTGTAGTATCAAAGGATTCGATCGCATATCGTTTCTGGAATTTTGGAAACGGAGTCACTTCACAGGATAGTACTGCCAAAATAATTTATTACACAGATGGCAGTTATGAAGTTAAATTAATTGTAGGTACAGTTAACAGATGTTATGATTCAAGTTATCAGCAAATCACGATACATCCCACTCCTTCCTTCACCATCAACGGAACCACCAGTATTTGTCGTGGTGATTCGGTTACATTATCAGTTACAGGAAATAATAATTATATCTGGAAAGATGCGAACAATACTATTATTTGCAATAGCTGTTTTGTAAAAACTGTTACGCCAACAACAAATACTTCCTATCAGGTAATTGGTTACAGTCAGTATGGGTGTTCGGATATTAAAACGACCAATATACAAGTGATACAACCCTTTGTTCTCAAAGCTTCCCCGCCCGACTCTATTTGCATCGGTACAACCATTGCATTATCTGCAAGCGGCGCACAAAACTATCAATGGTATCCACCGGATTACTTAAGCAGCACAACAACCGCATCAACAACCACAAGGCCTCTGCAGGATATCACCTATCATGTGATAGGAAAAGATAACAGCAATTGTTTTACTGATACAGCGGAGATAAAGGTCTCAGTAGGTAAAACAACAGCGATCAATATCGGGTTAGATACAGTTTTACAATCAGGTTCTCTCTATCAGTTCAATCCCCGTTTCAGCGGATCTGATATAAGCAGTTGGACTTGGTCAGGAAGCCCTGATCTTTCCTGTACAAATTGTGAAGCACCAACACTTGTTGTGAAAAAAGACATTTGCATTGTTTGCAATGCATCAAACGTTTATAATTGTATTGCTTCCGATACTGTTTGTCTGAAAGTATTTTGCCCAACATCAAAATTATTTGTACCCAATGCTTTTACTCCGGATGGTGATGGTATCAATGATAAATTAATGGTGCAAGGAACAGGGATTCAAATAATAAAGAGCTTCAGGATCTTTAACAGATGGGGCGAATTGGTTTTCGAAAGAACCAATTTCTCACCGGGAGATCCTTCTTGCGCATGGGATGGGACAGTAAGAGGAAAACCCGCGTCATCGGATGTTTTTGTCTATGTATGCGAAGTATTATGTGACGCAGGTTATCCCGGAATATTCAAAGGAAATGTAGGATTGATAAAATAGAATGAAGAGAGTCTATACGATATTATTTTTTTTCTTGTTGATCTTGCTTGCAGGAAATGCTGTGGCACAGGATCTGACTTATTCGCAATTCTACGAACAACCCTTATTGCGTAACCCGGCACTGGCAGGCGTTTTCACCGGTGATATCCGTATTTCAATGGCATACAGGGATCAATGGGAAAGTGTTACTGTTCCATTCAGGACCAGTTCTTTAAGTGCTGAATATAAATTACCGGCTTCAAAAAATAATGATGTATTTACTTTAGGCACGCAGGTTACAGTGGATGCTGCCGGTGATATTCGTTTAAGAAGAACTCAATTATTGCCGGCGATCTGTTTTCATAAATCGCTGAATACCGAGAAAGATTCTTATTTATCAGTTGCGTTTATTGGCGGGCTTGTAAGCAGTCAGTTCGATCAAACACTTGCCATCTTTGGAGATCAATATCAAAATGGATCTGTTTCACCCAATACATCATCACAACCACTGAAAGCAACCGGCTATTCTTATTTTGATCTATCTACAGGCATCGCATACAGTACCAACTTTGCAGAAACCGGACATATTTATTTTGGAGCCGCTTTATCGCATTTAAATCATCCTGTTATCAAAACAACAACAGGAACATCTTCTTATGTTCTTCCTGAAAAATACACACTCAACTTTGGTATCAATTTACCTTTGACCGAAAGAGCAAAATTGATCGGCTATGCGGATTATTTTGCACAGAATGGTAACAGGCAATTATTGATAGGCGCTTTATATGGCATTGACATTCAGAAATACTTTGACAATAATTCTTATTCCATTTACTTTGGCTCCTTCTTAAGATGGAATGATTCTTTTATTCCAATCCTCAAATTGGATTTTCAGAATTACAGTATCGGAATGAGTTATGATGTAAACATTTCTAAATTAGTTGTAGTGTCCAATTACAGGGGCGGATTTGAATTTACCGCATCCATAAAAGGATTTTTAACGAATAACAGTGAAGCTTTGAAAAAAGTAAAGTGTGTTAACTTCTAATGACAGAGGATTTATTTGTTTTGTTTGATGAATATACTATTAAGCCCTATTTCAACTTAGCCAATGCTTCTGTAATTCTTGCCCAAGCTCTTTTAATATTTTCCTGACTGGCAGCATACGAAAAACGAATACAATTGGGTTCGCCGAATGCATCACCCATCACACTCGATACAAATGCTGTATTCAAAAGATACATACATAAATCATTTGCATTATGGATAGTCGTTGTTCCATCAGATTTTCCAAAATAAGCACTCACATCCGGAAAAACATAAAATGCTCCTTCGGGATTAAAACATTTTAATCCGGGGATTTGTTTCACTAATTCAAGTGTCAAGTTTTTACGAAGTGTAAACTCAGCCGTCATTTCAAGAGAAGGTGTGAGATCGCCTGTCAATGCTGCTATTGCAGCTTTTTGAGTGATGGAGCAGGTAGCACTTGTAAACTGTCCTTGTAATTTATCGGCAGCTTTTACAATATCTAAACTTGCAGCAATATAACCCAAACGCCATCCGGTCATGGCAAATCCTTTACTCAATCCATTAATTAAAATCACTCTGTCTTTTAATTCAGGGAATTGAGCAATGCTTTCATGTTTGCCAACATAATTAATGTATTCATATATTTCATCGCTGATGATATAAATTTCAGGATGTTGTTTGAATACTTCTGCCAATGCAGTTAATTCTTCTTTTGAATAGACCGCACCGGAAGGATTACAGGGAGATGAAAATAAAAACATTTTTGTTTTCGGCGTGATGGCAGCTTTTAATTCTGCAGCAGTAATTTTAAATCCATTCTCTACACTTGTTCTCACACTTACCACTTTACCACCTGCAATTTTTACCAATTCAGAATACGTAACCCAATAAGGCGTTGGAATGATCACTTCTTCATTGGTATCAACGATTGCCAGGATGGCCATCGCTAAACTTTGTTTGGCACCGGTTGATAAAATAATATTTGCAGGTTTATATTCTAAATCATTGTCGCGTTTTAATTTACTGCATACGGCTTCACGCGCATCTAAAAATCCCGATACAGGTGTATAATGGCTCCAATTATCATTAATCGCTTTTATGGCAGCATCTTTAATATGCTGCGGTGTATCAAAATCCGGTTCACCTAAGCTTAAATTAATTACATCAATGCCTTTGGCAGACAATTCACGCCCAAGCTGCGCCATTTTAAGGGTTTCGGGTTCATTAAATCTGTCGAGAAGAGAAGAAAGTTGATTGCTCATTGTTTCATATTTAAAATGCGTGCAAATGTAGCTAAAAAGCAAAAGCGATAATCAGCAAAAAGTAACAATGAATGACTTGTGGAAATAAAACCTAATTGTGTTGCTGCACATCAGTAAACATATACCTATTGGCCGCTGTATCGCTGACGATAGATGCCGGAGTCATCAAAATGAAAGAATACAATTTCTTTGACTGAAGATTGATCCCTGATCTTGAATAAAGGTTTGAAGTTGAATTATAGACTACCACATTATAATCAGGCCTTGTATAAACAGGAAGGAACTGTGTATAAAAATCGTAGGTGGTAAAATCCAGAAAGTGACGGTAAATGAAAGGAGGTACATCACCATAAGTGAAATATCCCAATGAAAATACTTTTACGCTTACATAATCGATGATGGCCTGTGTTCTGAAATCCAATATTCGAATGCCCGCATATCCGGAATCAGGAGCAGTGAGATTATCATTTACAAAAGATACTTTCCAATCATATCCTTGTTTATAAATAAAGCAGGAATATTTCTTGCCTTTCAACAAACTGAAATTGATACTGAGTTGAGTTGTATCACCGCTTGTTAATTTGAATAACTGAATATTGCTGCTGTCTGGCTTTAGTTTTATATAATCCGAAGGATAGTATTGCGCCAAAGAATCCAGGATAACAGTTCCGTTGATCTTAATTCGCAATTTACCCTGATCTACTACATTAAAAAATTTAACCGCCGTGGTGGTATCCGAAGATGAACCCCCGTTTCCGCTTGAAGCAGGATTATCTGCAAACTTGGCACATGACACAAATAAAGTGATCAGAAAGAATAAGAGATATATGCCTTTTTTAAGTTGCATGAACATTTTAGGGTTACAGATAAAAAGATGACATGCTATAAACGATTTTTATCTGAATTTATTACAGTTTATCCATCATTTTTCAAAACCATAATCCCTCTCCACCTTGCAAATCCTTGTTTTGTAATGCGCATACCATTCCTCTCTCCCATTTTGCTGAGCACTAAGATGTTCAGTATTCATTTTCCAGTTTTGAATGGCGTCGAGACTCGACCAATATGAAACAGTAATGCCCAGCTCGTTTCTGGCAGACTCATGACCCAAATAACCGGGTTGTTGTTCAGCCAGCTCAACCATTCGTTGCGCTATCCCGGCATAATTATTATCAACCACTGTTCTTACGGAAGTAAATATCACTGCATAATACGGTGGTGTTGGTGTTTGTGCGATCATATTATTTGCAATTCTTTTTTAGTGAGATCATTTTCTGTATTACCTGTATTCAATGTTGTGGCAGGTTCAAATAACATCATCCAAACCTCTTCATCTGCATCAGGGCAATGTTCTGTTCCTTTGGGAATGATAATAAATTCTCCCGGAAAAATCTCTACGCTCTTTTCACGCAACTGCATTTTCAGTTTTCCTTTCACCACATAAAACAATTCATCCTCTTGCTCATGATGATGCCACACAAAAGGTCCCGCGAATTTTACTAATTTAACCTGTTGCCCATTCAACTCTCCTACGATCTTGGGTGAGAAATGATCATTGAATTTTGAAAATTTTTCAGCCAGGTTCACTTTATCAATCAACATACTTTATGATTTATTTATTGTGATCAATTTTTCATGCAATTCTAATACCTGAGGTATCAATAATTGCTGCTCATCGTTTACCAAAACAAAATCGCAGAGTTTCATTTTTATTTCTTCATCAATTTGTTTGTCTATTCTTGCCAATACATCTTGTCTGGTAACGCCATCTCTATCCATCACTCTTTTGATGCGAATATGTTTGGGCGCATACACACCGATGATGAGATCAACACCTGCTGCAGATGCCGATTCAAACATCAATGCTGCTTCTTTAATTACATAAGCAGTTGTTTGCTGCTGCATCCATTTTTGTGCTGCATCAATTACGGCAGGATGTGTGATGGCATTTAATTTTTCTAATTGAAACGCGTCATTAAACACGATGGATGCTAAATATTTCCTATTGAGTGTATTATTTATGTAAGCTTCTTCTCCAAATTCTTTTTTGATGGACGTTCGCAGTATTTCATCATCTTCCATCAATTGCCTTGTTACCAGATCAGCATTGAACACAGGAATGCCCAATACGCTGAAAATATCAGCCACAGTGCTTTTGCCGCTGCCAATGCCTCCTGTTAATCCTACTCTGAGCATACTAATGATTAAAAACTGAAAAATAAATACCGAACATCATCTCATAAAAAAAGTCCGATTGCTTTACAGCAAATCGGACTAAAGTTATTTTTAGTTTTCAGACTATACAATTTTGTTTTTGAAACTTATTTTGCAGGAGCCACCGGTTTATTGATCGCAGCCGACCAATCCTGACTGATGGCAGATTTTTCGATTTTCAGATAAGATCCGGGATTCACTTCAATTTGCAAAGTGCCGTCTTCATTCACTTTATTCACTGTTGCATGAATGCCCGCAATGGTAACGATCTTATCCCCTTTTTGTAAATTGTCGATGAACTTTTTTTGTTCTTTTGCTTTTTTTGCCTGAGGACGGATCATAAAAAACCAGAACACTAAAATAATAGCGCCCATCATCAATAACTGAACTGTTCCTCCACCCTGTTGTGGGTTTCCACCCATTAATAAAATTGAATGCAACATTTGTTTTTGTTTT
>Ga0364874_10732_pt1 | contig 14526 bp, 10 predicted proteins | sample ExccelAu500001D4_2_FD_206922 | JGI IMG/M metagenome (GOLD analysis project Ga0364874, IMG submission 206922) | Enriched cells from Trout Bog Lake Hypolimnion, Wisconsin, USA - BchlTB.Aug07.5000.01.D4 | ecosystem: Environmental > Aquatic > Freshwater > Lake > Hypolimnion/Profundal zone | place... | reverse complement strand
AAGGGCATGCCGCCGTGGAAGCTGAAGCCGGAGTTGAACTCCCAGCCCTTGGTGAGGCGCGAAGGACCTGCGAACTTCGGCACGACGTAGTCCAGATAACCGGTGAAGGTGCTGCGAACGTCGTAATCGGAGTTGCCGTACTCTGCTTTCTCGTTGTAGGGATCCTGCGGAACGTAGGGCAGAAGACCGGTCTCGTAGTCCATAGCATGACCCCAGGTGTAACCGAGCTGCGAGGTCAAGCCGTGCCAATCCTGAATGCGCAGCGTTGTCTGGAGCGAAGCGTAGTTGGAGCCGAGGTTGCTCTTGGCTTCGTCGATGACGGAGAACTGCGGGAACTGGCCGTAGTAGGGACGGGTTGAATCGTCACCACCGGAGCCAACAGCCGCGGGGTTGATGTCAAAGACTCCCATAAGGTGGGTAGCCTTGTTGCCGACGAATCCAACCTGCCAGATGATGTTCGAGCTGAAGCTCTGCTGGAGGTTCAAGTCGAAGGACTGTGTGTAAGGCGGACGGAAGTGCGGATCAAAGGTGGAGATGTTGATACCGCTGGTGGGCAACTGGCTGACCGAGAAGGACGGGAATACCTGTACGCCAGGTGCAAGAATGACGCCTGGATTTCCTGCGGCCTGCTCGGAGAGGCTGACGCCGGCCGGGTTCAAGCCGGGTCCGAAGACAGGCATGTTCTGGAGGCCGTTGTTCTGAAGGACCGACTTCATATAGATGGAGTCGTAGTAGAAGCCGTAGCCGCCGCGGATGACGGTTTTGCCTGAGGCGTCCGCCTGGTAGCTGAAGCCGATACGGGGAGCGAAGCCGCCCCAGAACTTTCCGTAGATATCCGGAGTGTCGACACCGGCAACTGCGAGGCCAGTGGTCTTGGTGGGGTCAAAGACCGATAGGTCGTGCTGACCGGAGTGTACGGGGCCCTCGTAGTCGTAACGCGCGCCGAAGTTGAAGCTGAGGCGCTTGGAGATCTGCCATGCGTCAGAGCCGTAGAGCGAGAAGGTGTTTACGAAGACCTGACGCTTGGGGTCGCCGAGAACGATGGAGGATGCGCCGGGATTGAAGCAGCCGGCGAGGAAGTCGGCGAGGTAGTAGACGTTTCCGTCAGAGAAGGACGGCGGAGGGACATTGGGTTTGAAAAGACCACCATCTATCTGACTGTTGCAGACAGTGGAGCCGCCGGTGGGACCCCAGGGGCCCTGGCTGCCGTCGAAGTAGATGGTTCCGCGCTGACCGGTCTGATAGAAGTCATCTACCTGCGCTTGACGGAACTCGCCGCCGAACTTCATCTGGTGCGCGCCCTTGGTCCATGCGAGGTTTTCATCGAGGTGGCCGGTGATGTCATTACGACCTGAAGGAGCGGTGACGCCTGTTGGGTCAAAGCCCTCGCCACTTGCAGTGAGGCCGTTGGAAGCGACCGAGGGTCCGATGATGAGGTGCGGAGATCCACCCAGTGAAGGCGATGTGACGCCAGTATCGAGACCGAGGTCGCCGAGGTTGAAGTTGGTGTTGGCATCAGAGAAGGCCTGGTTGAAGTAGCTGACACCGGCCGAGAGCTGGTTGGTGATGTTCTGCGAGATGACGCGGTTGTAAACGAGCGAGTAGTTCTGCACGTGGATGGGCGCATTCTCAAAGTAGTAGTAGATCTGCGAGGATGTCGGCGCGACCTGCGTACCCTGACCGATGAACCATGATGCCGACAGGTGGTCCTTGTCGGTGAGGTTCTCGTCGAGGTGAACGATGCCGTTGTAGCTGTGGCCGGAGATGGTTCCCGTGGAGGTGTAGTTGCTCTGACCGGGGTCGTTGGAGTTGATTGCCGAGCCGGAGAGCGCGGTGCCGGGCCAGAGCCCGCCACTGCCGCCTGCACCGTTGAGCAGGTTGAGAGCCACCTGATTCTCGGGGATGCCGTAGTAGTTCAAGAGCTGCATGGCCTCGGACTGGTAGGCCGGAGTGGGCGTTGTGCCCTTGTTGCTGGCACCGATGAGGAACTTTTCATACTCGCCGCCGAGGAAGAAGAAGGTCTTGTCGCGCCAGATGGGCCCGCCGACCGAGTAGCCGTAGTGAATGTCGCGGGTCTTGGTCTTGGACTCAGAGAGCGGGTTTACCTTCTGCAACAGCTCGTTGTGGTTGTAGTAGTAGCCGGAGCCGTGGAGGTTGTTGGTACCGGACTTGATGGTGATGTTGGCCGTTCCGCCGGAGTTGCGTCCGAGTTCGGTTGAGCCCGAGGTGACGAAGGAGAAGTTCTCAATGGAGTCAATGGGGAGGATGACGCCAGGGATGGCGGAAACGCCGCCCTGGTTGACGGCGGGGATGTTCCACCAGAGGTCGTTGTTGTCAGTTCCCTCGATCTGCCAGTTGACGTTATTGGAGCGAGAGCCGTTGACCGCGCCGTTGCCAGCGCCGCCGCCGGTTGAGAAGCCGGCGAATCCGGTGGTCTGGGCAAGCATCTGGGTGAAGTCACGTCCGCTGTTGGGGATGTTCTGGACGGCGACTTCGGGCAGCACGGTGGTCTGCTGGTCAGTGACGGTGTCGATGGCGATGGAGTCGGCCGTGACGGTGACGGTCTCGCCTGATGTGGCCACGGCGAGCTTTACCGGCAGCGAATACGTTGAACCGGCAGTGACCGGGACCTTTTCGACCTTAACGATCTTGAAGCCGGGGGCGACGATGGTAATGGTGTAGGAGCCCAGCGGCATTTCAGCAAACGAAAACTCGCCTGCGGATGAGGTTGCAGCCTTGTAGCTGGAGTTCGTCGAGGTTTCAACCGCTGTGACCTGTGCACCGGGGACAACGGCGCCGGACTGATCAGTCACAGTACCGCTGACGCCGCCACGGAAGGTCTGGGCAGAAAGCAGGCCGGGGAAAATCAGCAGCAAAGCGAACAAGATGCCAGCTGACGTTGCAAAATTGCGAAGGTTCTTCATGTACGACACTCCTCCAGAAGTTGATACAGATGCGGGTTTACTAGTTGCCTGCCCTGATTTGCATAGGATTCAGGCCTGTTTCAACGTACAAAATGTGATGGAATTTCAGCGGGAACAACAACAAGAACGAAATGTAAGAATCTTTAAATCCATGTTTCAAAATATAGTCATCACAATGAAAATTGCAACAATAAACTATGTTTTCTGGGTCTCCGAGGGCGATGGAAATTCCGTGGTCAAGAAAGTAAGTTTTTTATTTTCAATGGCATATGTATCTGTACAAAATTTTGCGCAAAGCGCAATTTTTACGTTTTAATGATGGCAATCCATACGATTTCTTTATGCGTCAGAGGGCGGCCGAGGAGCCCGAAACTCGGATAAGCAAGCAGCCAGATTCATGCGTCAATGCGACCTGGAGAGAATCGGCGCAGCAATCGGATGAGCCGTTGGCCTGGGGGTGAATACCGGAGAGCGGCACGGTCATATTGCAGGGTCGCGGCAGTGCGGACTTGATGGTACCGGCGATCATGTTGGCGATCTCTTTGGCGGCGTCGAGGGTGTCGGCCTCGGTAACGGCTGATGCGGGCTGCATGAGCATGGCCGCGGTGGCGGCGGTGGCCAGACCGGCGCTCATTATGATCTCAATGACGCCGATCCAGGCACCGTTAAGGGCAACGCTGCCGACGACGTCGCCGTTCGCGATGCAGCACTTGCAAGGGGTGTCAAGCTGCTCCAGTTGCATGGAGAGCATCTGCTCCCAGAACTGGGAGCTTGCCTTGATAATGCTCTTTTCATCCAGCAGATGCGTCATGCTCATCCCGTCAAGCTTAGGAAGAATCAATTAGATTTATCGGGTGTGAAGCGGAGTACACGAGAAGTGTGGGCTGGACGCACAGTGTGCGTCATAAGAGAAAGTTAATGAATGAAAGGCTAGGAGAAACCGTCAGACGGTGAGGCGCTCTAGCTGTTCCGGCTTGGTGATGGTGATGCTGGCACCCTTGATGGTGAGCCACTGGTCGCGGCGAAACTGATTAAGGAGGCGGGTGACGGTCTCGCGCGAAGTGCCAGCCATGTTGGCGACTTCTTCATGTGTGAGGGCCATAGTGAACTTGAGTTCGGCGCGTCCGTTGGAGGTGGAGCGGGCCCAATCGAGCAGGAGTCGGGCGAGGCGGCCGGCGGCGGAGCCGGAGAGAGCGAGACGCTTGGCGTCGTGGAAGACGGTGAGGTATTCACCGGAGAGGGATTGAGCGGCGTGCATGCTGGCGATGCCGTGGCGACCGAGGAAGTCTACAAACTCCTGCTTGCGCATGGTTTTGACCTGACATCGTTCGATTGCTTCGGCGGTGACTTCATGGGAGACGTTGGCAAGGACGGCGCTCAAACCCAAGACATCGCCGGGTGCGGCGAGTTTGAGGATCATGGTCTTGCCTTCGCGGGAGGTGGAGGAGATTTTGACTTGTCCGGAGCAGATGACGAAGACGTTGCGGACGGGGTCGCCCTCAGAGAAGAGCTTTGCGCCGCGGGCCAGGTTCATCATAATGCCGATGCGGTCGTAGTCTTCCAACGCTTCTTGAGTTAGATTGCAGAACATCCTAACGTGACGATTCTCACAGTTGAGACAATCGTCCGGTGATCGCTGTGGCTGGATAGACCCCATATTCACTCGTTGGATACCATGTACGACTTTACACCTTCAGGGTACTGCATGCATCCCATGTGGTTGAGAATTTGATGTTTGTGTGGTGGAAATCGACACCGTTGCGGGTTGAAGGACGCAAAAAAAGCGTATGCGTGTCAGCCAGTGCGGGCACGGCGCATCTTGCTCATTCTCAAGAGCCAGACGGCGCCATATGCGCGCGAAACCTCACGGGCTAGTTCCTCAAGCAAATGCATGCGCAGTGGAGGATATTGGACAAAAGCTTTTTCCAGCGCCTCCATTGGCAACAGCAGCGCCGAGCCGGCGGTCTTTGCATAGAGCGAGTAAGTGTGGCGCTTGTCCCCGAGAGCCGCTGCAAGTTCCAATAACTCACCGGGTGAGCCGGTGGAGAGGACCATACGCATGCCCAACCGCTCGACCTTGCGAATGTAACCGCCGCTGACGATGAGATAGAGCCCGGCACAAGCTTCATCCTGATTGAAAACACAATCGCCCTCTTCAAACTGAAGTGTTCTGACGGAACGGCCAAGCTGCAAACTGGTCTCCGGCGGGCACTCCAGAAGCTGAGTCAACGGATGCGTTGTTCCATGGTTCTGGTGGGGTGGTACAACTGTGGCCTGCATCGCCGCTTCCCCTTTCTGCTACTGCAACCTTTTACAACCGGTACTTTCGGCACGAACGCCAGCCAGCCCTTAGTGGGCCGCTGCAGTCTTCATTGCCGGGGGAACGCAAAGTACGGGAACTCTGGAACGCGCCAGGAGCGAGAATGCGGTGCCATGCGGGCCTGGTGTCTCGCTGGCTCTCTTGACGCCAATGACCAGCATGCTCGGCCTCAACTGGCTGATGGCGCTGCCGATGACATCGGCGGGGGTGCCGTCTTTTACGTGGCACTCGACCTTGACGCCCGTGTCTGCGGGCACGCCGAAGTCATGCGGGCTGGTGGAGGAGGGATTGAGGAATCCCATGGTCTCAGCCGCGCTGCGTGCATGGATGATGTGGAGCGTGCGCTCGAAGGTCTCAGCCAGTGAAAGAGCGGTGGCGAGCGCGTCTTCGGCGGCTTCATTCTTGTTGATGGCCAAGAGGACGGGTCCGCCTGGAGTGGGGCGGAATGGGCCGGCGTTCCAGTCGGCGGCAACGGCAAGGACCGGGCATGGGGCCTGGCGCACGAGCTGCTCGGCGACCGAGCCGACGATATAAGCGCCGGCGCCACTGAGGCCATCCGTGCCAATGACGATGAGGCCGGCCTCGTACTGGGCGGCAACACGCAGTAGGAGCTGGGCAATCTCACCCTGGTGGAACTCGGTGTGGATGCGGATGCCTTCCTTGTTCAGTTCAGTAGCCAACTTGCTGAGCGCTTCGCTGGCGTCTTCGCTGAGGCCGGCGCGCAATTTTGGATTCAGCTCACCTACAGCGGCGTAGGCGACGGGGTCAACCCCGTGGGCGAGGACAAGCCGCGCATCATAAGCGGTAGCAAGCTTGGTTGCGTATTCCAGAGCGGCCTGGGAGCTGCCCTCCAAGCTGGCAGCTACAACGATTGTCTTAAGTCCATTTGCAAAACTCATCGCCGCTTCCCTCCATACAGGAGCCCGTGCGCAGTATCGCTTCACGCGCATCTAAAGTGTGCGCGTATAAGAAGGCGATGACAGTGACTGCTTGCACCGCCCGGTGTGATTCGAGTCACATGATTGAAAATCAAGCATTTATAGCTGGGTCATAAGATCACAGCCCATATCTGAGCAAGGTTGAGTGCTCTGAGGCAGGAATGAGTTGATTGTTTGCTGCCATGATGCAAAACGATCAGAGGTGGCGCAATATTTGATTGCGCATGTCGCAAAACATCAAACCATGTCTCAAAACAGCTTTAGATGCTCAGAATTTGTGGGAAGAAGACGTTGTGGCGATATACATGGTCAGGTGGAATGCGATAGCCTCAAGCCGTTATGGAAAATCAAAAAATTGATTCGCTCTTCCGGAAGCTGAGTGTGGCGGCCGGCGCGCTGATCGTTGTAGCACTGGTCAGCTCATTGCATTTAATTGCGCAGGCGCCTGTGCCTGACTCGCCAGCCATTGAGGCGAAGGCCAAGGAGATGCTCTCCAAGCTGACGCTTGAGCAGAAGATCAAGCTGATCGGCGGCAATCGGGAGATGTTCACCTTTGCCGTACCGGAGATCGGGCTGACCGAGTTGAAGATGTCCGACGGCCCCGAGGGTGTGCGCACGTGGGGACCGACGACGGCCTACCCTGGCGGTCAGGCGCTGGCGGCGACGTGGGACGTGGAGATGGCGCGGCGAATCGGCGATGGCCTGGGCCATGACGCCCATGCTCGGGGAGTGAACATCCTGCTGGGACCGGGCGTGAACATTGACCGCACGCCGGTGGCAGGGCGCAACTTTGAGTACTTTACGGAAGACCCGTATCTTGCAGCGCGCATCACTGTGAACTACATTGAGGCGCTGCAGGCTGAGGGCGTAGTGGCCACGGTGAAGCACTTTGCAGTGAACAACGAAGAGTTCAACCGGCACAACGCGAACGCGATTGTCGATGAGCGCACGCTGCGCGAGATCTATCTGCCGGCATTTGAGGCGGCGGTGACGGAAGCGCACTCCGACGCGGTGATGAACTCCTACAACGTGCTCAACGGCCAGCACGCGACGCAGAACGAGTTCCTGAACAACAAGGTGCTCAAGGGCGAGTGGGGCTTCCAGGGCATACTGATGTCGGACTGGGATGCGACGTACGACTCAGTGGGCGCGGCAAACAATGGGCTGGACCTGGAGATGCCGAATGGGCGTTTCATGAACGCTGAGGGTTTGGTTCCGGCAGTGAAGGCCGGCAAGGTGAAGGAAGCGACGATAGACGACAAGGTGCTGCGCATTTTGCGAGTGGCGCTGCGTTACGGGTTCCTTAACCACGACCAGTTCAACCCAGCTGATTCGACCTACTCGGTTGCGGACCGCGCGATTGCGCTGGACGGCGCGAGAGAGAGCATCACGCTCTTGAAGAACGAAGGCGGAATACTGCCGCTCAACGAGAAGAAGATCAAGACGATTGCCGTGATCGGGCCGGATGCGTACCCGGCGGTTCCGGGCGGCGGAGGTTCATCGCAGGCTGATTCATTTGAGCCGGTGAGCCTGGTGACGGGCATCGCGAACCTTTTGGGGCCGAATGTATCGGTCCTGTACTCGCGCGGCTTGCCGACGATCAGCGAGATCTTTGACCGGACGCATTGGGAAGGAACCATCAGCCAGGAGGTTTATCCGTCGAAGGACTTCAATGGCACAGCGCAGACGGGCGAGCAGTGGGGACTGTCTACGTGGCATGAGGAGATGTGGGCGCCGGAAGACAAACATCCGCGCTCCATTCGCTACACAGCCAAGTTCAAGGCGACAAAAGGCGGCAAGTATCTGCTGCTGGCAGCGGCGTCAGGCCAGGACAATTACAAGGTCTACATCGACGGCAAGGAGATGCTGAACCAGTTCGGCTCAGAGGGTCAGGTGCCGCAGAACAAGACGCTGGAACTGACTGAAGGCCAGGAGTTGAAGGTTGTTGCGGAGTATCTGCCCTACTCGGCGGGTGTGCGCTTTGGCATCGGCATTCTGCCCGAGTCGGAGCTGATCTATCCCGATGTTGCGAAGATGGCCGCGGCCGCTGATGCAGTAATTGTTTCTGTTGGATTCAATCCGCCGACCGAAGGCGAGGGCTATGACCGCACTTTCAATCTGCCATATGGACAAGATGCGTTGGTTGAGGCCGCGTTGGCGGCGAACCCACACACGATCGTCAGCTACACGGGCGGCGTGAGCGCTGACCTGCGGCGCTGGGTTGACAAAGTGCCAGCGTTGGTCGCGACCTATTATCCGGGCCAGGAAGGCGGCACGGCTTTTGCCGAGGTGCTGTTCGGGCGTCACAATCCTGAAGGCAAGCTGCCGGTGACCTTTGACCGGAGCTGGGATGAGAGCGCGAGTGCGAAGTTTTATTATCCGGCGAAGGGCGAGGACAAGATCCTCGAAGTGAACGAGCCCGGGAAACCCGTGCGCAAGGATACGATTGTGCAGTTGCACTACGACGACAAGCTGATGGTCGGCTACCGCTACTGGACGACGACGGGCAAGCACCCGCTGTATCCATTTGGCTTTGGATTGAGCTACACGAGCTTTGCTTTTGCGAATGTGGATGCGCCGAAGACGGGCTCGATCAGCACACTGGACGCGGGCGGCAAGATCACAGTGAGCTTCGACGTGAAGAACACCGGCGCGGTTGCCGGCGCCGAGGTTGCCGAGCTTTATGTGAGCGACCCATCGGCGAAGGCGGTACGTCCGGAGCGCGAGCTGAAGGGCTTTGCGAAGGTGCGGCTCAACGCGGGCGAAACAAAGCGCGTGACGCTGACGCTTGATGCGCGCTCGTTCAGCTACTGGAGCGATACGGCGCACAAGTGGGTGATAGACCCGGGCACGTTTGTTGTGCGCGTTGGCGACAGCAGCGAGAATACACCGTTGAATGCTGAGATAACGGTTAACTAAAACAGTCGTCAGTAATAAAAAACTCCCTGCCGGAATGGCAGGGAGTTTTTTATTGGAAGCTGAAACGAATTGCGAGAGAAATTTAAATTACTTTGTGGCAATTTCGACGAGTTCAACGCGGCGGTTTTTTGCGCGGCCGTCGTCGGTGCGGTTAGAGGCGATGGGCGCGTAAGGGCCAGCTCCGAAAGCGAGCAGGCGAGTGGCGGCGATGCCGTGGTTCTTCACCAGCTCGTTGATGACGGATTGCGCGCGAGCCTGCGAGAGCTTCACATTCGACGCGGCGTCACCGACCATGTCGGTATGGCCGACGATGTAGACCTTGAGTTCGGGCTTCTCATTGAGCATCTTGGCGATCTGCTCGATCGCGGGGATGGATTCGGGCTTGAGGTCGCTCTTGGCGGTGTCAAAGAAAATTCCGTAGAGAGCAACCTTGCCAGAGTCGGCGAGGCTGTTTTCCATCGCGGCGGCGTCGACGGTGACCTGCTGCTCCATGTCTTTTACTTTGATGATGGTCATTTGATAGTCGACCGTCCATGCTTCAACCATCAACCAGATGGTTGAGCCATTTTGGCTGAAGCGCAAGGTGGAAAAAGCACTGCCGCCGTTGATTTCGTCGTAGACAACGGTGCCACCCTTGCTTTTTACAGCGTTCTCGTAGTTGCGCACCGTCTCAAGCGCCGAGCCGGGCGCGCTGCCCTGCTTTAATTTGTAAGCGATAAAAAACTTCTCGCCCTCGATGACCTTGAAGGCGCTGGTGTTTCTGCCGGTTGTGAACTTCGCCGAGTCATATTTTGAGTAGACATAAGCGCGGATAAATGTGTTGGGCATGCGGGTGATGCCGGGGTAGTCCTGAGAGCCGGGTTTGTCTTCCTGCGCGATGAGGGTTGTTGAAAGTAGAACGAGAGAAAATACCGTGAATAAAGTGAAGAGCTTGATAAGACGCATGGTCCTTTCCTTTCAGGATGTGTGGAAATTGAATAAAAATGCGAGAACAGTATACACTTGGTTCGATTCCCAAGAGCCGCCTTCACGGCACTCCTGTGAATGCGGCGGAAAGATGAGCACGATGCGCAAGCCGCTTTTTCCGTACATATTTTTATCGGCATTTTCCTTCTTCGTCACAATCCAACTCACAGCACAAACAGCGATGGAACATACGCCTCAACTGCCAGCCGGTTTTACGGTGGACACGACCGTTGCGAGCACCTATGCGATGTATGCGAAATCGGGCATGGGCGGTGGAAACGCCGGCACCAAGAAGAACGAGTTGCCGGAGCGATGCTTCAGCAGCGCGCCACAAAAAGCGTCACTGACGATGGGCTGGATGCGCCTGGGGCCGATGCCGCCGTCGATGAACATGAACGAGAACAACTTCAAGCAGCCGGAGTCAGCAACATCGAAGATGGGATTTGTGAGCCTGGACGAGCCTGGCGGCAAGGAATGGTTGAACGGGGGCGTGCTGAGCTGGCGAAAGCTAACGTGGACCTCAGGTGAGACGTCGGATGACAAGTTCCATTGCCCTGGCAAACAAGTGACGGCTTATACGGCCAGCTGGGTCTACTACAAGCCGGGCAACAAGGGCGCGCAGTACACGGTGTCGCTGCAGAGCTACCTTGGAAGCAAGAATGAGGCCAAGGCTGTGATGCAGGAAGCGATAGCCGAGATTATGCAGAATGGAAATTAAATGTTGAAGGCCCCGGCAGCGATGCGCGGGGCCATTGAGTACGAAGAAGAGTTGTGATTAATCCGGCGCGACGAGTTGGCCGAGGTGTGTGCCCAGCCAGACGAACGCGAGGCCGAGAATGACGCTGGCGAAGACATAGCCAGCGGCGATGAGGAACCATCCGCCGTGCATGGCGCGGTAGGTTTCAAGCTCATAGGTGGAAAAGGTTGTATAAGCGCCGATGAAGCCGATGGGGATGGAATAGCGCAGAGCCGAGGGGCCGGGGAGTCGCGCGTCAAGCACGGTAACGATGAAGCCAATGAGCAGGCAGCCGGAGAGATTGATGATGAAGGTGCCGAGCGGGAAGCGCATCGGGAAGCGATGCTGCACCCACTCGCCAAGGCCGTAACGGGCCAGTGCACCGAGCGCACCGCCGAGGGCGATCCAAAGATACTTCATGCTATTCACTTTAACGTGCGCGCTGGGGGGTCGATGAGACGGGCGCCCATGCATCCCATAATATGAAGTAAATTATCGCAATGTGATGATTCGCACAGGCTGCGCCATCAAAGACGGCGCACAATATGGATGTAGCGCACTGATAGAGAGGAACTGTATCCATGAGCGATCTTGCACCGCTTGCCGAAGGCGTAGCCGTTGACCCGTTAGTCGGGCATCCGGCTGATTACCACGTCTTTCACAAATTCCTGGCCCGCGCCAAGGAGTATCCGGCGATCACGACAGCGGTTTGCTGGCCGCTATCGGATGTAGCGTTGCGCGGAGCGGTGGAGGCTGCGACGGAAGGTTTGATTCTGCCGACACTGATCGGCCACGAGCCGAAGATTAAAGAGCTTGCCGCGAAGATCGGCGTGGACATTGCACCGTACCCATTGATCCATGCGGAGACGGAAGTGCAGGCAGCTGTGCTGAGTGTGAACATGTGCCGTGACGGCAGTGCGCTGGCGATGATGAAGGGCAGCCTGCACACCGATGATCTGATGAAGGTGGCCATGGCGCGCGACACGGGTTTGCGGACGGCGCGGCGCATTACGCACGTATTTGTGATGGACACGCCGGCTTATCCGCGGACGCTACTGATAACCGATGCGGCGATCAACATTGCGCCGGAGCTTGAAGACAAGGTTCACATTGTTCAGAACGCGATCGACCTGGCGCATGCGCTGGGGATTCCGAAACCGAAAGTTGCGCTGCTTTCCGCGGTGGAGACGGTGAACCCGAAGATCACTTCAACGCTTGATTGTGCGGCGCTGTGCAAGATGGCCGATCGAGGGCAAATATCCGGCGGCATCTTAGACGGGCCGCTAGCGTTTGACACGGCGGTGAGCGCGAAGGCGGCTAAGATCAAAAAGCTGGTCTCCGCAGTGGCGGGGCAGGCGGACATTCTGGTTGTGCCCGACCTTGAGAGCGGGAACATGTTGGCGAAGCAGCTTGAGTATCTGGGCGGCGCGCAGTTGGCTGGCATCGTTCTGGGCGCGCGGGTGCCGGTGATATTGACCAGCCGAGCCGACTCAGCGGAGACGCGGTTGACCAGCTGCGCTGTGGCAAGTCTGCTGCACTATGAGACGCATCCGAAGGTGAAGAAGATCTGATTCACAATTGCAATAAAATTCAAAGAGAACGGGCTCCGGATAACCGGAGCCCGTTTTGTATTGGAGTAGAGATTGAATTAATCGAGTGTGGATAGATACTCGTGGCGAACGTCGGCACCGCGGACCCAGAAGATGACATCGGCTGCGATGCTGGCGGCGTGGTCGGCGATGCTCTCGAGGTTGCGCGCGATGAGGATGCCGATCATGGCCTGGTCTGTGTACTGCGGCCGCTCCTGGATCATGTGCAGCAGTTCCTCGTGGGCGACACGGTTCATTCGGTCGATATCATCGTCCATGTTGCGCACGCTTTCAGCAAGGAAGGCGTCGCCTTCGATAAGCGACTGCACGGCGAGGCGGACCATACGCGTGGCATGTTCGCCCATCGCTTCAAAGTCGACGGGGAGCATGACATCGTCGAGCTTGAGGCTGTTCTTGGTGCGCTTGGCAATGTTGGCCGCCTGGTCGCCGACGCGCTCAAGGTCGCCGTTGATCTTGGTCACGGCGAGGACGAAGCGCAGGTCGATGGCCATGGGCTGTTCCTTGGCCATGATCTCGTAAGCCATCTCGTCGAGTTCGCGCTGAGCGCGGTCGATGGCGAGTTCGTTGTCGCGCACATACTTGCAGAGTCCCTTGTCGCGCTTAAGGTAAGCCTCAAGGGCGAGGTCCACGGTCTGCTGGGTGAGCGCAGCCATGGCAAGGAGCTTGTCCTTTAGCTCGGCCAGCTGCAAATGAAAATTAATCCTGGGCATTCGATCCTCCTTTCGCCGCTTGGCAACCTGATGACTCTATCGGCTGCATCGGCTGTATCAACTGTTTAGACGTGCGACAAACGGAGAATACTACCCCGTGCGCGTAATACATTGATTTTGCCTGCGATCTTTGCTTTTGAACAGCAAGAAACCAGCCCGTATCTGATGCGTTACTCCACCAGTCCGGGCTGGCTTTGACTGCATGAAAGATCAGAAACAATTAAAAGATAGTAGCACAAATTTTGTGTTACTCGGCAAGTAATTCGGTGCCTTTCGATTCTCTCCCGAAGAGGATGACGACGGCGAGCGCGACGGCGACGACGGTCACGGTAACAGCGAGGACTCCACGGTAGCTGCCGTAATGCTCAGCGAAACGGGCTTGCGCGTAGATGTTCCATGCGGTGAGCAGGCCGCCTATTTGGTAGGCGAGACCGGGAGCTGTGGCGCGCATGGGCGCTGGCGTGAGCTCAGTGAGGTAGGCCGGGATGACGCCCCAGGCACCCTGCACCATGAAGAAGGTGAGGAAGGAGCCGAGCGCGATGGCCCAGAGCGAGTGGCCGTAAGCGTAGAGCGGAATGACCGGAATGGCGAGAAGCGCGGCAACGAAGATGGCGCGCTTGCGGCCCCAGCGCTCAGAGAGAGAGCCGAAGACGAATCCGCCGAGGATGGAACCGAAACCGTAGAGGATACCGATGCGGCTGACTGTGCGGGGATCAAATTTCAATTCCGCTTGCAGGAAGGTCGGATAAACGTCCTGTGTTCCGTGCGAGAAGCTCATGAAGATGGTCATGAGCAGAACCAGGAACAGGAATGTGGGTGCGAAGCCCAGCATGTAATGGACCTTGCGCAGCAGATTGGGCAGAGTGGTGGGCACCTTGCGCCACTCGGCGCGGCTATCAATTCCGCTGAGCCAGAGCGGCGACTCGCCGACGAAGAAGGCGATGTAAGGGATCAGCAGTAGCGGCACTGCGCCGAGCAGGAAGAGCCCGCGCCAATGCAGCGTATAGAAGAGCCAACCGAAGACGCCGGCAGCAAGAATCTGGCCGACGGCATAGCCCTCTTGCAGGATGCCGGAGAATGTTCCGCGGCCTTCCTTGGGCAGCGTTTCAAAAGCAAGCGCTGCGCCAACACCCCAGATGCCTCCCATGGCGATGCCGAAGAGGGCGCGCAGCCAGAGGAAGGAGCTGAAGGTGGGCGCATAGGCGCTGGCGATCTCAATCATGGAAAAGGTGAAGATGTTGACCATCAGCACCGGCTTGCGTCCGAAGCGGTCGGCCAGCCATCCGAAGAGCAGTGCGCCGACCGGACGCAAGAGCTGCGTCAGTGTCACGGCCCAGATCACATTCGAAAGCTGGGTCTGAAACTCCGCTGCGATCGCCGGGACGCAAAAGATGAGCAGGAAG
>Ga0364874_10730_pt1 | contig 14615 bp, 9 predicted proteins | sample ExccelAu500001D4_2_FD_206922 | JGI IMG/M metagenome (GOLD analysis project Ga0364874, IMG submission 206922) | Enriched cells from Trout Bog Lake Hypolimnion, Wisconsin, USA - BchlTB.Aug07.5000.01.D4 | ecosystem: Environmental > Aquatic > Freshwater > Lake > Hypolimnion/Profundal zone | place: USA... | reverse complement strand
AATGCTACTGGATTGCCCAGGAAACGATTTTGATGGTTGGGGCAGCATGGGACCTCCAAACATGGGACAAATACCGTTCGCTTCTAATAGGCACGCTTGATGTGGTTCGGCTGAGGGGTGGATTGGCGACTGTAAGCTAAGGGCACGCCAACGACCGGGGCTGGTTCCAAAACGATTCTTAAAACAGGTGTTGAACAACCCCATGTGGTTAAAGCCGCACTGTTCGGCCACATGTACCACTTTCGCATTGGCATCCCGCAGTAATGTAATCGCCCGCAGCATGCGCAGTTCCATCCGCAGTTCCGCTACGGAAAATCCGAAATATTGATGAAACAAGCGGCTGAGATGGCGGCGGCTACAACTAAATTTTACCGCCAGCTCCTCCGTAGAAAGCGTCAATAAATCATTGGCCGAGAGCTTCTCGAAAACCTGCGTTAGGTGCGCCTCTGCGCTGACAAATCCACTCTGGTCAAGCTGAACCGACTTAAACTCTTCACTAAGGATAGCCGCAACGACTCGCATTAAATGGGCCCGGTGATCCAAGTTGAGTTGTGGCGACGCGCTTCCGATCAACCGGTGGCACTTTACCGCCAAAGGACTGCCAGCCACATAAGTCTGCACGCGGGCAAACTTGTTCAAGAGCTGCTGCAAGCGAGCAATCTCGCCGGCGGAAAACAGTGGAAATATATGTTCAACCAACGCCGAAAAATTGGAAAACAAAAGTTCGCCATCGCCCGTGATTTCAAGGTCGCCTCGGCCTTCTGCATTCAGCGCCAACACATCGCCTGGAGCCAAGGGGTGGCTCGTTGCCTTGAGCAATAACTTGCCCACCCCGCTGCGAACGAAGATAAAGCGCAAACCGGCTTCATTTGCCGCCCATTTCTCCACGCCCGTCAACCGGGTGGACCGGAGGGTCAGATAATCTTCAGTAAACATGATCCCCTCCGAGATTGAGTCCTTCCGCTGCACCGGGATTACATTGGATTGCCAAGGGTTTGATAAACCGAACCGCCAAAAACAAATTACGGCTTAAAGTTTGGTGGATTCTTGCCGTACCAAAACAGTCACGACTGAACCGCAAGCCACTTCTGTATAAATTTGTTAAATTCGGAATCAAAGTAGAATATGACGTTTGCATTGTAATACTCATGGTTTTGCCTTTCTTGATTCAAACTAAACACCAAAAAGAGCCTCGGGCTGAAATTTTGTACTGCCGGCGCTGTGCATTGGCCCCGTGTAATTTAGTATCCTGCTTGCTTCTTCTTCATCTGCGAGATTACTAAATATGACCTTAACTACTATCTAATTACTACCATAAGCCGCATTTCTTGTCTATGCACAATTGAGACATGCGTTATCACATGCGAGACTTTGCGAACCAAAACTCCCGACCGCAGAATTTATTTTGGCCTGAACAATTTAATGAAATTGGGTGACCAGAGCCTCTGCGGCATCCCGCAAGAACAACAAATGTGTCGGTTTCAGGATCATCCGGTCTAAACAACTGCAATCCGGTGGCGCCACGAAGGCGTACATAATGACCGGGGTGAGTGGAGAGCGCAGCTTGATAATATGGGCAAGTTCCTGGCCATTCATGCCGGGCAGGGAATTATCGGTGATGATCAGATCATGGATCCGAGGGTCAAACACGGCCAGCGCTGCTTCGCCATTGTGGGCTGAATCCACATCAAAACTAAAATTTTCAAGGAACCATTTGGTGGCAACGCGGGACGCATCATCAGCATCAATCAACAAAATGGTTTTCGCATGGGCTGGCGGTTGTTGGGGCACAATATTATTTCTCCAGTTGTTATTGAATCGACCCGTCAGCGGATGTGGGGTACGGCCTTTTGCGGGAAAGCGTCCGGAAGCTTGCCACGTTGTTTAGGTGGCCGCGATCGGTGGATCGCGGATAGCATTCCTCAATTCAAAAACAAAACGCAGGCATATTATTATTGTTTAATCCGGCGACATTCCCAAACCGGATTCAGCAATAACTTATAGCCCAAAATCACCTCGCCCTCAATGCACAAATGAGACATTCATGGTGCGGCATTCGCCATGACTTTGAAGTGGCCGTGAAGAGTTAGTAGCTTTTTTTCATCCCGTCGGCCATCGTCGCAAGGTTGGCAGTAGCGGGCATGGCATAAATTCAAATGTCCCAGAGTGACGCTTAAATAAAGTAAAACCCAGCGAAAGGTTGGGAATTATTCAGCGGCTGGAAGTCATCGCGGTTGGGCTGGAGATTACACCAGTTCCAAATAATCCGCCGGTACTTTCACCGCCGCTGCTTGGCCAATGAATTCAAGGCGAAGAAACACCATAGTCATGCCCAGCCGTGCTTCCACCCACGCTTCCATCCCCTGTAACGGCCCTTGTTTGATTTTTACCCGTTGGCCGGGACCTATTTCTGGAAAAATTAGAATTTCCATTCCAACCGCCAACGCCTTGAGAATATCCTGTAATTGTTGGGCAAATAAATCCTGGTCAAAAACGGTCAGCACTCGGGCCACATGTTCGTTTTGCTCGATCGCCGACTTTTGAAACGGATAGATTTGCAGGAACAAATAACCGGGAAAGAGTGGTTTATCAAACTGAACTGTTTTGCGAGGGTATTTGTGCACACTTTGAAAGCAAGGAAGCAACGCGATGAATTGCTCCTTGTCACAATACTCCTTCAGTTTTTTTTCTCGCCGTGGCCGCGTGTGAGCCACAAACCATGCTAGTTGCTCCATTGGGAAATTTTGGATGCGTAGCTGAATGATGTCAATGCTGACCTGATCGCTCGCGCCTGCCAAGCGACCCAAGCCATCGCAACGCTTCTGTCAAGGTGGACCAATTGGAAATATCTTCAACGCTCAAAACCTCAACCACGGCGGCATTGCTTTGCCACCTGCCGTCCAAGATAGCTTGTTCGCGCCATCGAGGCTGCCGCCGACAGTCCCAACGTCATGGGGCTTTATCACCACAAGCCCGTCAGGCAGTGCTCATCTTATCAAGTTGAATTGTTCCGGCTAGGATGCCGAACGGAATTTAAAATTTGGAATAACAAAAGTTGGTAAAACGCGCACTGCCATTGCCAACTGCCGCCAAAGTGGGGCGTGCCGCTTGGAACCCACCGTGTTGCCCGTTATGATCAAAGTCTGAAACGTCAAGGTCCGCGATCAGGCTTTGCCATTTTTGGCCATCCTTGCTCACCAGCAATTCGACCCGGTTTTCCCGGTTGATCAGTTTCAGCCACGCTGTTTCAGTTATCCATTCACGGGTGATTAGTTTTTCCTTCGGGCCAAATACATTTAGTTGCCCCCGCTTCAGTTTAACAAACACTGCCACTTGGGGATTATATTCCAATCCCAGTGCGGCTTGGCTGGTGTCTTCAATTTGAGCCATGACTTGCACGCTATAACTTGTATCCCGGGCCATAATGGTAAGCGGGCAACTCTCGGCATACGAGTTACCCTTCGCTTGGATGATTAAAACACCATCGCCGGTTTTGAAACGGTTCATATCCCGTTCTTTCCAAGCCCCCCACGTCGCCTTCAAGGTTGGCGCTTTGAAATCATCCGATAATTCAATCATGGGGCGTTGGGCCACTCCCATCGGGGCGGGCATCGCCTCGCCTCGGCGGGCGCCCAGTGGCGCTTTCGGTCAGTCATCGCTCGTCCACTCGACCGGCTCCAACAAGGTATGGCGGCCTAAAGTTTGAAAGCCTTTACGGTAGCCATGATAAACGAAATACCAACGATCATCGGGCGTGGAAACAAGGGTGCCGTGTCCGACAGACCACCACGCTTCCTCTGCGCTGTAAGTATGAATTAGTGGGTTGTGCGGCGAGTTTTCCCACGGCCCCAATGGGGATTTGGCCCGGGCCACGATGGACATGTGGCTTGTCGCTGGGCCAGCGGTGCCACCTTCCGCGCAAATGAGATAGTAATATTCGCCGCGTTTCGTCAACTTGGGACTTTCCAACCAGACCCCCTCGGTTTTCCAATCTTGAGGATAAACCCAGCCGTCATAAACTTTCTTGAGTTGCCCGACCGTTGACAAACCGTCGGGACTAAGTTCCACAACGTGGCCGCCGGCCGTATAAAGATAGCGTTTTCCGTCCGGACCCACCACATGGCCGGGATCAATGTCATTTACTTTCAAATTAATCGGGGCACTCCAAGGGCCGCGCGGGTGGTTGGCATGGACGACGTAAATGCCTCCCATTGGAAAATAAATATAATAATGTCCGCCGTGCTCAACTAAGTCAGGTGCCCAAATTTCCCCATGCGTTTCATTCACTACTTGTGAAATTGGCGTCCAATTGACCAAATCGTGCGAGTGCCAGATGACCAATCCCGGCGCGTAGGAATAGGAAGTATGCGTCATGTAAAAATCCTCACCCACGCGCAAAATGGTGGGATCAGGATAATCGCCAGCAAACAACGGGTTTTTAAACATGGCCGAGGAACCGCCAGCTTTGGCTGCGGTTTGAATTTTCTGTCCCCATGCTGGCCAACAGGTTCCAGTCAGCGTCGCAGCCGTGGCTCCCGCCGCCAATTTGAGCCAGTTGCGGCGGGTTAGGTCGGGCTTGGTATTTACAGCACCAGATTTGACGATTGCCGTTATTTCCGCATTTGAGTTCTTCATCGGTTGTTGTATTAAACGATTTTCCAAACTTGGGGGCTTGGTTTTACGGGTTTAAATTGTCATCATTCCTGTGATTGGGGCGAGTTACTAACGGATCATTCTTTCACCGCCGATCCATTATTGGAGCAGCGCCCGATAAAACTTCCGAGGGGCATTGGGCGTAATGATAAACGGCGATACCGCAGCGGTGTTGGTGCTCCAAGGCCCAGTCACATTGGTCGCTTCTAATAACTGGCCGCCATTGGACCAGCTTAATGTCAACTGGCTGCCATTCCAGTGGCTGGTAATTTGGGGCGGGATTGGCAATGGATTGGGAGAGAAGAATTGCAACTCGGCCACGTTACAAGAGCCATTACTTGGGCCGACGTAGCGCACATAGCGAAAGGCGGTGGTATTGGTGATGGTCTGAGGGGTGATGATGCCGCCTTCCGGCGGGGTGGTTGCGATCGTAAACAAGGTCGTCGCATTGAGGAATGAGGCGTTATTAGCCCCTTGAAAATATCCTCCCAGCATCCGGTCGGCATACCCCATGCGGGGCCAATAGTTGATCTGCCCGACCACATTGCTTACCCCGGTACCAAAATCCAGTCCTACCCAGTCGCCGCTGTTATCTGGGCCATCAAAATAGGTGTTCAAATTTCCGTCAAACACCTTGGCGATGGTATTGCCACTATTGCTCCATGAACCGCTGGTGCCGATGACGGTTCCGGGCAATTGGTTGGTGCAATTGACCAATCCCGGCTCGCTGGCCGGCGTTGCTTGCAGCATGGCCACGGCGTTCACGGCCCAATTCGCGATCAGGTCATTCGTGGTCGGCGTTGGCTGCGTCCAAGCACTCCAGGAAACATTGTAATCAGGGCGGCGGCAGCCCCAGGCCGCATTGGCGTTGGCTTGCATCCAAGGATAGTAAGTGCTCCATAAATTATTATCTTTCACGAAGTGGCCAATGCCCCGGGCAAATTCCGCCGCCCAAGTGTTCAACCCGGTTGAACCATTGTTAAAAATGCCATTCGACGTCAAATGGTTCCTGGTAAATTCGACTGCCTTTAGCGCATCGCCGTAATACATTTGTTGGCCCGTGATATTATGCAGCAGATTGGCGCAATCCAAAAAAGTTCCTTGGTTGTACAAATTGGGGGTAGTATCAACGATGCCATTAGTGGAAATATTGCCGCATACCAAACCTGAATTGGGGATGAATAGGTTGGTGCGCTCCCAACTGTAAATTTGCAGTGCTTTATTCAGATAATTCGTGTCGCCCGTGCTTTGATAAATCATGCATGCCGTCTGCATCAAACTATTGCAAGCCAGTGGATTTTTGCCGGGAGCGCCGTCAACATTGGCGGGCTGTTCCTCCCAAATCCCGCCGTTATTATAATTTGTGTCCCAGCCGCGACCGAAAGCATAATTAAACCCATACTCGGCCTGAGCCAGAAAATTAGCATTTTCCGTCATCTGATAGCCCCGAATCAAGGCCAGCGAAAACCAACCGATGTCATCGTTCCAGCCGTCCCAAGACCATGACGGTGGGTTTTGAATCAACCACGTGGTGAGCAGACTGTTGACTAATTGTTGCTGCTGCGGACTCTGGGTGCGTTCAAAGGCATCTTCCGCCCCTTGAATATCCAGGTCAAAAGTCCAGGTGCCATCCGGGGCGCGGTTGGTCAAGCTGACGGTGTAATAAGTCAGCCCATTGGTTTGAACTAGGTAGGCTTGGTTGAACGCGTCTATTTGCAAATCGGCGATGGCCGGCGCGACCACGTTCAAATGGGCCACCAAGCTGGTGACCGAGCCAAAAAAATTAGTCACCACCACGGTATAATCGCCCTGATCCGCCAAAGTGAGATTCGTGACAATTAACACATTGGTTTGGGCCCCGTAAATATTTCCACCGTTGGTCAGGTTTATCCCGTTTTTGCGCCAATTATAAAACACGGGGTTTACACTTTTCGCTGCCACCGTGAATTGCGCCACCCCGTTGGTGTAAAGTCTTTGGGCGGTCGGCGGCAGTTGGATCAGCGGGGCTTTGGTGCTGGCCACGATTTCAATGCCATTCAGCGGCGACCGCCAAGTCCGATTATCTGCGTTGGCGGCAATGGTAATCGTTCCAGCAACCGGAACCACGTTATCAATCTCAATGTAATTGCCGGCGAGCAACGTCGGCGGGTAAGTGTTATTATTTATGCTGGTGAGGCCGCCTTGAATTAATCCCAAGTACGCCCCGTTCGCATTCAGCGTTGCGGTGCAATATTCCGTGCCGTTCACGAGGTAATTCGGCAGCCATTCGGTATTATTAGCCGGTCGCGCAGTGTCGCCTGCGGTATAAAGATAGACGGTATAAGCCGATCCCGTCAGCCCGCTGAGGATATTGGTGACCGATCCGTTTATCATGCAGTCATTATAGCCATCCAGCAGGGAGCCATTCCCGCCATCGCCAGCCGATCCGCTGTGCCAGCTTTTGGCCGCGCCGGGGCCGCTCCGCGTCAACGTAGCCGAAACCGAGCCATCGCTCGCCAGAATTGTCCCCGAAATAAAGGTGGCGGTGGAGATGTTGGTCCAGCCGTTAATCGCCATCACCCCGGCGCTACGGCTAACCGTGGTCGCGGAATCGCCTAAAAATTTAATGCCAAATGATTCGGCTTTGCCAATCCCCGTATTGCCCCATGTGAAAATCGACAATAATAGGCAAAGAATTTTGAAAGGTTGCATTGATGGTTGGATTCAGATTTGGTAGTCGTTAAAAGCTTAACGAGCCGAGCCAATTCATCAATAGGCAGGATGGCCTACCCACGGTTTCTGGATCTCGATGTTACAGTTTGGCGCAGCGGGAGCGGCGGCTGAGCGATGCGCTGGGCCGCGCCGTTTTCGTCGTGGCCAGCGCGAGCGAATTTGACAAATTTAGCTCCGGTTGTCGCGCGCCAGCGGGCGATGGCGTCGAGACCGTGACTCAACGGTTCGACCATAGCCCGAACGCTACCAGCCTGATGGACTTGTCCTCGTGTTCTTCATAGTACAAAAACGGACGGCACCGTTGACCCGAATCAGGAACTGGCCCATCAATGCAATAAAACTCGGCAGTTTCTTTCCGGCCCTGCGGTCAAATTTAAAAATCATCGTCACAGATTCTGTTTTTGCGGTGATGAAATCCGTGTTTATTGCAATGAAAACGAATTTTGTTAGGTTAAAAATTGAATTCAGCGGCGTGAATATTGAATTTATCGCGACAAAAACAGATTTGATCACGATGAAAACGATTGGTGCGACGCCAAAAGTGAATGGCGCGACGATAAAAACAAATTCTGTCTGGATAAGTGGTTAATTGATCGTCGTAGAAATTGATTTTGTGACGATGAAAACGATTGGCTGCCGGAGAAAAAGGCTTGGCAGCGGGTGATGCATAATTAAAAAACCGAGCAAGTCAAGAAAAACTCTTGCGCGTTTTTGTTTGATTAGCATAATTGCCACATCGCAGGCGACAATTTTAGCCTGACTTGATTAGGATGAAAGTGCCGGACCTGTGGAAATTAACCTTAACCTCCTAAATATATGGCACGAGCAAAGAGAAAATCAGTATCAGCAGAATTCGCGCAAAAACGGGCGGACGCCTTGGCGGCAATTGATCCCAATCTGGATTTGGGCAAGGATGCCAAAGGAAATCCCATCACCTTGGCTGCGTATCAGGCGGCGGTAACCGCCTTGGCCGACAAAAATGATCAATACAACACCCTGTTATCCACCGCTGATGGTTTGGTAGCCGAATTGAAGACGGCCGAAAAGAATCTGGATACGTTTTCAACGACGATGCTTTCCGGCGTGGGTGTCAAATATGGCAAAGACAGCCCCGAATATGGCAAAGCAGGCGGCACCCGCAGCAGCGACCGCAAGAAAATAGTGCGCAAGGGTGGGGTGGTTTCGGCTAAAAAGCCGGCGTTGGCATAAGCATTTTGGCTGGTTTCATTCTCGCCGCCGGAATCTGCAATGGTTCCGGCGGTTTGTTTTGGCCGCGGGGCTTGATTACGGGAGGAAGGCCAAGCCATGAACCTAAAAATCGCAGTTCAACCACGGATGAACACAGTCTGTTGCATTGATTCAGATAAAGGGAAATTAGCAAATTACTGGTAAAACTAAAGACTATTCGGGTTAAACCGGGAGAATTTTTCGCAATCGGCGGGGGCTTGGACTGACACTTTGACTGACAGTGCCAGTGTTGATTTATTCCCGTTCATGGGGGGCTTTCAAGCGGGGCGCAGGTCGGCGGGGAAATAGGAGCGATACTTGGTGCGCGGGTCGGTGGGATGACTGCCCAGCGGGGCAAATTTCCCGCACGGATGCTGCCAGACGCCGCGCCGCTGATTCCAGTGGAAGCCCAAAGCCCAAAGCCACCTTGCCAGCTTCGGCTTCCGGGCCGGGGACACGTTCAGCCAGACCCACTGGCCCACCACCTCGGCCAGTTCGTATTGCTGCGGCAATTGCGCCCGCAAAAATTCCAAAACCGTTTGCGTGGGCAATGCGCGGTTGGCGTGGTGTTTAACCGCTACCCGTTCGGTGCGGTTTGATGATGGCTGGACGGCGTTTGCTGGTGTCGCTGCTTCAACTTGAAATTTGTTTTTCATAAGCTTTTTTTTGATGTTCGCCGTCCGTGTCTCGCCGTCTGCCGCTGGCTTCACCTCCGGCGGAGCCATTGTTTGAACTGACTCCGTTTTATTTCCGGCGGGCATGGGCCATGCCAGCGAAAGTTTTGGCGTTACCGGATAGCCGTCTCGCTGGCGAGGCCCATGCGCTTCGTCGCCGGAAATAAAACGCCCCGCGCGAGCGGGAGTTAAGCCCTTGAAAAAGATGGCGGAGCAGCCAGCGGCAGACGGCGAGATACGGATCGGCGTCCGTTCAAAACAAAACGCGCCATGTCAAAAACCAAAAAATTTCTAGCCCCGCAGGGTCGCCGAAGGCTCAACTCCGGGCGGCTCGGACTTTTGGCTGGTGGGTGTAGCCAGGGAGCCGTGGCTTGAAGGGGGCAGGGCAAGCCGGAAGGCGGACGGCGAAACCCACCGGCCAAAGGTCAGACAAAAATGGGGGGCGGCCCAGTGGCCCAGGCTGCGCGGTGGCCTGCCACGCTGTCAGCGAGCGGCAGCTTGGGCCGCTGGGCCGCCGGGGAAAACGGGCTGAATCTGGATTACTTTGGCTCAGGCAAAACCGCTGGCGAAAAAACTGCGTGAATGTGCTTGGCAAATTCCGGGGAATGGCAAAAACTCAATCCGTCCTGCGGAGAACTCAAAAACGATCAATGTAAAAAACAACACCAATTTTGCGTAGCTTTTGGCTACAGGGCCTATCCGAAACCGCTAATTTCCAGCCCTCCCAGAGTGCCAGCCGCCCGGCGCGGCTTGGCGTGCTTTCTGGGAAGGCGCTTAGCGGTGCCTGGATAGGGGCGCGTTGAGTCCGCGCCATTCTTCTGTGCCAAATCCTCACTTGGAAAAGGAAACATGTCCCGCCTCAAATCCGAATCCGCCCGCTTTCCCAGCCTATGGCCATCCCCGCCCGCATGGTTGGCTACGATATTGCCCCGCTGGAGAACGCTCATCCTTGCGGTTTTTTTGTTTGCCTTGGTATCCTGCGGGTACGCTTTTTCAATGAATCCCGGCAGCGGCACCAATGCCAGCCCGACCTACACCCTCTTGGATTCCTGGTCGTTCCGGGATAGCACCAACTGGCCGAGCGACAACAGGGATGCGCCAGTTTCCTTCACCAATCTGGCTGGCTCCGATCTGGGCGATGGCTTCTCGCTGGTCGTGGACAGCCCCAGCCCAGCGTGGCTGCAATACCACGTCGTCGAAACCAGCGGGGCCACAAATTTCTCCCCCGCCGTCGGAACAATTTCTTTCTGGTTTGCCCCTGAAAGCTGGTCCTCCACGAATGCGGGCGGCCCTGGACCGGGCGAATCTGGTCGGTTGTTTGAAGTCGGCAGCTACACCACGAATTCCAGTTTTGGTTGGTGGAGCCTCTACGTTGATCCCGCCGGGAACAATCTGTATTTCTCCACCCAGACCAACGACCTTTCCAGCACCAGCACCACCTATTTGGCCGTCCCCATCACGTGGAAGACCAATTATTTTCATAACGTGGTGGTGACGTATTCGGCGACCAACACGGCATTGTATTTGGACGGCGGGTTGGCCACCAATGGCCCCGGCCTCACCGTGTATCCCGGCCCGAATGCCCTGGCAAAGGGGTTGTTCATCGGCAGTGACAGTAACGGCGTGGCTCAGGCGCATGGGCTGTTCAATAATGTTGTCACCTACAACGCGCCCCTCGACTCCGGCACGATTCGCGGCCTGTTTCAGAGCGAATATCCCTATTATCTGATGAATCCCGTAAACCGGGCGATGGCCTTGCTCACTTCCGCCAATTCCACCCCGGCCGATATGGCTGCTTATAACGCCATTTCCGGGGCGGGTTATTTGCAATGGGTGGCCAATCTCACCAACTGCGTTTCCAGCGCCAACGCCTTGCAAGTTTGGGTGACAAACGTTTTGGCCGCGACGGCGGGCGACGGCTCCATGACCGTGACCTTTACCATCGCCGGGGGGCAGGACAACGTGCCCTATGATGTCTTTGCCAATTCAGTGCTGGGGTTTCCGCCCTGTAGCAGTCCGGCGTGGGCTTGGCTGGGGCAAGGCTGCCATTGCACCACTTATCGGCTGACCGGGCTGCCGAACGGCACGGTGTATTTGATTCTATGCACACCACAAGACTCTGATGGTGACGGACTTACGGACGCATACGAATTGCTGGCAAGCAAGACCGACCCCCATAATCCCGACACGTCCGGCGACGGGATGGCTGACTCGGACAAAGTCTTGCTGAACCTGAATCCCTTGTCCAGCAATCCGGTGCTGCCCGCCAATCCGGTGATTCAAACCTGTCCGCAATAAAGTTGGGAAACATTACAAAGTTATGAAGAGGAATCGCTGCTGGAAATTATCGGGGCTGGCACTGGGGCTGCTGCTGCCGGGGCTGGTCGGCGCGGTTAATTCGTTGGCGGATTATGGGGCGGTGCCCGCCGTCACCAAACCCGGCGGGGATCAGGCGGCCGCCAACGGCAAGCTGGATTTCCACACCGACCTGTTCACGGGCCGGTTCAATGATCGGGTGCCCATTGAAGTGCCGCCCGGCCGGGGCGGCTCGGAACCGGCCATTGCCCTGCAATATAATTCTGCCGGCGGTAATGGCTGGTGCGGGGTGGGCTGGGATTTGGAGCTGGGATATATCCAGCGCGAAACCCGTTATGGGGTGCCGGTCAGCGGCCAGACTTATGCGGATCCGGCCGGGTTCACCTATTCGTTTGCCGGGCAGAGCGGGCGGTTAATCAAGGCCAGCAACGGCCAGTATTACCCCGAAATCAACACCGCCTTTTTAAAATTTGTTTACACCAACAGCAGCTATTGGGTGGTTACAGACAAGGCCGGGCGGCAATACACCTTTGGCGACACCGCCAGTGCCCGGATTGACCGGGCTTTTCTGGGCACCTTCAAATGGGGCTTGAGTCAAATCGTGGATGCCAATGGCAACCGCACGGCGTTGACTTATCAAACCCTCACCCCGTGGGGCCGGAATGATGGCGGGCAGCTTTATTTAAGCCAGATCGTTTACAATGCCAACAGCAACAGCCCGGCCCTCGCCGGGAATTGCGTGGTGCAGTTTCTGCTTGAAACTACGGATCGCAGCGACGTGCCGAATTCCTGCCTGTCGGGCACGGAAATTTGGACCACCCGGCGGCTGCAAAACATTGCGGTGTATTGCAACACGAACTTGGTGCGGAACTATGCCTTGCAATACACCCTTTCCCCGAGCACGCAGCGGTCCCTGCTGTCATCCATCCAGGAATTTGGCACGGACAACGCCACCGCGTTTCCCGCCACCACCTTTTACTATTCCACGCAATCCCCCGGTTTCCAACCCCCGGTGGTCTGGCCGGTGCTGGATAATTTCGGGGCCTTGGGCACGCGCGACTGTCAGTTGGTGGACATCAATGGCGATGGGTTGCCAGACCGGGTCACTCGCTATAGCAATGGGGGCCAGCCTTGTGACGGTTATAAATATTTTTTTGTGCAGACCAATACCGGGACCGGCTTTGGACCGTGGCAGAATTGGGGGATCGTCATGGATGAAACGGGCAACATCTGCCCCAGCCCCTGGACCACGTTGGAAGGCCAATTCACCGGGAGCACCTATCAACTGTCCACCTTTATGGACATCAATGGCGATGGCCTGCCCGACCGGGTCATGCGGGGCTACAGCACGCTGGACCATTTTGGCGTGCAGACCAATACCGGGACCGGCTTCAGTGCGGTGTTTTCCCTGACCGGCGTGGATGGCACGGTGAACGGGTATCCGGTCTTGAACACCCCGGATGGGGGCTGCGTCAGTGCCCTGCTGGTGGACATCAATGGGGATGGCTTCCCGGACCGGGTCATGCAAGGCACCACCTCCAACGAGTTTAATGTGCAGCTCAACCAGAAAAACGGCAGCTTTGCCCCCATTGTCGAATGGGCGGGAGTCCTTGGCACTGGCGGCTATTACCCTTCTGCGCCGCGCTCCCGGGACAACAACCATATTTATTCGGAGTTGATGGACATGAATGGCGATGGGCTGCCGGATCGCGTGCTGCCGGGCGGCGTCCAGTTAAACACCGGCCAATATACCATTTTGAATCCGGCGTTCGGGGCCAAGCACAGTTGGAATCTCGGCGGCACGGAGTATCCCGAAGTGCAAGATTTGGTGAACGGCACCTACCCCCGCCAATTGCTGGATTTTAATGGCGACGGCCTGCCGGATTTGGTCACCAATAATTATAACGGCACCTACAGTGTGCGCTTTAACACCGGGGCCGGGTTCAGCCCCACGGCGGTGACGTGGACGGGCATCAACACCAACGGCGGGGATCATGGTGGCTTGACGGGCTGGTGGTCATTGGGCACCTATGTGCAGTTCCTGGACATGAATGGCGACGGCCTGCTGGACCGGGTGATCTACAACAGCCCCACCACAAACGCCTATAATTCCATTTTGGTGCAACTGGCCAAAGGCCCTTACCCCGACCTGTTGACCGACGTGTATAACGGCATCGGCGGCCACGTCACGGTGACTTATACCAATTCGACGGCCTTTGATAATGCCGATGGCACCCGCCCCCGGCTGCCATTCCCCATGCAGGTGGTCACCGCCGTTAAGACCGATGGCATCAGTGCCGGGGCCACCCAATACTACCGTTACCGCTACGGCCTTTATGACTTCACCTGGCGGGAATTTCGCGGTTTTGGCCAGGTGACGGAATCCCTGCCCGCTGGCAACGGCACCTATTATACCAATGTGACTTATTTCCATCAGGGCGGCGGCAAGGACTTTTCGGCGCAGGGCGAGTATCAAGATTCCCGGTTCAAGGCGGGGATGCCTTACTTTGTCGCCACCTATGGGGCCGACGGCCAGCAGTATCACGCCACCCTCAGCCAGATCACCCAGGTGCCACTGGACCCCAATGGCGTGTATTTTCCCTTCGCCACCAATGTGTTTGAACTGGATACGGTGCCGGGCCTGGGCTACCGCGACACGCTCAAACAATATGCCTATGCGGTCACCGCCAATAATCTGGCGGCTTCCACCGGCAACCTGCTCCAGGAAGTCAACTGGGGCGAAGTGACCAATGTGCAGTTTGATTTCTCCTTTACGGACGTGCCCGATGCTCCGGTCTATACCACCTACACCTATGCCAGCTTGAGCAACCCGGACATCATTGACAAGCCGAGCAGCGTCACCGTCAGTGCCGATGCGGCGGGAAACAATATCCTGCGCCAGACCCAGTACCAGTATTTCGGAGCCACCGGCAACGTGCAGAAAAAGCGCGAGCTGATCTGCCCCGGCACCCTGGCGGACACGGTTTATACTTACGATAATTACGGGAATCCCAAAACCAGCACCGACCCGGC
>Ga0364874_10513_pt2 | contig 14698 bp, 16 predicted proteins | sample ExccelAu500001D4_2_FD_206922 | JGI IMG/M metagenome (GOLD analysis project Ga0364874, IMG submission 206922) | Enriched cells from Trout Bog Lake Hypolimnion, Wisconsin, USA - BchlTB.Aug07.5000.01.D4 | ecosystem: Environmental > Aquatic > Freshwater > Lake > Hypolimnion/Profundal zone | place... | reverse complement strand
TAAATTAAGGGAATCCACCAAGTCAACCAGGTCTGAGACCAAATATAAAGCCACTAATTATTAGGGCCAGACTGAAAGCTGAGTTTATATATTGTCTTTTTATGGATATGAAAGCGCTCCAATAGCCTTGGTGGCGCCCAGAATATACTAAGGACTCAATTTCAGCCCAAGAGGAAGACAAACATGAGTGAACTTAAAAAAATAGATACTGTTGTTGGTGATGGCAAAGAAGCCGCTACTGGCAATCATGTGGATGTGCATTACACCGGCTGGCTCTATGATGAAAAAGCTGCTGACCACAAGGGTCAGAAATTCGATAGTTCTTTAGATCGCGGCCAATTATTTAGCTTTCCTTTGGGCGCCGGCCATGTCATCAAAGGCTGGGATGAAGGCGTTGCCGGTATGAAAATTGGTGGCAAGCGCACACTAATAATCCCATCTGAAATGGGTTATGGAGCACGTGGCGCTGGTGGTGTGATTCCTCCTAATGCCACCTTAGTATTTGATGTAGAGCTGCACGGCGTGAACTAAGCCCTCTGGGTAGGTTTTCCCGACTTACCTCAAAAAAAATAGCCTCCTATATATGGGGGCTATTTTTTTGTAATCATCACTAACAAAGCTTAAGAGCGTAAATCTTTGCCATTTAAAGTCAAGCGGTTAGGGGTATTGGTATTTACACCTGCCTGACATAAGCTAATTAAGCGGTTTCTTTCAGACATCACCTTATCGGTATAACCACCATCATTGTCCGCATTACCAGCACCAACATAGAACTTAAGGCCATTACGCAAGGAACCAGAAGTCGCTATGAGGTATTTCAAAATATAAGCACCCACACGAATATTGACTTCAGGCTTGATAGCATCAGAAGCGCCGCCATAAAGTGCGTACTTCTCCTTATGAATAGAGGTCATGACCTGCATTAACCCCTCGGCACCAGCAGAGCTTTTCGTTAAAGGGTTGAAGTTAGATTCCACAGAAATCACCGCCAGCAGGAGAACCGGGTCAATATTGACCTCCTTGGCAATCAATACCGTATTGGAAATGTACTCTTCAATCTTGGCGCGATCTAATTTGTATTTCTTTTCAAAGAAATCCGCAACAGCACGCTGATTCTGAATCGTCACCATTAAATTGGTGTCTAAGGCTTGAGGATCTAACTTAGAAACAGGAATTTGATCTGCCAAATCCGAGATAGGCTTTACTTGCGCCTGAGCAACCGAAGGCATTAACAGGGCAACAGTTTGTTTCTTGGCCATTGCAAGACCAGTTTTTGGATTTACTGGAGTCTTGTTATAGATAACGGCAGCAATTTCTTTTTCAATAGCTGGTTTGGGTGCTTCTTCTTTATATTGATCAAGCATGCCAAAGCCATTAGGCCAGACTACTTGTCGCGCTTCATCAGGAACTAGGTGACGGGCCAAATCAAAAACGCCAGCATTGGTACCATTACCTGAAAGCCACAGGCCCACGAGCAAAAATACTGTACCAACAAGCAAGGCATTGAGAGCGCGATAGACGGGAGCCATTGCATGAGCTAACAATGCATTGGCACCCGATGCATCTAACTGGGAGCCTGACAAGTCATTCGAAATTGTTGGAAAACATTTAATCATTCAGTTTGTCGCATCACCCATAAATCAAAAATGACTTTATGCTGCAATGCAATAATTTGTAAACATGAGTCATCCTAAGAAGGTTCTTATATCAAGTCAAGAATATAGAAATTGATTTCCATTACTTATTGATCTAGAAATAAGTAATGACCCCTAGGTTAACTCTGAAAATCATATATAAGCCAATTAAATCAATGAGTTATAGATGTTAGCAAGTACTAATTTCATAGTATAAAAAAATCACCTAAAACGGACTTTTTTCACATTTTCAGAAAAAAATATCACTCTTCAAGCCCATATCCAGAGGGCAACAACTTGAAATTTCTAGTTACGAGAGGAGGATCTAGATAGGACTAGGAAGGCAAAACATCCTCCCCTACACTAGCTAGTTATGAAGTTCATTAGCAAAATTCTCTTATTCATTGCGCTCCTTGCCCCACTAAGCGCCTTTGCACTCTTTGAAGAATGTCGAAATTTTTTCCCTAATCAGCAAGTGCCGACCAGCCCTGAAGTTGGTCGCGACCTTTGCTTTGATAGTTTTGCAGTACTCTACTCTCCGCGAGATAAGAAGCCGATTTACACAATAGAAAAACTCAACCGCTTGAACTTTGCTGGTTCACACCCGCGAAGAACAAATCAATTCTACGAAGAAGCCAGACTGCCGATTAAAGAGCGTGCCTTACTTTCTGACTATCGAGGAAGCGGCTATGACCGTGGGCACAATGTGCCTGCGGGAGATATGAGCGACGAAAGAGGGATGGCCCAATCCTTTTCTTTGGCAAATATGATGCCCCAAGCCAGACAGAATAATCAGGGGATTTGGGCTAAAAACGTTGAAGAGCCAACTCGTCAGTATGTCAAAAGGACTTCTGGGGACCTCTATATATACACAGGCTCAACGGGCAACGTGGGGAAAATCGGAAAAAGCCAAGTCACGATTCCAGCCCATCTGTATAAATTAATCTATGATCCGAGTCGCAAAACCGCCTGGGCATATTGGGTAGACAATACCAACGAGGCAAATATGTCACCACCGATAAGCTATTTGGAGTTGGTGGAAAAAACAGGGATTGACTTTCATCTTGCTATTGAGAACAAGACTTCCAGCGCCCAACCAACAGAAAAATCCATCACCAATCAACCGCCCTTTATTGGCGGATGGTACCCAGTCTTCTTTGATGAATACTCGTCAAATAAAGCCAATGAGATTATTGCCAGAATCAAAGAGGGGAAAGTAGCCGGCATTCAAATTCAATATGACCAAAATAAAAGTCTAGCAACTCGCCTGGCTCAATATATTGAATCAGAAACCGCCATACAAGTCAGTCTTACAAAAAATAGTCCGCCTGAATCCTCAACAGTGACGTATGAACGCAATCGTGTGACAGCAATTATTCACACAAAGTCAGCGCTCTAACTCACCCTTGCAGGGCTGAATAAGCCTTTATCCCATGCGCACGTTGAATCGGCGCCAATAGTCCTCGCAAACCATTGTGATCCAGGGTATGCATCAGCTCAAGTAATTGGCCTAACTCGTTCTTAGGAAATCCTTCGCGAGCAAACCAGGCCAAATAGTTACCCGGTAAGTCAGCTAAATATCTGCCGGCATATTTGCCAAAGGGCATCTTCATTAAAACAAGTTTCTCTAAAGACTCTGGATTCATAAACAGATATTACTAGGCTAGAGACACGGGATGTCCAGCTATTAAAACCCTACAACCTTATCCAATTTGAACTTAGTGGTTTTTTACTATTTGAGAATGATTATCATTTGTTTCCTCATTTTATAAACCACTCACGTTCATCACATTACAGACCATGAAATTCATCATCAAAAGACTTTTTACTTTTAGCTTATTTACAACGACTGTCCTGCACTTTTCATTTGCACACGCAGGAGAAGGCGCCTTTGGCTGGATCTATACCTTAGATCTCCAACCAAAAGACACATGGGAATTTGAGCAAAGATTGCAATTAAATCAGCAACAAGCTTCCGGCACATATGAAGCGTGGACAGCTCGATCAGAATTGGAATATGGTGTTACCAATGATCTTCAGGTTGCTGGTTATATCAACTCTTACTACACTAATGCCAATCAAAACTATACGAATCCAGATGCCTGTGAAGACAGTCCAAGTTGCACTGGTGGCTATGGGGTACCTTCTGGCCATAACCCCGCAAACGCTTTCAGCAAGGGCGGGATTGAAGGTGGCTCCCTTGAAGCCATTTATCGTATTACTAACCCCGTTACCTCACCCGTTGGAGTTGGCCTATACCTAGAACCGTCCTGGGGAAGAAACAAAGATGAAATTGAAGCCAGGTTGTTACTGCAATCTAACTTTATTGATGATCGACTAGTTCTTGCTGGAAACGTTGTGGCCGCAAATGAACGCTTAAAGTTTATTGAAAATGGCAATGTCCCTGAATCGATGTTGGACTTTTTGATCGGTGCAAGCTATCGATTCGCCCCAAGATGGTCTGCTGGTGTAGAGGCACGCTTTCATAATGACTACTCAGAACTCAATTTGCGCAATCAAGTGCAAAGAGCTACTTTTGTTGGCCCCAATATGCACTATGCGGCTAAAGATTGGTGGGTTACTGGAGCCTGGCGCTATCAGTTAGCTGGCGGTAGCTGCATGGGCGGCGGTGAAGCAGAATGCTCTAACGCTCGCGTTTGGGACAGTCACTCTGTAAATGAATTCATTATCAAAGTCGGAATTCCACTTAATTAAAGAAAAAAGAAGACCCGTCGTTTTTAACAATTCAATGCATCGACAATCAGTTGTAAATCAGATGACCTATGAGCCCCTCCCTCACAGATCATCTGATCATTATTTGCCAACATCATATTTTGCTGGGTTAATCTTTCAGCCGGGCGATAAAATGACTGATGTTGAAGTTACCCAATAAATCCTTGGTCCGCCTATTCATTCTGATATTTATCTTCAGCCTACTGGGAGTAATGCTGATGTCTTTTTTGAAACCAAAGACCTATTTTTCTCACCCCATTCATACTCAATCTGGAGTAGTAAGCAATCTTCACAATGAACTACTGGAATACGTAAATTCAGAAAAGCCTACTCACGATCATTCGACTGCGTACTACCAGCGCTTTTACATCTCTAAATTTGACTTGGGCGATCAAGCAATTGAGGCAAAGTTTTCAACGCCCATGGTCATCAGAGATGGTGATAACGTCATCGTATCTGGCTATCTAAAAAATAGTGCCTTTCAAGTTCTGGCTTATGCCAATAAAACACAGCAACTGACTAAATCTGAAAATTGGATAGTACTTGGGCTGGGGGCTATATTTTTCTTAGCGGTTGTCATTGGATTACTTAATTCCGACTTACTACTAGAAGACATATTCATACCAAAGCTATTTCTTGCAGGATTTACCTTGGTAGCGCTTTATATGGGCTACCGCGCCTTGGTTATACGAGAAGCTATTGGGCTTCTCCAATAAAAAAAGCCCTTGCAGTTTTTTTGCCAGGGCTTTTCAAATGCTTTAAAACGACGCTAGTTAATGGCTACCGCCCAAGTAAGCAGCTTTTACTGCTGGATCAACTTTTAACTTCTCAGCTGGACCATGTGTTGCAATCGTGCCATTTTCCATCACATAACCATAATCGGCTACTTCTAAGGCGGCTGCGGCAAACTGCTCCACCAATAGCATGGTGACTCCCTGAGATTTGAGGCTAGAGATAATTTTAAATACCTCTTCAACTAAAATTGGCGCAAGACCCATAGATGGCTCATCTAGCAGGATGATTTCTGGATTGAGCATTACCGCACGAGCCATTGCCAACATTTGTTGCTCACCGCCAGATAGCGTTCCTGACAACTGATTGCGACGCTCTTTTAAGCGTGGAAATAATTCAAGTGCACGCTCAAGATCATGCTTGATATCACCCTTGGGACGGCTTCCGGTAAAACGTGGAAATGCGCCCAATAAAAGATTATCAGTAATCGACATATTGGTAAAAACACGTCGACCTTCAGGGCTATGCGCCAAACCAAGACGGGCAATTTGATATGAATCGTAACCGCTGATATTTTCACCGGCCATTACTACTTCACCAGCTGTGGGTTTAATCATGCCAGTAATAGCGCGCATAGTGGTGGTTTTGCCTGCGCCGTTAGACCCGATTAAAGTGACAACCTGCCCTTTTGGCACATCAATACTAATGCCGTGCAGAACTTTTACTTTGCCGTAGCCTGCTTCAAGATTTTTAATAGATAACATAATATTTACCGGTGTAATTGTTCTAGTGATTAAGTACCCAAGTAGGCATGAATCACCTTCTCGTCCGCCTGAACTTCAGCTGGTTTACCTTCCGCAATCTTCTGACCGAAGTCGAGAACAGAAACGGTATCGCAAACTGACATGACCACATCCATGTGATGCTCAATCAGAATGAACGTAATGCCACTGTCGCGGATCTTACGAATAATGCGTAGAAGCTCTTTAATGTCTGGAGCAGTCAAACCAGCAGCTGGCTCATCTAATAAGAGCAGTTCTGGATCTAATGCCAAGGCGCGAGCAATTTCCAAAAGACGCTGCTTACCGTAAGGCAAGTTGCGCGCTTCTTCATTAGCTAAATCTTCCAAGCCTACAAACTTCAAGAGGGCCAGGCCGCGTGACCGCGCTTCCCGCTCTTCTTTCAAATAACGCGGTAAGTGCAAAGCAATCTCTAAGAGATTTGACTTAAAGGTATGGTGCAAACCAACCATAATGTTTTGCAAAGCCGTCATCTCACCAAAGAGCTGTACGTTTTGGAATGTACGTGCAATACCTGACAAAGCGATATCAGAAGAAGTTCTACCGACGACGCTCTTATCAGCGAACAGTACATTGCCAGCCGTAGGTACATAGATACCGGTCAAGACGTTCATCATGGTGCTCTTACCGGAACCATTCGGACCAATCAGGCCATGAATCGTGCCACGTTTAATGCTCAGATCCACATTATTAAGAGCCTTCAGACCGCCAAATTGCATCAATACAGAATCCACTCTGAGCAATTCACCGCCAATGTTTTTACCGCCTACATCACTAATGAAGCTGACGGAGTCATCTACACCTTCAAGATTCATTCCACCACGAGCAGTCTTGGCTTTGCCGCTAAGGGCAAGGTAAAAGCTCTTAGCAAAGCCCACAATACCGTCCTGGAGGTAGTAAACCACCAACAAGATCATGAAACCAAAGATGCTCAAGCGCCAGTCAGCAATGCTTTCTAACCAGAATGAGAATAGCGCTAAGCCCACGGTACCAATAAGCGGAACAATAATGCGCTTAAAGGTTGTGATCTGTTTGCCGATGGCGACGACAGAACCAACAAACATCAAGATTGCAATACCCGAGGCAACGATTCTGAACAAATGGATATCGTCCAACAACTTAGGTAACAACACAATAATTGCAGCACCAATGATGGCGCCAGTACGGGACTTGCGTCCACCCATAATGATTGCCAACAAGAAAAGAACTGCTAATTCATTGTTGTAAGTATTTGGAGAAATATATTGCTCTGAATAAGCATATAAGCAACCTGCTAAACCAGCAAAGCCTGCGCTAATCACAAAAGCGATTACCTTAAAGCGGTAAACAGATACCCCCATGCAATCACAAGCAATCGGGCTATCACGCAATGCTTCAAATGCCCGACCAATTTGAGATTTCAGGAAGCGATCCACAACTACCATGCTGAGCAAAGCTAAGATTGCGACCAACCAGAAATATTCAAACTCAGAGGCTGTTGACCCTAAGATCTGAGGTAAGGGCAACTTAATGCCCATAGGTCCTTCAGTTAACCATGTCATCTCATTGATCAAGATTTGCACAATGGTTCCGAAAGCCAAGGTCACCATTGCCAAGTAAGGACCAACAACCTTCAAGGCCGGCAAAGCCAACAAGCCACCGAAGATTGATGTAACGATGATGGCCGCAGGAATGGTTATCCAAATTGGCATACCGAAATGTATGAATAGGACGCCTGCTGTATACGAACCAATACCAAACAACCCGGCATGACCCAAAGAAACTTGACCAACGTAACCAACAACAATATCCAATCCAAATAGCAGGATGATGTAAATCAGAATTGTTTCAGCCAGATGGATGTAATACGGGTTGTGCACCGACAGTGAAAATCCGAGCAAGGCTAAAACAGCAATGAAAACGGGGAGAGTAGACTTCAATTTCATCATTAAACTTTCTTGATTGCAGATTTACCGAAGAGGCCTGATGGTTTGTACGCTAGTACAAGCAAGAGCAAGAGCAATCCAGGTACATCTTTGTAGCCGGTAGAAATATAGAAACCTGTTGCAGTTTCAACGATCCCTAAAATCAAGCCACCCACAATAATTCCGAGGCCACTAGAAAGGCCACCAATAATCGCTACTGCAAACGCTTTTAAACCTAAGGCGCCACCCATGGTTGCGCCAGTCAAGGTTAACGGCGCAATCAACACGCCAGCAAAGGCTGCAGTTAAAGAGGAGAGTGCGTATGAGAAAGTGATTACCATGCTGGTATTAATACCCATTAGGCCGGCTGCATCACGATCATTTGCCGTCGCAACTACTGCCTTACCGTATATTGTTTTACGGTTAAAAAATTCCACGAGCAACATCATCGCTAGCGCACCAAATACCACCAAAATTTCCATTGGCATGATATTGGCGCCTAAGAAATTAATAGGATCAGTACTCAATGGGGATGGGAATGGCAAAGCATCACGGCCCCAGATATTTTCAGCAACGTTTTTGAAAATAATACCGAGAGCGATGGTGGACATAATCCAACCAAACTCAGACTTAATTTTGATTGCGGGACGAACACCAATGAGCTCAACAACGCCACCTTGAATCATGCCGAATGCACAGACCACTGGAATCATTAGCCAGTAGTTCATTCCCAAAGTATCAACACATGTCAGGCCAACTAAAGCACCTAACATTAAGGCTTCACCCTGACCGAAGTTCAAAGTACCTGAAGTGGCAAAGGTAAGCTGAAAACCGAAGGCAATGACCGCATAGATCATGCCTACCGCTATACCGCTCGAAAGGATTTGTGAAAGGATATCCATTATGTAGACCTAAAAATTCTTAAAACTGTTTTATTGATGAATTCGAGATTGTAAGGAAAACGCCGCTTTTTGGGCGGCGTCTACTTTTTACAAATTGTTAAGCGCAGAATAAGTAATGAAATTCGTTTGGAATCTAGAACTTATGAATGGCTGCTTATTTCTTCTTAGAACCTTTAGGAGCAGTATCTTCAGAGTTCAAGAATTCAACACGACCATTCTCAACCACACCCATCACGACATCATTAGAGGAGATTGCTTCGTGATTAGCTGCTGTAAATGGCTTGTTGTAAGTCATTACAACGCCATCGACTGGAGCCTTCAAATTTTGGAGGGCTTCCAAAATCTTTGGTCCTTCAGTGCTGTTAGCTTGTTTGATAGCGGCAGCCAGCAAATAAACAGAATCGTATCCTTGAGCAGCAGAAACTGGGGAAGCGATATTGTTATTTTTTGGCTTGAACTCTTTAAGATAAGCTTCTTGGAACGCTTTACGCTTAGGTGTAGTGGAAGGCGTCTGAATATAAGTCTCAGGCATCGTTGCACCATTACCATTTTTACCAGCCGTATCAATGAAGCTAGCCATGGACAAAGTCCAGCTACCAATCATCGGTTTTTTCCAGCCCAATTTAGACATGCCATTAGCAATTTGAGCCAACTCAGGTCCAATTGCATAAGTCAATATCACTTCTGCACCAGCATTTTTAGCCTTGAGCAGTTGGGATGTCATATCCACGTCACCAATATTAAATTTCTCTGTTGCAACTGGTGTCACACCATAAGTCTTTAGCGCTTTTTCCAAGTCTTCGCGACCCAACTGACCGTAGTTGGTAGAGTCAGCCAAGATGGCTACCTTTTTCAAGCCACGCTTCTCAACCGCTTCTTTTGCAATCATTGGTGCTTGAATGTTGTCAGCAGCCGCATTACGGAAAATATAGTTTTCCGGTGCATTCGGGAACTGTTTGGTAATCATGGTGCCTGTTGCGACGTTATTCAACACAGGGATCTTCGCATCCTGATAAAAACGCTGAGAAGCCAAAGCAACACCTGTATTAACAAAACCTAAAGTTGCAACCACTTTCTCGTTGTTGATCAACTCCTGAGCGATTTGCACTCCACGCTCATTTTTCGCCTCATCATCGCGCTCGAGCAACACAATTTTGTTGCCATTAACACCGCCAGCGGCATTAATTTCTTTGGCAGCCAAACGCACACCATCACGCATACTCACACCCATTGAGGATGAGCCGCCTGTGTACGGGCCAGTTACACCAACTTTAATATCAGCAGCGTAAGCACCGGTTGAGAGCATTCCAGCTGTTACAACCGCGAAAATGTGACGACGAATATTCATAAGGTCTCCATGACTAAAACTAGTAATTTGATTAAATACTTTTTTATAGGTACTGCTTGTAACGAGAAACTATCTTACTGTTAATACAGAGGCAAAAAAAGAGCTTTGTATGAGGGTTTTCCTTAGTCTTCTACATTAAGTAACTTAGTTAAACAACTAAGCCATTAAGTTACGAAGTTGCGAACGAAGGCTGGGCCAAAAAAGGTTAATAACCAGACCAGCAATAACCAATCCAGCCGCAAGAACTTTCCAGACTGGCAAAGACTCACCTAAAAAATAAGCAGATGCCCCCATTCCAAAAATGGGTACTAGCAAAGGTGCTGGTGCTACTACTGCCGCCGGGTGCTTGGACAGCAACCAACCCCATGCGGCATAGCCAAATAGCGTATTTCCCCAGGATTGCCAGAGGACGCCAATCCAGGCACCCACTGGGGCTGCCAAGAGGATGCCGCTTAAATGATCCGCCCCACCCTCAAAAAAATAAGAGATGAACGCCAACGGAGGAACAGAAAACGCACTTGCCCAAACAACATAGGAAAGCATGTTGATAGATCCCGCTTGACGACTGACTGTATTGGCAGCCCCCCAAGAAAATCCAGAAAAAACAACCAAGGCCAAGCCCAAGAAGGTGGTACTTGCATCAGTGTGCACTGCAATAATTAGCAAACCTGTCATTGCTACAGCCACGGCTATAGCTTGATAAAACCGCAGTCCCTCCCTAGCAAAAAACATGGCAAAGCCAATTGTAAAAAAGACCTGGGTTTGAATAACCAAGGAAGCTAAGCCTGGAGATATCTGCCCATTAATAGCGTAATACATGACCCCAAACTGCCCTACCCCAGTAAATAGCCCATAAAGACAAAGGCTTCGCCAACTCACCTTCGGTTTAGGGACGAAGAATACTGCTGGCAATAAGGCAAATGTATATCGCAGTGCAGCAAACAAGAATGGTGGAAACGCGCTCAGGCAATTCTTAATCACCACAAAGTTCGTTCCCCACACGGCAACAATTGCCAACGCCAGCAACATATGGCTTGCTGGCAAATGGGGATTTTTATGAATTGCTACGCGGGGAGTATTCACAAGCAATGCAACTTAAGCGAGAAGCTCAGCAACACGCTGCGCAATCATCATTGTTGGTGCAGCCGTATTACCCGATGTAATCGTTGGCATGGCAGAAGCATCGACTACGCGCAGATGATCAATGCCTCTGACCCGCAACTCTGAATCTAACACTGCCATCGGATCATCGGCTCTACCCATCTTACAGGTGCCGACTGGATGAAAGATCGTTGTACCAATATCGCCCGCCGCTTTAATGAGCTCATCCTCTGTTTGATATTGCACGCCAGGTTTATATTCCTCTGGCAGGTGAGGCTGGAGTGCTGGACTCTGAACAATCTGACGTGTTAAGCGCAATGCTTCTGCAGCAACCTTTCGATCCTCTTGTGTTGACAAATAGTTGGGCGCAATAATCGGTGGAGCCTCTGGATCGACTGAGTTGATATGAACACTACCGCGTGAAGTGGGGCGTAAATTACATACGCTTGCTGTAAACGCATTAAATGAATGCAAGTCTTCGCCAAACTTTTCTAAAGACAATGGTTGCACATGATATTCAAGGTTGGCTGATTTTTGGTCTGGAGAGCTATATGCAAAGGCGCCCAATTGCGATGGAGCCATTGACATAGGGCCCGAGCGCTTGAGGAGGTATTCCAAACCAATCATCATTTTGCCAAATAGAGAGTTGGCTTTCGTATTGAGGGTTTTAATGCCGCTAACTTTGTAAACCATGCGTAATTGCAAATGGTCTTGTAAATTTTCACCGACTCCAGGCAGGTCGCTTAAGACGGGAATACCCAGATCGCCAAGTCTTTTGGCAGAACCAATTCCAGAGCGCTCCAAAATTTGCACACTTCCAATCGCGCCCGCGGACAACAAGACTTCTCCGCCCTGCTCTATCGCGCAATGGGCCTCAAGTACCGCCCCATCTTTTGTATATTGCACACCATAACAATTTTTTGATGCTGGATCGATCAATAATTTATTCACCAGCGCTTGTGTAATCACTGTGAGATTTGGGCGTTTTACTGCATCACGCAAAAAAGCTTTTGAGGTATTTAGGCGCCAACCATCTCGTTGACTTACATCGAAATACCCCACACCAAAGTTATCACCCTGATTAAAGTCATCAGATGCTGGAATACCTGCCTCAACAGCGGCCTGCTTAAAAACATCCATCACCGGCCAACGCAAACGCTGCTTAGAAACGGTCCACTCACCACCTTTGCCATGCCATTCATTAGCAACGCCGTGATAGTCCTCAAACTGCTTATAACGTTTGAGTGCATTTTGCCAAGACCAGGAATCATCGCCAGTAGCATCGACCCAGGACTGATAGTCTCCAGCTTGGCCACGCATATAAATCATGCCATTAATAGAAGAGCAGCCTCCAAGCACTCTGCCGCGGGGATAAAGTAAGGAACGGCCATTTAAGCCGCTCTCTTTTGCCGTACGAAAGCGCCAGTCTGCCCGCGGGTTATCAATGCAATAGAGGTAACCCACCGGAATATGAATCCAGATGTAGTTGTCATTTTTACCAGCTTCAATCAGCAAAACTCGCTTCTGGGGATTTTCAGACAAACGCTTGGCCAGCAAACACCCCGCACTCCCTGCGCCAATGATGATGAAGTCATATGTATTGATTTGCGTCATTTGCTTGTCTCGAATCTCTTAAATCTCTTTAATGGGCTCATGTTTAGACATGTATATTGCTCTCTATTATTTACCAAACCAGAATTTTGGGTAGATGAAAGCCTCAATCGCTCATGAACGACCAGTCTAATGCGATACCCGTTTAAAATGGAGCCATGCATGTCAATGAAAAAAATCGTACCCCTAAATTAGAAGACCCAAATGATGGGCCGAGCAAATCTGAGCTAAAGCGCCAAATGACAGAGCGCCAGAAGTTGGCTGAAGTATTGGCGGCATTAAGCAGCGATGCACTTAAAACCATTCCAATGGATGAGGCAATTAAAGCAGCTATCGCAGAAACCAACAAAATTAAGAGTTTTGAGGCTATTCGTCGTCACAAACAGTATCTTGGCAAGCTCATGCGTTTTTTGGATGCAGGCGAATTAGATGCCATTCAAAACCGCCTGGATGCAATTCAAGGTGTGAGCAAAGCAGAGACTGCCAAACTCCATCACCTAGAAAGTTATCGAGATAAGCTCATTGCTAACGATGAAGTTTTCACCAAAATGATTGAGCAATATCCAGACATGGATATTCAGAATATGCGCACTCTCATTCGCAATGCTCGCAAAGAAAAAGAGCAAAATAAGCCGCCAAAAGCCTATCGCGAAATTTTCCGTGTTTTAAAAGATATGGGAATTTAAGAACACAGGAAAATTAGATTTTCAATTTCATCGATGGCAACTCTACCCATCGATATAAATAATTGGCTGCGCACCAGCTAGACATCAATACACCCAGCATGAGAAGTAAGGCAATCAATCCACTCTCATGAGCAGCCAAGCCAGAGGCAATATAAATCGTATTGGCCAATAAGATAAATGCAAAGTGGATCAGGAAAGCGCAATAGGAGCGCTGACTTCCCCAGGTAGTGACTTTCAAAGCCTTCTTACCCAAGTCACCCCTTACTCGTGGATACGCTAAATTCCCCCACAAAAATAAACCTAAGGCGACAAACCACGCCAGGATATTTCTTAACCAAAGCTGATGAAACGATGCACCCGCAATGATCAAACCAATCACTATCAAAGCAATCTTTGCAAGTCGATTAATCCTTTCATTAGAAAAGTTTTTTGCGAGATAGGCGAGAACTCCTAAAGCATAAGATCCCATGAAGTAAATAAAATAAGCTTCGTATTGACCCGAGCGATTAAAGATTAATAAAGAACTCACCGCCAAAATACTCAAAGTCCAGAGTAATGCTTGATAGCTTGGGTAAGAGATCATCAAAATTGCCAAGACTGCATAGAGTTGCCAGTCGATAGCTACATACCATGCACCAGCAGAAATAGAGTCCAAACCTAAGATTCCTTGCAGGAAAAATAGATGGGCCAAAAATTGACTTAAAGTCTCTGACTCCCCCACGAACTCATCAGTCACCCAAAAGCGCGCAATATAGGCGCACAGAATAGTGACTAACAAAGCAACGGTATAGGGGGCAAATAATCGCAGATAGCGATTGAAGATGACCTTGAGCAAACTTCGGCTACTAAACTTTGCATCCGCAAAGCGCGTAAGGGATTGCGCAGCTAAGTACCCCGCCATCACCAAGAAGATCTGCACTGCATAGCGCCCATACTCAAAGAGCCAGGTCATCACTCCAGGAAGAACATGGCGAGCATCGACCGCAATTTGGCCATAACTCGATAGGTGATGCAGAATAATTAAAAGCGCTGCAATGGCCTTGAGAAAATCAATCAGAAACAGGGGTGAAGATCGCTTCAAACCTTTTACTTTGATTTTGCTTTACCCATCAAAGAGGCTAGCAAGGGGTTGGAGCTTGCTAACTCTTTTTTAGTCTTGGCGTTATCGGGATCAGTGCTTTGTTGGATTAATTGCTCTGCAATGCGTGTGGCATCCTTGCGGCCCATGTAATACACCAAAGTGTCTG
>Ga0364874_10728_pt1 | contig 14701 bp, 7 predicted proteins | sample ExccelAu500001D4_2_FD_206922 | JGI IMG/M metagenome (GOLD analysis project Ga0364874, IMG submission 206922) | Enriched cells from Trout Bog Lake Hypolimnion, Wisconsin, USA - BchlTB.Aug07.5000.01.D4 | ecosystem: Environmental > Aquatic > Freshwater > Lake > Hypolimnion/Profundal zone | place: USA... | reverse complement strand
CTTGACAGTCCGTTTAAAAATGCAATGGATCTCAATGCAGCATGGATGATGGAGATGGACATGGATCGTCTCCTCTCAAATTTTCTTTTGAATGCAGGGTTAAAACCCAAGGGTGAACCTTACGGGAGTTGGGAATCAATGGGTATCGCAGGACACACTCTGGGTCACTTTCTCAGCGCAGTATCCCAACAATATGCCTCAACCGGTGATTTGCGGTTTAAAGAGAAGGTAGATTATATTGTGAATGTACTTGACAGCTGCCAAAAAAACTTTGTGAACGGATTTATAGGCGGGATGCCCGGAGGTGACAAGGTTTTTAAAGAGGTGAAAACGGGAATAATCCGCTCCGCCGGTTTTGATCTGAATGGCGTGTGGGTGCCCTGGTATAATGAACATAAGACAATGATGGGTCTGGTCGATGCCTATGTGCTGACTGGTAACGTCAAAGCACTTTCAGTTCTTGTCAAACTTTCAGATTATCTAACCACGGTGATTGCCCCTTTAACTGACCAACAGATGCAGGAGATGCTCAATTGCGAGTTTGGCGGTATGAATGAAGCATTTGCACGCGTTTATGCCTTAACAGGCGACAGGAAATATCTTGATGGCTCCTATCGCTTCTACCACAAACGGTTAATGGATAAGTTTGCCGAAGGTGTTGATATACTTCCGGGATTACATTCGAATACTCAAATACCTAAAATTATTGGCAGCGCAGTGCAATATGAACTTACCGGCAACGAGCGTGACCGTAAGATTGCCGAATTCTTCTGGCACACTATGGTCCATAATCATTCCTATACCAACGGGGGAAACAGTTCCGGTGAATACCTCTCAACTGCCGGGAAGCTCAATGACCTTCTCACCCATTCCACCTGCGAAACCTGCAACACCTACAATATGCTGAAGTTGTCGCAACATCTGTTCGAATGGACAGCTGATGCCCAATATATAGATTACTATGAGAAAGCGCTTTATAATCATATTCTTTCATCTCAACATCCACACACAGGGATGACCTGCTATTTTGTCCCTTTAGCAATGGGCACCCAAAAAGATTTTTGTGATAAATTCAATTCATTTACCTGTTGTATGGGCAGTGGATTTGAGAACCATTCCAAATACGGGGGGGCCATATATGCATACGGTACGGATGATGCCTCCTTGTATCTGAATCTATTTATCCCCTCCACGTTGGACTGGAAGTCAAGGAAGACTCAGGTCCGGATGGAAACGGCCTATCCTGAAAGCGAAAACGTAACCTTAACCATCCAGTCAGCGCTTCCTCAATCCTATACGGTCAATGTGCGATATCCGTTATGGGCATCCAAAGGGATGAAGATGAAGATCAATGGTGTTTATCAGACTATTACAGCATTGCCGGGTTCATTTGCCGCTATTACACGTACCTGGAAAAATGGGGATAAAATTGAGATCGCCATGCCGATGTCATTGCACACTGTCGCAATTCCCGACAATAAAGACCGCAGGTCGTTACTTTATGGCCCCGTTCTGTTAGCCGGAGCCCTGGGTACGGAGCATCGCGAAACAGGAGATATTCCTGCTTTTGTGTCGGCCGACAAGGAGATTATAAAATATATTAAACCGGTTAAGAATAAGCCCCTTACCTTTTTAAGCCACTCTCTGGGAGTCCCCGGGGATGTAACTTTTATCCCCTTTTATAACACTTATGATCAGTATTATTCCGTTTATTGGGATGTCTACTCTCCGGTTGAATGGGCAAAAAATCAGGATAAACGCAAAGCTGAAACGGAGCGTTTGGCAAAGCTGAACGCACGCACCCTCGATTTTATCGTTTTAGGAGAGATGCAGCCCGAGCGCGACCATAATCTTCATGCCGAAAACTCACGTATTGGTGACTACCTCAATAAGAAATATCGTTTCGCTTACGACGATGGGATGTTTGATTTTGATATGAAGGTGGGCTCCGATAATCCGGTTCAACTTCTGATGACCTATTGGGGCGGCGACAGCGGTAAATCGACATTCGAACTGGTGGTGAACGATACCTATGTTGTTCCGGTTAAAATCAGCGGTGACCCCAAAAGCTTTGTGGAGATTATTGTAAACTTGCCACAGGAGTTGACAAGGGATAAGGAAAAGATTAAGGTTAAATTCAGGGGAATGGGCCACAACAGAGTCAGCAATCTTTACAACTGCCGACTGTTGAGATACCAGTGATTTGGGCATCGTAGAGGCAAACAGCGATTATTTAAATTATTATTCTAATTTCTGATACTGATGAACAGATCGATAACCCTGCTTTTCATACTAATTTTATTAATTGCTTCACGGCTCGCTGCTCAGGAGACCAGTCACCTGACACCGGGGAGCGGAAATCCCATCTTGCCCGGATATTTTGCCGATCCGACAATCAAAAAGTTTGGAGACACCTGGTATATTTATGCAACCACCGACGGTAATAATGACGGTCGCGGTCCTGCAGAAGTCTGGACATCAAAGGATTTTGTCAACTGGACCATGCTCGAAATGAACTGGCCAATAACCCAGGGGGGCTTGTATTGGGCTCCGGATGTAACCATTGGTCCCGACGCGAAATACCACCTCCTCTACAATGTGCCCTGTCAGACCTATATTGGCACAGGCGATACACCACTCGGTCCCTGGAAAAACAGTCTGGGTGAGGATAAAACACTTATTCCTGACAAGGTAATGCCAGGGGTCATCACACTCGATTCCCAAACATTCAGAGACGACGACGGTAAATTTTATGTCCTCTTCGGGACATGGGGCATATTCCCAAATGGTGGTTGCGGCATCGGATTGCTAAATAACGATATGAAGTCTGTTGAAAAGTATGCAAAAATCCCCAATACCCAGGCGACAGATTTCTTTGAGGCTCCGTTTTTATTCAAGAAAGACGGGATCTACTATTTCACTTACTCTTCCGGTTCGTGCCATGATGGGACTTACCGCGTGCAGTATGCCATCAGTCGCACCTCACCTTTTGGTCCTTATGTATTTGGCAAAAATAATCCGATTCTGAAAACATCTCAGGATGGCTCGGTGCATGGCCCCGGACACCACTCCATTATTCAAAATGGCGACGATTATTACATGGTTTATCACCGGCATGATAATCCGAACTCAGCCCATGGTATGCACCGGCAGGTTTGTGCCGATAAAATGGTTTTCGGACCCGACGGGACTATCGAAAAAGTAATCCCAACTCATAAAGGAATAGGAGCCCTGGCCGAAAATACAAACCCTTTTCCAAATCTTGCCTTTGGTAAAAAAGTAACTGTGTCATCCTCATACAGTAATGATTTCAAGGGTGAATATGCAGTTGACGACAATAACGGAACCCTTTGGCTCCCTGGCGATAATGAAAAGAATCAATGGCTTATGGTTGATCTGGGAAGAGAAGAAACAGTTCGGCGGATCTATTCCGAATTCTGGTTTCCTTCGTATTATTATCAATATATCATTGAATATTCGGCAGACGGGAAAATCTGGAATACCTATTCCGACAGGAGGAATAACACACAGGCAGGGTGCCCGATGGTTGATTATGGCAATGTTCAGGCACGATGGTTACGCACCACGATTACGAATTGCCAGTTGCCCGGCCTGTTCCTTGGCTTGTGGAATTTTAAGGTGTTCAGCGATTCCAAAAATGATCCGGAGCAATTACTGGTCCACCTTGAAGCCGAAGACCTCACCGAAAATGACCTGAAAGCCTGGCCGAACCTCAACGGGATGCTGGGTGGAAGCTTCGTTACGACTGGCGATCATTTATTAGCAAAAGTTATTGATGGTCAAAAAGCCCTTATTTTAGATGGGAAAACCACTCTGCGTTTTACAGCACCGGCACCGCGGGGAATTACGGGCAACAATCCGTTCACAGTGATGTTCCGGGCTTTGTGTGCGGAGCCGGAAAATCGGGGATGTGTGATAGACTGGGCATCAGCAGGTACCGGTAAGGATAATCAGGCAGCCCTCTTCCTGGGTGATTCAAAAATGGTTGTTTCGCACGGCAAAAAAAACATATACTACAAAACATCTCCAAAAGCAGGAACATGGTTTAATGTGGCAGTAGTATTTGACGGAAAAACTGAATGTTTATATCTCGATGGGAGGCTGGTTAGCAGCAATACAACAACGCTAAACATTACTCCTGGTAATCCAATTATTATTGGAAATACACAAACTGGTGACTCCCCATTCAAAGGGGCTGTTAATAGTTTCAGAATATATAATCGCGCTCTCGCTTCTGCCGAGATTGTCCATTACACGAATGCCGAATACATCCCGTCCCCACATTTGGCATCATCACCACAAGGATTGATTGTTGATCTGGATGTACAGCAGTTCAAAATCGGGGAGATGGTATCGGAATGGAAGAATTGCGGATTGCCGGGAGGAGTATTCAATTCAAAAGGGCAACCTGCTATCGTGGATATGGTCGAAGGTCAAAAATCGCTGATATTTACAGGAAATGAGTTTTTTACCTCTTCATTTGCACCCCCTTCATCGCTTTCAGGGAACAGCAGTTTTACGATTGCCTATCGGGTGTACAATCCCGAAATAGCAGATGAAGAGTATATAGCTGGCTGGACTGAGTTGGGCGGACCGGATGCTTCGTCTGCCAATTTCGGATTTGGGAACAACCGTGAACGTGCTTTGGCACAACATACAGGATGGGCTGACCTGGGGTTTAAAGGGAATCCGCCGCAAGCCGCAAAATGGCATCAGATTGTTGTTACGTTTGATGGTTATATCGAAAAAATCTTTGTAGATGGCCTGTTGAATAGTCAGTATCAGCGTCAGCTCTACCTTCAGGGTGGGGATAAATTTACCGTTGGCGCCTTATCCGGTGGAAATTTAAAATTCTCCGGGGCGTTGGCTTCCTTAAAAATTTACGATAAATGCCTCGCCGGAAATGAGCTGAATAATTTGTTTATGAAGCAGGAAAAGGCTGAAATTCCTGTTTACCTGAGCCCTGCAGACCTCACCTTTGGCCACTTGAAATCGTGGAAAAACAATGGATACCTTAATGGTAGTTTTGTTGGTACGGGGGCCGGATTGGCCGTGGAAGATGTTGCTGAAAAAGTGGCAGTAACTTTTGACGGCAAAAGTATCCTGCAGTTTAACCTCAGCGATGCCACCGCGGCTCAGGACTTTACATTTGAAGGGGCTATCTTAAACCCTGAAATTTCGAATAACGAAACGTACTTCTCACTTAAAACAACTGACAATAAGTTTATTAATTTAAATTTTGGGAGTGATAAAAAATTGGGAGTCCTATCAGCATCAGGGAATATTTCGTCTGGTTTCAGCGGAGCTCTTCCTGAAGCGGGCAGGTGGCACCATTTTGCACTCACCAGTGGTAGCGGAGAAATCGTTCTGTATATGGATGGGAAACAGTCCTACTCGGCCAAACTTCCTTTTGAGTGCAGTGTAGCCTCTATTATACTAGGGGCCGATGCCTTGGGCAGATCTCCCTTTACCGGTTCATACTCATTTTTAAAGAGCTACAACAGGGTATTAAATGGAGGTGAAATTTCAAATAACTTCAATGAATGGAAAATCACAGGCAGAATTTTAGGGAATAAAAAGGCCTTATTCACTGTTGAACCCACTGCAATAACTACCAGCTCAGCACTTATGCAGGCAGCTCCGATTCCGGGAACCCAATATAATTTTGAAGTCAAACCATCAGGTCAACCCTCCAGGTTTAGTGGATGGAGCTTTAACCCTGATTTTCTGGCGAACGGCTTAACGACGGGTGAATCCTATACTTTTATACTGAAAATTAAGGATGTCTATGGTAATCTCCTCTCCTCCGGTTATTCAACTCCTGTTACGACCGCTGAAACCAATTTTCAAATCTATTCAGCCGATTTTAAAGTAGACCATGATTATCTGGAAACAGGAACCGATGGCACAATATGGGATGGTTTTATCGGCAACCAGGGCGATAAAACACTCAAACAGTTAGTTTGCAATCAGGGCAATCTCCTTCTTGAATCTGCAGGAACAGTTTGGGACGGACAAAAACCGCAGGGGCCATTCGTATACAAAAACATTTCCGGAGATTTTGTGGTTGAAACTGTTCTTTCTGATGTGAGCGGACTAGCTGAGAAAAAAGTTGCAGGGAATAACGATTGTGGATTAATGGTGCGGGTAGCCGACCTGGCACTTGCCGGTAAAGGGGAAGACTTGCTGCAGTTAAGCATTTTTCCTGCCTGGAATATCGGAAATATGTTCACAAATTTCGACTTTCCCGAAAGGAGCCAGGAGGGAAATGGTTCGGCTTGGCAATTCGACAAACACCTGCGCCTTGAACGTTCTGGCAATACATTTCACGCCCGTACAAGTGCTGATGGAATAAACTGGAAAGAGATGAAAGGTTCTCCCGTTAAGAGGCCCGACCTTGAAGGCTTGCCATTGCAGGTCGGACTCTATCAATGCACCTATGGCGAGAGCACGGCATGGGGAAAATTTTCTGATTTTAAAATTTTCAAAACAGTAAAATGAACACAAAATGTCCGCTTATTATTTCTTTTGTTCTCCTTCTTACCACGAGCAGCTACGCACAGAAATTCGAGGATCTTGCCAGGACTCCCCCCATGGGGTGGAACAGCTGGAATAAATTTGGATGCAATGTCAGTGAAAAACTGATCAAAGAGATGGCCGATGCCATGGTTGAAACCGGGATGCTTAAAGCCGGTTATAACTATATAGTAATCGACGATTGCTGGCAGGTTGCCCGCGATTCATTGGGAAATATTCTTCCCGATCCTGAGCGTTTTCCTTCCGGGATGAAAGCACTGGCTAATTATATCCATGGCAAGGGTCTGAAATTTGGTATCTATTCATGCGCCGGTTCATTAACTTGCCAGTCCCGTCCGGGGAGCAGGGGTTATCAGTTTCAGGATGCGCATACCTATGCCGGATGGGGCGTCGATTATCTCAAATACGACTGGTGTTCTGATGAGGGTCAAAATCCGAAAGCAGCCTATAAAACGATGAGCGATGCACTCAAAGGGTGCAAACGTCCGATCGTTTTCTCAATCTGCGAATGGGGTGAAGGAAAGCCCTGGGAGTGGGGTAACGGTATCGGTCATTTGTGGCGCACCACGGCAGACATCCGCGATTGTTACAAGTGTACCTTCGATTGGGGTGGCCTTGGGGTGGTTGACATCATTGACAAACAAGCCGAATTGCAGAAATTTGCCGGTCCGGGCCACTGGAATGATCCCGACATGCTCGAAGTGGGAAATGGAGGTATGACGGAAGATGAATACAAAACCCATTTTTCGATGTGGTCAATGCTTGCAGCGCCACTTATGGCTGGAAATGATCTTCGGAAAATGGATAAGTCGACAAAAGAAATTCTTACCAACGGCGACGTGATTGCCGTGAATCAGGATAGTTTGGGACAGCAGGCTACCAAATTTATGGACATGGGTGAATATGAGATCTGGGCTAAACCACTTTCAAACAAAGAGGTCGCAGTTTGTTTCATGAACCGGACTAATCAGGTTTGGAAATTGGATTACAGCTGGCAAAAACAAACCATGTATTTTGCAACGGAGGTGAATGTGCATAAAAAAGTTTATACTGTATACGATCTATGGGAACATAAGACCATTGGCAAAACAAATGAAAAGCTGGTGAAGGAGGTTCCTGCTCATGGGGTAGTAATGGTCCGTTTGTCCCAGATTAAGCCGGCTCAGTGACATTTCTGAATAAAATTAAAAACTATTCCCCTTCTTTACAGGGATTTTCCCGAATGAGGCACTAACAAATAATAATTATGTTGCAACGAATTTTAATAAGCTTTTATGTGGCGGTTAAACTTGCTTCCATTCCGTTTGGGGCGTTTGCCCAGGTTAATTCAGCTGATTATCAGCGAGCCGATTCGGTAATAAAATTAAACGACCTGGTATATCATCAAATCAATAGTGTGAACTGGATTGATCAGACTTCAAATTTCTGGTATCTGGTTAAAACCCGCGAAGGTGTTGCTTATTTTTTGGTCGATGCTGCAAAATCAACCCGCACAACACTCTTTGACACTGAAAGACTTGTCGTGCAGCTCAATAAACAACCCGGAATAAAAACGACCCCAAAACTTATTCAACTTCAAAAACTAAAACTCGATCTCAAGACTAATCAGGTTCATTTCGAATTTTCAAATGCTTACTGGACCTGCACCCTGAAAAACTATACCCTTTTAAAAGATTCAATGGTCCGGGCTGAGGTGCCAAAACCTTACTGGAACGATAACTTCGATGAACTTGGAAACAAACCGGTCAGCTCACCCGACAGTACCTGGGAAGCATACATCAAAAACTACAATGTTTACATCCGAAAATCCCGCGAAAAAAAAGAGATTCCACTAAGCTTTGATGGTTCGGAAGGGGATTGTTACTCCTCCTATTTCAGCTGGTCCCCCGACTCGAAAAAACTGGCTGTTAACAAGGTCCGTAAAAATGTAGATCATTATATCTATTTTGTGGAATCATCGCCTAAAACACAGTTACAACCCATCCTCCAAAAGCGATATTATCTGAAACCGGGTGATGCCCTTCCTATCAAACATCCTTCACTGTTTGATATCATTAACCTGAAACAAATCCCGGTCAACACGCAGCCATTCGAGAATCAGTTCGATATTTCCTATCTGAAATGGAACGGGGGGAGTACCGCTTTCACATTCGATTTTAACCAGCGTGGTCACCAGGTCTTTCAGGTTGTGGAAGTTAATGGCACATCCGGAGAGGAAAGGGTTGTTGTAGATGAGCAAAGTAAAACCTATATCGACTACAGCGGAAAATATTTCCGTCATGATCTGGAAAAACGGGGCGAAATCATTTGGGCCTCGGAGCGCGACGGGTGGAATCACCTTTACCTGATCGACTGGAAAACCGGGAAGGTAAAAACCCAGATTACAAAAGGGAGCTGGCCGGTTCGTGATGTAGTAAAGGTGGATGAAGAAAAAGGTACCATTCTCTTTAAAGCATCGGGAAGAAATCCAGGGGAAGATCCCTATTTTGTCCATTTGTACAAGATTAATTTTGATGGAACCGGCCTGATCGATTTAACCCCGGAAAAGATGGACCACCAGGTATCTTTTTCACAGGATTTCAGTTATTTCACCGATACTTATTCAACTGTCATAACACCTCCTGAAACTGTATTGCGCCGCACTTCAGATGGTTCACTGATCATGCAACTTGAAAAAGGGGACATTTCAGATGTAGTGGCTAAAGGATGGATCGCTCCTGAACCTTTTGTGGCCAAAGCCCGTGACGGACAAACCGATATTTGGGGTAACATTTACCGTCCCACCACTTTTGATCCGAAAAAAAAATACCCGATAATTGAATACATCTATGCCGGCCCTCAAAGTTCGTTTGCACAAAAGAGTTTCAGGCCAGCCAATAGCGCTTTTTCAGGTCTGGCCGAATTGGGATTTGTCGTCGTACAACTTGATGGTATGGGAACATCAAATCGTTCAAAGGCATTTCAGGAGGTTTGTTGGAAAAATCTTAAAGACGCCGGTTTCCCCGATCGGATGCTGTGGATAAAAGCGGCAGCCGAAAAATACAGCTATATGGATACCACACGCGTCGGCCTGTTCGGAGGTTCTGCCGGGGGGCAGAATACGTTGTCAGGCCTGTTGTTCTATCCCAAATTTTACAAGGCTGGGTCATCATCCTGCGGATGCCACGACAACCGGATGGATAAAATGTGGTGGAACGAACAGTGGATGGGCTATCCAATCGGTCCTCAATATGCAGAATGTTCCAATGTTGAAAATGCAGCCAAACTTCAGGGTAAGTTATTGCTTATTTTGGGGGAAATGGACGATAACGTAGACCCATCTTCAACCATGCAGGTAGCCAACGCGCTGATCAAAGCAAAAAAAGAGTTCGAACTGGTGGTCCTACCGGGCAGCAATCATACCCTGGGTGGAGAATACGGTGAGCAGAAGAGGAGAGATTTTTTCGTGAAAGCTTTTTATAACCAGACGACACCCGATTGGAATGCCATTAAACATTAATCAGGTGATGTAACAACACCTAAATTTTAAAATTATGAGAAAAGATAGATCGGTACAATTGAAAAGTTTGCTTTATATATTAATGACTTTTACTCTGCTTGTGGTGCTGATAACTGCATGGGAAGTCACCTTGGCCGGAGCCACTTCCCCTATAAAAGTGGAAGGATCCTGGACCCCACCCGTAATTACATCTCCGCCCGATTCATTGCACCTAAACCGGTTCTATAAAAAATATCTCATAGCCAATGGAATCGCAATAACCAGTTCATGGAGAGTACCCGACAGCGCTATGGTTCAGGCCTGGAAGATTATAAAGTTTATGACCAATAATCTGCCCGATAATGTTCTGGATGCAATGGTTAAAGTTAAAACGCGCGTTTCTGTTATGGCACGTTATGAAGGAACTACAAATATTCCGGAGCATGCTTATCTGGCAGCCGACACTACATTAAACTGGGATGTCAGGGCCAGAGGCCTGGGTGGAGATCTGCATCTGCCATTAACCACCTGTGCCGAGGAGAACCTGATGGCCTATCAGATCGATAAATACCATGCCGAAGATATTCTGATCCACGAATTTGCCCATTCCATTCACCTGATTGGGATTATTCAGGTCGATACCACCATAAACAGCACACTCGACCGTTATCTGAAAATGGCCGAAGCAGAAGGAAAGTATAAAGATACCTATGCTCGTACCGATATTTATGAATACTGGGCTGAAGGGGTCCAAGACTGGTTCAATGTAAATGCTGAAGTTGCCAGACCAGATGGAAAACACAATCAGATCAACACCAGGGAAGAACTTAAAGCATACGATCCAAGGTTATACGGACTAATCAGTCATTATTTCACCGATTTCAAGGAAAGTCCTTCACGACATTTATACCAAAATCTATTCAATTATCAAAATATCAATTAAATATACTCGCAATCAGGCATAAACAGGGAGAAACCTTTTCACACGTATAAATTTTAATTAACTTACTAATATTTAGATTATTGATCCGTGTGGAACCCTCATTGATTTATACCTTGCCTTTTGTGTTTGTAAGTTCAGGAGGGTTTCATTTGTGATCAGCAAAAACGAAATGGGAGTAGGGATTCCGAAGATTACACAACATGTATTAAATTTTAGTATGAGAATTTATAATCCAATCATATTGATTAGTTGAAAGATATAAATCTAAGAAATCGCCTAATTGGGTATTTTATAGTAATCATTGGAACAAAAATGGCTCTACGGTATTTCGCCTCAAATTTTGTCAATATTGACAAAATTGAGTGATATGCTTATTTATTTAACAGCTATTTCAAAAGAGAGATAATACCAATGTCACTTTTCAAAATGTCCATAGACAGGTTACGAGTCCATTCTCTAACACCTTACAAAATTGTTCCCAAAGTTTTCTTTCTTTGTTAAACCTAATTTTATAATCTTAAGGAAACCCCTTTAAAGTTGGACGCGCCTACTCGCTTGAACACTTTGCGCCATTCGCAATAATTATCCCAGAATTACGACAAAATTATTAACATAAATTCGGCGTTAATGATTCAATAATCCCCGGCGGGGGATGGTTTTTAAGGTCGGCTTTTCCAGAGAGGAATCAGTACCAACCGAAAATTAATTCAGAGGCCACTCCTTTTGTACCTCCATTCACCTGAAATAGGCTTAGTGGCCTCATGAACATTGCTGTATTGAATATCAGCAGACATCTTTTTCCCGTCAAATCTGCACGTTATCTTTTCAGTGTGCGGACTTTCTATATAGCGTAACACCAGTTCCAACGTATTTTCATCCTTCCAGGTGAAACAACCAAAAACTTTTTCAGGGGGAAATCCGGCATTCTGGGCTTTGGCCAATTTTAATAAGTTAGGCCCGGGCAGACTGGTTTCACCCCCGATCCACTTCCCTGCTCCAAAGGCCAGATAATATTCTGTATTGCCAGAGTGTAGTGTAACATCACACATATCCTCCATGAAGTTGAAAGATAAACTTTCAAAATTCAGATCGTTTGGCTTGAAGGTGTAAATCTTCTGTGAAACTCGGGATGCAACGGGTGAATCAACACCTTTTGTTGGCAAAGAAAGAGCCAGGGATGACAGTCGTTGTTTTAGTTTTTCTGACATGGCAATGTTTTCTGGCAGTTTTCCATCCTTGATGGCCGGTAGTAAATATTTCCATACCAGATTGATCTCATTCTGCATGTCAGGAGATTCGGCCTGAATGGCAATTACTGCGTCTTTGTCCGGCATAACAATAATGTATTGACCGAATGCACCATCTGCCCTGAAAGCGTTGTTACGGCAACGCCAAAACTGATAGCCGTAACCCTGCATCCAGTCACTAATATCTTTTTTTGATTTCGGTGCATCTGGAGCCTGATCGATTTTGAAAGTGGTTGCCTCTTCAACCCATCCTTCAGGTAAAATCTGTTTTTCGTTCCACTTTCCCCTTTGCAGATAAAGTTGTCCGAACTTAGCCATGTCTTCGGTTTTCACTCTCAGTCCCCACCCTCCGGTATTGATCCCGCGAGGATCAATACCCCAGTCAATATCCTTAATATTAAGTGGTTCGAATAACCTGGGCTTGAGATAGTCGATTACCTTTTCCCCTGTCACTTTCTGCACAATTGCCGATAGCATATAGGTAGCCATAGAATTATAAAGGAATTTTGTGCCGGGTTTGTTAACAACCGGAAGGGCAAGGAAAGCTTTTACCCAGTTGGAGTCTTTCAACACCGCCGATTGTGTTGGATCGGGATCCAGTCCGGCCGACATGGTAAGCAGATCTTTTACTCTCATTTCTGCCAGGAAAGGAGTGATACTATCGGGCAAATCTTTCGGGAAAAATGAAATTACCTTATCGTTGATTGTCAGACGTTTTTCACTTATCGCAAAACCTACCGCCGTGGAAGTAAAACTTTTACTTGTGGAATAGACCGTCTGCTTAAGGTTTTGTCCATAAGGAGACCACCATCCTTCAGCAATTACTTTACCGTGGCGCATAAATACCATACTGTGGAACTCATGCGGGCTTGTAGCTGTTGAATCGAGAAAGGTAAGTATGCCCTCCGAAGAAACACCCTCCATTTCGGGAACACTGTGGGAAAGAGGGGCTCCAGTTTGAAAAGTTTGGGAATTCTTGCAGCCAGTGAGCAGTAAAAGCAGTATGAATACTACAAATTGTAAACTTGTAAGATTTTTTTTCATATCACTAAGATTATCGCTGAAAGGTATCAAAATTAATTAATGATTCCGGATGATATCTTTAACCAAGGAGAAAAAATATTGGGAATTACTGATAGCAAGTTTTAACGGCAAACATAACTATTTGCAAAACTATTTTCTGAATAAACTGGACTCATGAACTGAATTTCCATTCACACCGCCGGACCGACTGGATTCTGAAAAATCCATGTTAAGTATTTATTGATTTGGGATATAGGGTTCTGATTATTTTGGAACAATGACTACATACACATTAACAGGAATTAACCCTAATACTATCGCATTTGACGGCACTAATATTTGGACAACAAACTACTCTGGCAGTGTGACAAAAAGTGCGGTACAATAGTTTCTTATATAGTTTGAACCGTCATCACACTTGTAACGCGCAATCTAACACCTGTTTACGTCGAGAGGACATCCAACAGAAGGACATTTAATGGATAAAACGAAACTGTCCCGAAGAAAGTCGAGGCGGTTATTTATTGCCATTCCCTTAAATAAATTATAAATAATAAAATTTAATATGTTGATAACTAATAATAATCCTATAATTAGGAACCAAGAATGGTAAATTTGTAAATATCTTAATCCTAAAATTTTAGCTATGAAAACATTAATTATTTCAGATTTAATGGACTTTTCTACCGTTTTTACAATTCTAATAGTAATTATTGTCGTATTTCTTATTCTCCGCGAAGTGATGTGCTGGTATTGGAAGTTAAATAAGATCGTAGAACTTCAGAAGCATCAGACTAGAATACTTTTTAAAATATACGAACAAGGTGGTGCGAGCCTTAATTGGGATGAAATAAATAAGATATTAGACTAACGCAAAAAGAACCAAAAAATAAATTAAGATTTTTTCATGTTGATAATTTTGGCGGTTTATTTATGTTCAATAGAAAACCACGTTTAAATAGTTGCGGGGAAGATACGGGGAAGGAACGGGAAATAAAAATCCGATAGTATTGAATATCAACGCTATCGGATTTATTATTGAGGTCGGTGGCGGATTCGAACCGCCGTAGACGGTTTTGCAGACCGTTGCCTGACCACTCGGCCAACCGACCAGAAATGTGGCTGCAAAGATAGTTAAAAATCTGTTTGAGCCACAAATAATGGTTTAATTTGTCTCGCAAGGAAGCTAAGCTGCTAAAAAATAGTGAATTATAACTAGAAACTTTGCGCCTTTACGACATTGTGTATACCAAATGGAATATCAAATTTGTAGTAAACTCACCGTTCCAGCGTCACACTAACTTTCTCAATCTCTCCCCCCATTGGCGGATTCAACTTCGATAATTTTATTTTTGCTTTTTCAATCGACGGGCACTCAATATACAACCGGTCGATGATCCTTTGTGCTACATGCTCAAGCAGATGCGATTTAATTTGCATCTCCTCTTTTAC
>Ga0364874_10724_pt1 | contig 14761 bp, 19 predicted proteins | sample ExccelAu500001D4_2_FD_206922 | JGI IMG/M metagenome (GOLD analysis project Ga0364874, IMG submission 206922) | Enriched cells from Trout Bog Lake Hypolimnion, Wisconsin, USA - BchlTB.Aug07.5000.01.D4 | ecosystem: Environmental > Aquatic > Freshwater > Lake > Hypolimnion/Profundal zone | place... | reverse complement strand
CCAATTATATCCTGAAAAGTGTTTCTGCACATGACCATATTGGTTGGGACCAGGGACTGCTGAGTATTCCTTTATCCATCCCTCAGTATAATTACAGGATTGGTTTATACAGTAACAAGCATAATATTGGTTTTGAAATCAATTTCGATCATACCAAGTATATCATTAATAACCAGGGTACACATATTGTAGGTACCATCAATAACCGGGCAATAGATTCTTCGGTTATGTTTAATGAGCAAAATGGTTTTTTCTATTACCTGAATAATGGGGCTAACTTTTTATTGTTCAATGCCGTAAAAAAATGGCAAATCAGCGAAAGCAAAAATGAAAAAACCAAATGGGAATTCCTGGCTAAAGCAGGGGTGGGCCCCCTGGTACCGCATGTGGAGAATATGCTGTTCGGGCATAAGAACGACCCTCATTTTCAGATTGGCGGTTGGAATGTAGGTGCTGAAGCAGCTTTACGGGCTACTTTTTATAAAACCTTTTACCTGGAATTTTGTAATAAAATTGACTGGGCCAGTTACAGTGGGTTAAGATTGGATCCGGGTACTGCCAGGCAGGCTTTCGGAACCTATGAACTGATTATCAATTTTGGTTTTGTTATTCCTTCCGGGAAGCATATTTAGTAGAAATATTCCCATTAAAAATACTTGTATATTAATCAGATTAAACCAATCGGCTAAAAGATTTCAATCAATTTACAACATCAATATCCACCATATGCGCATCATCTCTTACAACACCAACGGTATCCGTGCAGCCTTTAAAAAAGGCTTTATTGAATGGCTGCAAACCGATCCTGCAGATATTATCTGTATTCAGGAAACCAAGGCTACAAAAGAAGATGTGGATTACAAACAGATTGAGGCCCTGGGTTTTGAAACTTATTGGTTTTCTGCCCAGAAGAAAGGATATAGTGGGGTGGCGGTATTTACCAAGATTAAACCAGACCTGGTGGAATATGGCCATAAAAAAGAACAGAGCGACTTTGAAGGCAGGGTGATACGGCTGGATTTTGGGGCTGTTACACTGATTAATGCCTATTTTCCATCGGGGACCAGCGGAGAGGAAAGGCAGGCTTATAAATACATCTGGCTGGATGAAATGCTGGGGTATCTGGAGGATTTACGCAAAACAAGACCGCAGATTATTCTTACGGGCGATTATAATATTGCGCATACGGATATTGATATCCATGACCCGAAGGGCAATAAAAACAGCTCTGGTTTCTTACCGGAAGAAAAAGCCTGGATGACTAAATTTCTGGCGCATGGTTTTATTGATACGTACCGTTTTATCAACCCAACCACTACAGGTGGCTATAGCTGGTGGAGCCAGCGTTTTCCCAGTGTAAGGCTGCAGAACAAGGGCTGGCGGATAGATTATATCTGTATTACAGAAAACCTGAAAGATAAACTGGTGGGTGCAACCATTTATCCGGATGTGAAGCATAGCGACCATTGTCCCATTTTTGCAGCATTTAAACTATAAGGGCATGATTGTCTATAATATTACCATTAAAGTAACCCACACTATAGAGGAAAATTGGCTGGAATGGCAAAAAACAGTACATATTCCTGAAATTATGGCTACGGGCTTATTTGTGGAATATAAGTTGTTTAGATTACTGGAACTGGAAGAAACGGATGGCAGTACCTATGTAATACAATATTTTACAGATAGTATTGAGAAATATGCAGAATATATTGAAGAATATGCACCAGCACTGCGTAAAAAAGCATCGGATAAATGGGCGGACCAGTTTATTGGGTTTCGAACGGTAATGGAGGTTGTGCATTAAGTGTGGATAGTTTTTGAAGTTAATTTTGCTTATCGGAAATCTTTCCTATATTTCCCTGTAACCCTTGCAGGACAAGCACTTCAGCGTATATATTTTTAAAACCCTTTACTGCAAAGGGTTTCAGCGTTTAAACCCTGATTGTTAATGAATAACCGCAAATATTAATTCCTTTCAAATCCTTTACACCAAAGGGTTGTAATGAATTAAAAGGTTTTGTGAAAACTAAAAAAATATTTTGTTGGAAGCGAAAAGCGTATACTTTTGTTCACGTTAAAAAACTTATTAAATTTTCATCTATGAACAAAGCAGAATTGATTGCTAAAATAGCCGAAGATGCTGGTGTTACTAAAACACAGGCAAATGCTTCATTGGATTCTTTTATTGAAGCAGTTACTAAAACATTAAAAGGAGGTGGTAAAGTTACATTAGTGGGTTTCGGAACTTTCTCTGTTTCTAAACGTGCTGCACGTACCGGACGCAATCCTCAAACAGGTGCAACAATCAAAATTAAAGCTAAAAAAGTAGCCCGTTTTAAAGCTGGTAAAGAATTAAGCGGTAAACTTTAATTGGTTATCTTCATTAAATTCTTATCCCGTTTGCTTTGTGCAGACGGGATTTTTTTTTATATTTGCCGTTCATTATTTTCAAAAAATACACAAAAATGGGCAGAGGCGACAAAAAAACAGCTAAAGGGAAACGTTTTAAAGGTTCTTTTGGCAAAAGCAGACCACACAAGACTACTACTGCAAAAAAGAAGTTAAAAATGATTACAAAGTCCCGTTTTAAAACGGGACTTTTTTAGCTACAAGCACTTTATTTTTTACTGGCCAGTTCTTCCAGCGCCCTGGCAAACTTATCCAGTTCCTGTAATCGGGTATATACATGGGGGGTTACCCGTACACAGCTGATATTTTCCCATACAATACCAACGGTATGTATTTTATAATTATTAAAGAGGGCATTGTCTAATTCTCCGGGAGTCATCCCATCAATAGTTACACCACATATCGCACAGGAATACTCAGGTTTAAAAGATGTATGAATTTTTACCTTGGGTATATCTTTTACTTTTAAAGCCCAATAATTCTTTAAATACCTGATCCTTTCTTCTTTACGTTTACTGCCGATAGCCATCTGAAAGTTTACAGCTTCCCCAATGCCCTGTTCAATAGGGAAACTTCGGGTACCAATACTTTCAAATTTGCGGATATCAGGAGAATGGGGTTTATCATTACACACCAGCGGCCATATCTTTTCTATCTTCTCTTTTTGGATCCACATCATTCCACTGCCGATCGGGGCACTTAAGAATTTGTGCAGGGAAGTGCCAAAATAATCGCAATGCAGTTCCGGTATCTTATAATCCAGTAAGCCAAAACTATGGGCACCATCACAAACCACTTCTATACCATGACGATGGGCCATGTCTGCTATTTTACGAACAGGCATGATCTGACCAATCCAGTTGATGATATGTGTTACATGAATGATTTTGGTTTTGGCTGTAATGGCTTTTTCATAAGCATTTACAATCTCCTCATCATTTTCTATCGGAAAATTAAAACTGATCTGCTGATAAATGATCCCTTCCCGCATTGCCCTTTGCCTCCAGGCATTGATCATATTGGGATAATCCTGTTTAGTACCGATTACTTCATCCCCGGCTTTTAAATCCAGTCCGTATATAATTGTATTTAAAGATTCGGTGGCATTGCGGTTAATGGCAATTTCCTCTGGTGAAGCACCGGCAAGATCGGCCAGTTGCTGCCTTAGGGGTTCCCGGCCCTGGTCCAGGATACGCCACATATAATAAGAAGGCCCTTCATTGGTTAATTTATTATACCGGTCCACTGCTTCCTGTACTACCCTGGGAGAGGGGCTTACTCCGCCATTATTCAGGTTAATCATGGCCGGGCTAACGGTATAGGCCTGCTGGATAATACTCCAGTAATCCTCATCCTGCGCTACCATATCATTAGTCTTGTGCCGGACAGATAAATTTGCCTTTTCAAGACTGGCGGCATGTAACTGGTTGAATAAACTGTTGGCAGAAAAAGCGCCGGCTAATAATCCGACTTGTTGAATAAATTGTCTTCGGTGTTGCATAAGCTTTGGTTGAAAGAGAAAGATAAAACAAATATTTGTTTCAGTCCCTATCTTTGCCCCGGAAAAATCAATGATGAAGCAATTTATAGTCTATACCATCCTTACAGCCCAACTCTTACTAGTTAGTGTAATCAGCAGCATTGCCCAATGCAGTATTTGTACTAAAACAGCTTCCCAATTAGGCGAGGGGCCTGCCAAAGCATTAAACGGAGCCATTGTTTACCTGATGATAATGCCATTTGCTATTATCGGGTTTATTGCATTCCGCTGGTTTAAAAATGAAAGAAGGCAGGGATAAACTTAATCTATTGTACAGGTTTTATGACTTCCATCGCAATATGGCGGGTTTTTGGTTTGTTTGCAATTACATAACCATACTTCCCCATCTTCTTCAGGGGTAAATTTCAGGCTTTTAAATCCAGCAGCTGCCTCTTCGGTTTTATGGGTTCCGTTACACAATGGATTTTCACTACTAAACCCACAGGTACACCAGGCATAGGTTTTACCTTTTACTACTGTAATGGCTGTTGGCGATGCTTTAAAGACTTTAGGTACACTCATGTTAAATATATTGTTGTATAAATTGATAAAGATTAAAATCTGTGTTTTCCTGGATCTGCAATTTCAGTGCGGCTTTACTGATATTCTTCATCCGGTATTGCTGTATCAGGTGATAGGCCCTTTCTGCCAGCAGTAAAAATTTCCTTTCGGTGCTGTCTACCAATGCTAAATGTTCCACTATTTTTTCAAACAATTCACCAATACCCACTTTTTGAGAGGCAATGGTTTTAATAACCGGAATCTCTGCCACTATTTCTTTGGTGGAAGGCATTAACATCCATCTAAGGTTCCTGACAAACTGATCTGCATCGGGCCTGTCTGCTTTGTTCACTACAAAGATATCGGCAATTTCCATCAGCCCTGCTTTCATGGTTTGCACTTCATCCCCTGCTTCCGGCACCACCACTACTACAGTAGTATGAGCCAGGCCTGCAATTTCCACTTCACTTTGTCCCACCCCTACTGTTTCAATAATGATATAATCAAACACAGCGGCTTTCATAATATCTGAGATCTCAATAATCTTGGGATGCAATCCACCCAGGCTACCCCGGCTGGCCAGGGAACGGATAAATACATCCGGATGGTTGTACCATTCACTCATCCGTATCCTGTCGCCCAGTAAAGCACCAAAATTAAAAGGGGATGATGGGTCTACGCATAAAACCCCCACTTTCTTATTGCGTGAAACAATTTCTGCAATCAGTGCATCGGTAATGGTACTTTTTCCCGCACCAGGAGGGCCAGTAATACCAATAATCTTTGAAGGAGAGGGAGGCAATTGCTGTAAGAGCTTAAAATAACCTTCATACTCATTTTCCACCAGAGAAATGGTTCGTGCCAATGATTTAATATTGCCCTGCTTAATTTCTTGTAATAATTGATCCCACATCAATTGCTAATGTAACAGCTAAATACGAATTTCGGTGCCCAATGAAAGTATTGTTGAAAAATAATCTGCTGCTGAACTGGAGCTTCCTGCTGATCTTACTGCTGATACCCGCACTATTGCTGAGCAGGGCCGGATTATCAATGCTATCTGTACTGATTATGTTGCCTGCCCTGTTTTCTTTACAGCAGAAGGAAACTGTTTATAAATTTTGCAAAGGGGCAGTTCTGATACTGGCACCGGTACTGATTTCCGGGATTTGGAGCCATGACCGGCATCAATGGGCACTGGAAGTATTGAATAAATTACCTTTAATTACAGTTTCTATCGGGTTAATTGGCGCCGGACTTACTCCACAGAAAGTTAAACTATTCATTTTCACCTTATGTTTTTTTGTATTTGGGGCCTGTATCTGGAGTATGGTGAATTATGGTGTAAATGCTGTCGCTATCAACCAATCTTACCTGGTAGCGAAAGTAATGCCCACTTTAATGGACAATGACCATATCCGGTTTAGCTGGTTAATAGTAATCAGTTCGGTATTACTGGCAGGCCAGTTAGCCTTACAATCCTCAAAAAAAGAGAAAATTGGCGGACTGGTTTTAATAGTTTTCTTTTTTGTTTATCTGCATTTTCTGGCAGCCAAAACCGGCTTATTGTGTATGTATGGTTGCCTGATTATTGGTGGGTGCTGGTCATTATTATATTCAAAGGAAAAAAAGTGGGCAGTTTGGGGGTTTATTCTGGTTCCTGCTGTTGTTCTATTATCCTATTTTGAGTTTCCAACCCTACAGCACCGGGTGCAATATGTGGTATGGGATTACCAGCAATACAGTCATGGTATTTACAGGATTGGTTCTTCAGATGGCGACAGGCTGCTATCGTATAAAGCAGGCTTGAACATTGCCAATGCCCATCCGGTAATGGGTTGCGGCTTTGGGGACCTGCTGCAGGAGATCAATATCTGGCATAACCTGCACCATCCGCAATCCCTGGATTATGAACGATTTAAACCCACCAATGAATGGCTGATTTATGCAGCAGCCAGTGGTTGGACTGGTATGCTGGTTTTTACTGTGGGGATTTTGCTATTGCTTTCATTGAACTGGAAAAAGGATTTGTTTACTGCCTGCCTGTGCCTTGTGCTGCTGATTCCTTTAATAACAGATGATACACTGGGAGGACAGTTTGGTGTTTTTTTGTTGACAGCTGGAATTTGCCTGGGCTGGTATATAAGGCATCCACTACGGAGTAAGCTGCTGTAGTTTGCGCAGTTTGGCGTATTTAACCATGGTCTGATAAGCCACCGAAGAAGCAATAAAGAAACCCTCCAACCCATCTAAAAAACCAAGCTTAAAGATATAGCCATTGATAAATGCTACCAATGGGTTGATGACCAGTTTATAGGCCGGTGCCTTTTTGCCGCTTTCAAACATAGCTTTCGCCTGTATACTGGTGAATTTATTATTTTGTAGAATAATTTCTTCAAAGTTGTTGTAGCTGTAATGCAGGATATCCCCTTTTAATTTTTTTACAGATGCATTGCTGTCCATTTCTATCTTTTCGTGGACATTAATGCCGGACCATCTTCCTTTCTTCCTGTTCCATAAACGCAGTTTACTATCAGGGTACCAGGTTCCGTGTTTAATCTGTTTGGCACCCAGAAATGTGGAACGGTTCATCATATAGGCATCTGCTTCAAAGCCTTTTCCCTTTTGCTGCAGGATACTCGTTTTCAACTCAGTGCTTAAAGCCTCATCTGCATCCAGGCTTAACACAAAATCATGGGAAGCAGTATCCAATGCAAAATTTTTCTGGTCCTTATACCCCAGGAATGGCTGCTTAAGAAATATTGTTTTGTAGGCAGAACAAATCTCCTCAGTTTTATCAGTAGAAAAAGAATCCACCACAATAATTTCATCTGCAATACCCTGCACGCTTTCCAGACAGCGCCGGATATGTTTTTCTTCATTGAAAGTGATGATGACAACTGAGAGTTTCATGGTATCCAATTAAATGATCTTATAATTTCTGTAATCAAACAAACGGTGGCCGGTTTTCTTTTCTATCCAGTACAATACTCTTTTCTTAAAAGGCATTTTCTTTTTGCTGATATCCAGGGTAATATCCAGATTCTTATTAGCTATTCTTTGCTGCATCACCGATGGATGGGTGCCTGTGTATCTTTCCAGGGAATCAAACTCATTAAAATCAAACAACTCGGCAGTTAAAGCAGCACCGGCATCATCGTGCCAGAGCTTACTTAAGTTGTTAATCTTTTCCTTCATTGTAGTGCTGTCTTTTACCCAGCCATAATGAAAAATATAAGCATCAATTAATTTAACCCTTAATTTCCGGTTTTGCTTTCTAAAGCCCTGGGCATCGCGGTAAGCATGAATATTTTTATCATTCCGGATGATCCTGATTTCCCGGTGGTACCATTTGCGACTATCCCCCACATAATCAAAAGAGCCATAGAAATGGGTATATTTAAACAGCAGGCCTTCTACATTTTTATCATCAAGGTATTTTTGGGCTGCATCCAGAATGGCCGGATAATATTGTTCATGCACCACTTCATCTGCCTGGATATAAAACGCCCAGTCGCTTTCCGGGTCAATCTGTGCAAATGCCTTATCAGTTTCAACAGCCAGCACCTTCCCCCCTTCCCTGAGTGAAGGATCCCATACTGTATCAATGATTTTAATTTTATCAGACCCGATAGCAGCAATCATTGCCCTGGTATCATCCGCACAATCGCCCACTGCAACGATCATTTCATGCACCAATGGCAGCACAGAACGTATCGCTTCCACTACCGGATAATCATTAATGATGGCATTTTTTATGATGGTAAAACCTGAAATTTTCATATAGTTGTTTTCATGAAGATGCTGAATGCTTAAAGTATGATTCAAGTGATATTGCAGTAATATTTTTGCTTCTTTGTCATTTTATTGAAAAGAAGCGATGATACGTTTGTATAAATTCTTTACAGAATGTACCCAGCTTTCTGCCGGTTCTTTCAATGCAGGTATAAAAGGTTCGCCTCTTTTAAGATACTGCTTATTAAAAAACCCAGAATGAAAGCCCCATTTCTGAATAAAAGTATAATACCCCTTATTTTTATTGACCCTGTTAGTAGACCTGCCTGAAAAATGATAGACTTTACAGTCACCCACACCTTTAAATAAACGAATACCCAGTTTCCAAAGTTTCATGGAAAAGTCGGGATCGGAATACATACCCGGATGAAATTCAGTACTATAACCGCCAACCATATCCCAGATATCTTTATGAACAATATTGGGTGGCCAGGTAGCGCCGGACCAGTCGGCCTTTTCCAGGGAAGCATAGTTTTCCAGTAAGGCTTTTTCATTGAAAGATGCTATATCTGTGCCAAAGTCTTTATAAATGACACTGGCATTTCCCGTATCGTAAGGCTCTATCATGGTGCCGGAAAGGAAAAAATACAGATGGCCAATGGATAGAATTTCTTTATGCAGGGCCTCATCCCAATGGGGGCAGGTATACATATCATCATTCATATACAGGATATAATCTGTAACAGCTAAGGTGGCCGCATAATTTAAGGCATAACAGATTCCTATATTTTCTGCACTGAATGAATAATCTATATCAGGTTGTGACTGCACCCATTCCAGGGTACCCTCTTTCCCTTCATTTATATGGACAATAATCTGGTGCGGATAAACAGAATTTTTGCGGATACTTTCGATACATAATTGCAGGTAGGGCAAATTATTCCAGGAAGGTATCAGTATAGAGAATAAAGGGTTCAGCACCGTACTGCGCTGAACTTTATTAATTTGTATTTGTGTAATTAACATCTGTTATGCAATTTGAGGCAGATTCAGAACCGGGTTATCCTTTTACACTAAGCATCCCGATTTTTATATTGAAAGGATACTTTCAGAAAAATTGTAACCGGATAATTCATTGCAAAGAACAGAAAATTTTCTGCTACTGAAAATTTCATTTTATTGCAGGCAGTTTAAGTATTTTTATAACAATGATCAATTTTATTCCCATTTTCCCTTTAAATACGGTAGTGTATCCGGGAGAGCACCTGAACCTGCACATATTTGAATCCCGTTACCGGCAATTGATTACAGAATGTTTTAAGGAAAAAAAACCTTTTGGCATTCCGGTGGTACTGGACAAAGGGTTGGCAGAAATGGGCACTTTGGTATCGGTTGCTGCAATTGTTAAAACATATGAGGACGGAAAGATGGATATTCAGACCAGGGGTATCCGTATCTTCAGTATACTGGAAATAGTAAAGGAAATACCTGAAAAACTATATAGCGGTGCCATTGTAAATTATCCGCCCAATGATGAATCCAGGCATACAGTAATGATGCGGAATACCTTAAAAAGTATCCGTAAAATGCACGAACTTTTAAATATTACCAAAGATTTTAAGAAACCTGATGAAGAACTGGTGAGTTATGATATAGCGCATCATGCAGGATTGTCCCTGAAAGAAGAATATGAGTTATTACTGTTGTTAAAAGAAAATCAACGATTGGAATATTTAAAAAGGCATCTTAAAAAAGTATTGCCGATGATTGGTGGTATTGAAAACCTGAAAGAAAAAATAAAACTGAATGGTCATTTCAGAGAATTGAAAGGCTTTAATTTTGACCTGTAAACTGATAACATGACAACATTGTGCTTTGATTTTGGAAATACCCGTCTGAAATGTGCCGTTTTTGATGACAGGGAAATTAAAGAACTGATTGTATTGGAAAATGACCGGGATGAAACTATTGAAGCCATCATTGCAAACTATCAGCCACAGAAAGCCATCCTTTCATCAGTAATCAGGCATAATCCATCTATTGAAAACATACTGGCAGCAAAAACAACATTTCATGTATTGAATCATCAAAGCCTGTTACCCCTTACCACTCCGGTGGGTAAACCGGAAACCATTGGGGCAGACCGGTTAGCTATCTGTGCGGCTGCTGTTGACCTGTTTCCTGAAAATCATTGCCTGGCTATTGGACTGGGCACTTGTATCACGTATAATTTTATTAATTCCTTTCACCAGTTTCTGGGTGGAAGTATTTCACCGGGTATGATTATGCGCTTTAAAGCCATGCATGAACAAACTGCTTTATTGCCGGAAATCATTGCTGAACATAATTTTCCCCTGATAGGCTATGATACCAAAACCAACCTGCTCAGCGGGGTATTACTGGGGATGGCAAAGGAAATTGACGGGATTATTGATGCCTATAATGAAAAATTCAACCACCTGAAAGTATTCCTGACCGGCGGGGATATGGACTTTTTTCTGCCCCATTTAAAAAATAAAATAATGGCAGACCCCTATCTGCTATACAAAGGTTTACTGGCCATCAGCGAAATAAACAACCCCTGAGCTGATAGTGTAACAATTTTAAGTATTCCTATATCAACATAATCAGGGCGATGCCCTAAGTTTGCGGTATTATATATGAGCACATTCTTTAAACCATTACCTAAAATTTGCCTGGCCTTTATTATTATACTGGTGGTTTCTGCCTGTGAAAATGATATCAGGGAAGTGCAGGCATTGGGCAAAAAAAGGATTGGTGTGGAGGAAGGCACTAAAATTGTGGCCTATATTAGTCAGAATGGTAAAGTAAAAGCCAAACTGACCGCTCCGGTAATGTACCGTTATTTGCAGGATTCTGAACGGGTGGAATTTCCCAAAAGCCTGCATGTTGATTTTTACGACAGTGCTTTAAAAGTGCAGAGTCAGTTGTTCTCCACCTATGGGCGTTATTTTGAAAATGAAAGGAAAGTATATTTAAGGGATAGTGTGATTGTGTTTAATGTAAGAAAAGATACATTATGGTGCAAAGAGCTCTACTGGGATCAGTTAAAGCAACAATTTTTTACAGATAAACCCGCTATTCTCAGCCAAAGCGACCCGAGACAAAGAATATTTGCAGATAGTGGGTTAACAGCGGACCAGAATTTTAAATGGTTTACTTTTCATAAAGTAGGGCCTGGTAAGCATGGTCAAAAAAGTTTTATAAATATACCGGACAGCAGTGCTAAATAAACGCTTCTTTTTAAAGTCAATAGTCCGGTAGCTTTTATTAAGGTGTGTGGAAAAGAGGGATAGAGAAAAAAAACAATAAACAGGGATAATAAAAGGGAAAAGAAAGGCGGTAGTAAGTTAATGAGAAATACACCCACCTTTCAAAAAGCATTAAGCTTTATTACTGCAAGTGTACAGCAAACAATTGAAATAAGAAAACCACAGCAAAAATTTATTTGCTGGCTCTTTGAGAAATGGATTATGCTACCGGTACGCCATAACTTTTTAAATATCTACCGATATGGCAATGGAGGATATTCAGAGAAAAGCATCCGTCATCAGTTCAGCCGGAAGATTAATTTTCTCGGGTGGTTTGAAACGGCATTTGACAGATTAAAAGAAAAAGAGTGTATAGCAGCCTTTGACCCTTCCTACATTAAAAAGAGTGGGAAACATACTTATGGTAAAGGAAAATTTTGGAGTGGGAAAGATCAACAGGTGAAAGATGGCCTGGAAATAAGTTGCCTGGCCATGGTGGATGTGGCAGACAGAACTGCTTATAGTGTGGAAGCAATACAAACACCATCAGCAATGCAGGGAAAACTAATGGATCATTATGTAGAAATTATACTGAGCAGGCTGAAAATGCTGTTGTCTTTTACTAAATATCTGGCAGCGGACGGCTATTTTATGAAAAACAGTTTTATTGACCCACTTCTAAAAGAAGGGATACATATTATTACAAAGATGCGTCAGGATGCGAATCTTTTATATCTGTACAATGGGCCACAGAAAAAAGGAAAAGGCAGAAAGAAGTTGTATGCCGGGAAGGTGAATGTAAAAAACATAGATAAACGTAAATGGAAGCAATGTTATCAGGATAAGTTTATAGATGCGTATGAATTGACTCTATGGTGTGCAACGTTGAAACGGGTGGCAAAAGTAGTATACATGAAATTTGGGGATACGGACCGGTATGCCATTTTATTGAGTACTGATACCAATTTGGAAGGTGCTAAAGTAATTGAGTATTATCAGTTGCGGTTCCAGATAGAATTTTTAATCCGTGATTGTAAACAATACACCGGTTTGGAAGAGTGCCAGGCCCGTGGTGAAATAAAATTATACAATCACTTTAATATGTCCATGATGACAGTATCATTAATGAAGTTTAAATGCTGGGCTACCCTGCCAGAGAAAGAGGATGTTCCTTTTTCAATGCGAAGTATCAAAACATGGTACTACAATAAGTTTTTAACCGAAACAATATTTTCAAACTTAGGTATTCAATTGAATTGCAGTAAAATAAGAAGCCTGTATAACCAATGCCTGAATATTGGTGCTATGGCTGCCTAAATAACTACCGAACCATTGTAAAGTAATACTGCTGATTTAACTTTATACTCAAAAAATTATCTTATGGAATACAGAAGAATGGGTAAAACCGGCTTACAGCTAAGCGTTCTGAGCTTTGGTAGCTGGGTGACTTTTCACAAACAGATCAATGACAGCAGTGCGGATGAATTAATGGGCATTGCCTATGATAACGGTATTAATTTCTTTGACAATGCAGAAGTATATGCATTGGGCGAAAGCGAAAAAATGATGGGAAGGGTGTTAAAGGGTAAAAACTGGGATAGGACTTCCTATACCATTTCCTCCAAAGCTTTTTTTGGCTGGAGGGGCAAGGCCAATAAACCCAATCAAACGGGATTAAGCCGTAAACATTTAACAGAAGCCTGCCACGAAGCTTTACAGCGCTTACAGACTGATTACCTGGATTTGTTCTTTTGCCACCGGGCAGATAAAAATGTTCCGGTAGAAGAAGTGGTATTAACTATGAATAACCTGATACAGCAGGGTAAAATTTTATACTGGGGAACCAGCGAGTGGAGCGGTGTGGAAATTATGGAAGCGCACCGGGTTGCCCAGCATTACAAACTGATTGGCCCACAGGTAGAACAACCGCAGTATAACTTATTTGAAAGGAATAAAATAGAAAATGAGTTTCTGGAAATTTATAAAAATGTTGGATTGGGTACAACTATCTGGAGTCCATTGGCGGCAGGTTTATTAAGCGGAAAATACAATGACGGTATACCTGAAGATAGTCGCCTGGGAATGGAAGGTTTTGAATGGCTGCGCGACAGATGGGTATTACAGGAGAAACTGGCAAAAGTAAAACAATTAGCTGTGCTGGCAAAAGCAATGGGGGTATCCCAAGCTTCCTTAAGTATTGCATGGGTGATAAAGAACCCGAATGTAACCACTGCTATTTTAGGGGCTACCAAAAAAGAACAGTTAACAGATAACCTGAAAGCACTGGAGGTATTGCCCCTGCTTACAGAGGAAATTGTAAAAGCCATTGAGGATATTATGGATACCAAACCGGTATTATCAGAATTTTAAGATCCGGCATCTATTTAAAGAGGCTGTCCCTGTATCAAAACAGGGCAGCCTTTTTTGCTTCAGAAAAGTTATTTAAAAAATAAATGGCCCCGCTTTCCAACCTTTTTATCAATTTGTACTCTTAATAATGCAACGGTTTTTGAAAGAAACAATTACGATAACGGATTTTCTGGTGCAAAAAGCACAGCAGGGCGACATGGGTGCTATGTCGCAATTATACGGGCAATTCAGCAAAGCGATGTTTACCATTTGCACCCGAATGGCCGGTAATACGGCAGATGCAGAAGATCTTTTACAGGAAAGTTTTGTAATAGCCTTTAAAAACCTGAAACAGCTTAAAAATGTAAGTCAGTTTGCAGGCTGGCTGAAAAGAATTGTAGTGAATGAATGTATCCGGTTTTCTAAAAAAAGGTTGAGGTGGGAAGATTGGGAAGAAGTGCAGGAAGATATAACTGAAGAAGAAACACCCTGGTGGAATGAACTGAGTTTGCAGTATATGCATGAAGCTATTAAGACTTTACCGGATGGTTGCAGACAGGTATTTAATCTCTTTGTGCTGGAAGATTTCAGTCACCAGCAAATAGCACAGCAATTAAATATCAGTGAGGGTACCAGCAAAAGCCAGTACCACCGGGCTAGAAAATTATTAAAAGAAAAAATTACAGGATACCTGAAATAAAATGGACCGTTTTAAACAATACATAGAAGAAAATGCCGGTAAACTGGGGCAGGATACACCTCCTCCTGAAATATGGGGCAGAATACAGGACCAGATTGTACCTGCAGGCAAAAAACCTTTTTCGCTGCACTGGATGTATTATGCTGCTGCCTGTATACTGGTATTGGTTGTTGGGGTGGTTTATTTTACAGCTTATAATCAGTTAGTAAAACAGCCACCGGTGCTGGTAAATATTGTGACCCCAAATGACAG
>Ga0364874_10722_pt1 | contig 14775 bp, 15 predicted proteins | sample ExccelAu500001D4_2_FD_206922 | JGI IMG/M metagenome (GOLD analysis project Ga0364874, IMG submission 206922) | Enriched cells from Trout Bog Lake Hypolimnion, Wisconsin, USA - BchlTB.Aug07.5000.01.D4 | ecosystem: Environmental > Aquatic > Freshwater > Lake > Hypolimnion/Profundal zone | place... | reverse complement strand
AGAACACCCAAAAAAGCGAAAACTGTCCGCGTAACCGTTACCCGTTCAAATGCGCCAATTGTTGAAGCCCCCCCATCTCTAGCGACAGCTTTGGGTTTACGTGGTCAGCACGATAACCTTAGCCTGAAATCTAGCGTAGCCATTGTTGTGAATCAAGACACCAAAGAAGTCTATTTTGAAAAGAATCCTTCCGTTAGTCTGCCGATTGCTTCGATTACGAAGCTCATGACGGCGATGGTTGTTTTAGATGCCAAACTCCCAATGGATGAGGTGGTGGTCATTAACTCTGAAGACGCCCATATTTATAAACACTCGCGTCTAGTAGAGGGCACTGCCTTAAGACGTGAAGACGCTCTTCATGTAGCTTTAATGTCTTCTGAGAATCGTGCAGCTTATACCTTGGGTCGTAACTATCCTGGGGGTATCCCTGCGTTTGTGGATGCCATGAATCGCAAGGCAAAAGAATTGGGTATGGATCATTCGCATTTTGCAGATCCCACAGGCTTGATGAGTGAGAACGTTGCTAGTGCTGAAGATTTAACTCGCATGTTAAATGCAGCCTATCAATACAAGCCTATTCGGGAGTTTTCTACATGGCCTGAGTTAACCATGGTCATTGCAAATCGTCCGCAAGTTTTCTTAAACACCAATCGTCTGGTGCGGGCTGGCAATATGGATATTGGTCTTCAAAAAACCGGCTTTATTAATGCAGCAGGTAAATGTTTGGTGATGCAAACTAAAGTAAACAATACACCTTTGTTATTGGTCTTTTTGGATTCTCAAGGCAGTCAATCCCGTTTTGCGGATGCTGTCAGAGTACGCGATTGGTATGAAAAAATGCCTTCCGGGCCACAACCAATCCGTCGCTTAATGTAATTAGATTCCGGGCTCTGCTGTTTTGGGTTTAAAGCCCATGCCCTTAGAAACTAGTAGCGCAGTATCTTGAAGTGCTCTTACCCAATCGCCCTGAATGCGATCGGTTGGGGCACTCAGAGAGAGTCCGGCAACCAATTTTCCAGTGTCATCCAAGATAGAAGCTGCTACACAGCTGACGCCAAGTTCTAACTCTTCATTGTCACGTGCATTACCATGCTGTCTGACCAAATTGAGCTCTGTTTCAAGTTTGCTCAGATCCGTAATGCTATTACGCGTATGCCCAGATAAACCGGTTCGGGTTACATAAGCACGTACTTGACTAGGATCATCACTGGCTAAAAAGAGTTTTCCAACGGAGGTGAGGTGCAAAGGAGCGCGACCACCAATTGCTCTAACAACTTGCATGCCAGATCGTTCGCTATACGCGCGATCCACATAAACAATTTCATCGCCCTGTCTAACGGATAGGTTGATGGTCTCACCAGTTAACTTATGCAATGCTCGCATCGGAGCTTGTGCAGCCTCACGAACTGACAATCTAGCCTTTACTAAATTGCCTAGCTCTAGCAATTTCAAACCCAGGCGATAAGTGCCGCCATCACCACGCTCAACTAGCCTGCAGGCAACCAAATCGTTCAGGATGCGGTGAGCAGTTGAGGGATGTAGGTCAGTAACCTCTGAAAGTGATTTAAGGCTACTAGATTCCTCATGAACGGCTAGGGCGTCTAACAAGTTCATCATCCGTTCAACGACCTGGATGGCAGTTTTACCAACCTCTCCAGGAGTTTTAGCAGATTTGATGACTTTGTTTGTGTTCATGCGTCCAATTGTATCTATTTCTTGGCCAATTGCACAATATGAAATCTCATTTCATTGCCAAAAAGATATGGCTAACGGATTATTTAGAGCGCAAAGCTTTAGCGCATTGCGCAATGAGTTCTGGTCCTCGATAAATCAGACCGCTATACAGTTGAACCAGGCTTGCGCCAGCATCAACTTTTTCTTGAGCATCTGATCCAGACAGAATACCGCCTACACCAATAATCGGAATCTCGTCTTTAAGCTTACTTTTTAATGCTTTAATAATTTGAGTTGAAGCATTTTTAACGGGGGCACCAGATAGACCGCCGGCTTCATTTCCATACGGAAGATTTTGAACGGCATCACGCGCAATCGTTGTGTTGGTTGCAATCACTGCATCGATACCAAACTCTAGCAATAGGTCGGCGATCAGGCTGACATCGTCCACATCCAAATCGGGGGCAATTTTAAGAAAGAGTGGTTTGCGAACAGCAAAGCGATCGCAAAGACGTTCACGCTCAAGGTCTAAAGAGGCCAGTAATGAGCGCAGCATTTCTTCACCTTGAAGCGCGCGAAGATTTTGAGTGTTTGGTGAAGAAATATTGACGGTGATATAGGAGGCAATCTCATAAACGGCTGCCATGGCTTTTACATAGTCATTGGCTGCTTCATCAATTGGTGTGCTGGCATTCTTACCAATATTTAAACCCACAATGCCACCGTTTTGCCAGTATTGAGATTGGCGTACACGTTTCACGCAAGCATCAACCCCATCATTATTAAAGCCCATGCGATTGATAATGGCTTGGGCTTGAGGCAATCTAAACATGCGTGGCTTAGGGTTGCCTGGCTGAGGTAGCGGGGTAACAGTTCCGATCTCCAAAAATCCAAATCCCAGAGCGCCCAAGCCATCTATATGCTTGCCATCCTTGTCTAAGCCCGCAGCTAAACCAACAGGATTTGGAAAAGTCATTCCGCATAAGGTGCGAGGATCGGGAACTGGCTGATCAATGAGGTACCTTAAGATCCCGCAGCGCTCAGCACGATCAATATTGGTCAGCGTGACGTTATGAGCCTTTTCAGGATCCATGCAAAAAAGCAGGGGGCGTAAAAGTGAATAGCTATCGATCATAGGTTCTTATTATCCCTCAGCAAGAACTTGCCAACGGTCATCTACCAAGCCTTCGAGGGGTTGGTATTTAATCTTGTAGGCCATCTTGGCGCTCTCTTTAATTAAGTAGCCTAAGTAGAGGTAAGGAAGATTTAAATCTAGCGCCTGATGAATTTGCCAAAGAATGCTAAAGCATCCATAGCTATCGGCAGGATTTGCAGTGTCGTAAAAAGTATATACCGATGAAATTCCTTGATCTAGGATATCAATCATGCTGACCATGCGAAGCTTGCCGGGTTGGGCATTATTGGGGCCATCTCGAAACTCGACTATTCTGGAATTAACACGGCTTTGTATTAGGAATTGGGAATACTGATCTTGACTGTCTTGATCCATTTCCCCGCCAGCATGTCTTTCATTCTGATACTGCTTATAAAGCTGATAGTGCTCTTCTTGGTAGCCCAAGTTCAAGACATGGACCTCCAATCCAGAGTGCCTCTTCCAGGCGCGCTTTTGACTGCGTGTGGGGGTGAACTGCTTGACGGGGATGCGGGTCGCTATACAGGCTTTGCATTCATCACAATAAGGGCGATAGGTATATAAGCCGCTACGCCTAAAACCCGCATTGACTAGTTCACTGTATATATCAGTATGAATAAGATGGGACGGCGTTGCGACCTGAGAGCGTGCCGCTCTATCGGGCAAGTAGCTACAAGCATAAGGTGCAGTTGCATAAAACTGCAAAGCGGTTAGTGGAAGCTCTTTAAGCTGAGTCATAGCCAGTATTTAAGAATCTCTTTATTAAAGTTCCAAGACTTTTCAATATTAGTGTGTTTTATCAAAGACTGGAGATTTTCTAAAAAATCCCTACGCTTCATTGGACTAGCACCTAAGGACTTTAGGTGTGATGTTTCCTGTTGGCAATCAATCATCTGGATATTATTTTCAATACACCAGGCGCACAGTGCCGCTAATGCTAGTTTAGAGGAATCAGGCTTTCGGCTGAACATGGATTCACCAAAAACCATGCTGCCAAAATTGACGCAATACAAACCACCAATGAGCAGGTTGTTATCCATCACTGAAATGCTATGAGCGTGCTGCTGCTCATGGAGTTTTGTATAAGCATTGATGATCTCGTGGGTAATCCAAGTACCATCTTGATCCTTGCGAACATTCGTAGCGCAAGCACGCATTACTGAACCAAAATCGTCATCTACAACAATCTGCTTTGAGGGGTCATTTAAAAAATGGCGAATGGTTTTTTTAAAGGAGGGATGGCATTTGAATTGAGTGGGTTTTAATACCATCCTTGGGTCTGGTGACCACCATAAGACGGGTTGATTATCTGAATACCAGGGGAAGATTCCTAGCTGATAAGCCAAAGATAGCTGACCTGGGTAAATTCTTTCGCTTACCGCAATTAATCCAGGCACATTGGGGTCAGGATCAAATTCGTAAAGAGGGTTAGGAAATGCATCATTCGCGCCTAACCAAGAAATATTGCTCATGAAAGAGGCGAGTCCTGTCTAAATCTTCTCGCCAGATAGAATGTCTCTGCTTCGGACATGCATTGCTATTGGCGATTCAAGTCTACCAGCAGTGCGATCAGCAAAGTACCATTCAAGCGTTTGTTTAACCGTTGGGAACGCTAATTCATCCCAGGGAATTTCATGTTCTTCAAATAGCGCTACCTCAAGACTTTCCTCACCAGCAGAAAAGTCTGGTCTTGCCATCTTTGCCAAATAAAAGAGATGAACTTGTTCGGCATGGGGAACATTGAGTAGGGAATATAAAGGGCCAATTTCAACGGTGGCACCGGCCTCTTCTAATGTTTCTCTTGCAGCTCCTGCGCTTGTACTTTCGCCAAGCTCCATAAATCCAGCTGGTAGGGTCCAATAACCATGTCTAGGCTCTATAGCGCGCCGACATAAAAGGACTTGATTTTCATACACAGGGATAGTCCCAACAACGTTGCGTGGGTTTTGATAATGAATGCTCCCACAAGACTCGCAGACATGGCGTTCACGAGAGTCATCCGCTGGAATTTTGATCGTTAAAGGTGATGCGCACTTGGAGCAAAACTTCATAGCAGCTTTCTAGAAATGGGCTCGAAGCGGGCCCCGTAATGCATTGCTAATCACTATCTTATCTGCCATTGAAACATCTTCAATAGTAAAGTTAGCTTCATGGGCATTCCATGTGGGGTCATTCAAGATTTGTTCACGCATTACACCCGGCAAAACTCCAGCTGATAGGGGTGGCGTGAGCCAATTAGTGGAATTCTTTGGCTTAATAAAAATACTGCTTCTTCCTCCTTCAGTAACATGCCCTGATTCATTGGTGAATATGGCATCAAATCCACCTTTAGCTACAGAAGCTTGCCAAGCCTCGTCATAGGCGGGCCTGAAAGAAATTTTATGTTTAAGCAAAATATTGCCTGAATGAGTGATGGCATTTGCAGGATTTTCTAAAATATCTTTCGCCCAGAAGATCCTCACATCTTCGGGCAATGGGTCCAGTTTCCCAATAGATGTTTGTAGATTTCCTTCTAATGAAAGATCCAGTCTTAATCTATAAGAAATGCTTTGATCTAATCCAAAGATAGCCTCATGAACCAAAGACTTAGCTTCAAATCGTATAAAGGGAATACCCAGATCAAAAGCAGAGCTTTGCATCCGATCTAAGTGCAATTCAAGCAATTTCACTTTGCCATACTCAACGAGGATGGTTTCAAAAATTCCTGTAGCACTAGGAAGGTCTGTCAAAAATGAGGCTTTTATGCGGCATTCTTCCCACTCTTGGTTAGCAGTTGAGTCGATGGTGATTCCTGCTCCAACACCCATTTTGAAATGCGAGGCTTTAGTGCTACGATTTTGTTCAATCTCCACTGTCCGTATGGGTACGCTCAAGGCCAAATCACCACTAGGATCTAACCACCCTAAGGCACCACAGTAGAAATCTCGATTATCAGGTTCTAATTCCTGAATGATTTCCATGCTACGTTTCTTGGGTGCACCAGTAATCGATCCACAGGGAAATACGGCATTGAATAGCTCCTGAATACCTACACCATCCTTAATCCTAGCCTCAATCGTAGAAGTCATTTGCAAAATTTCGCCATGCTGCGCAACTTCAAATAAATTGGGAACGGCAACGGTATTAGGTAGCGCAATGCGACTTAAGTCATTGCGAAGCAAATCCACAATCATGACATTTTCAGCCTGATTTTTGGGGTCCGATGAAAGGTCACTAGGTGAATGACGACTTGCGCTGGCCGTGCCTTTCATCGGCATCGCTTTGATCAGATCGCCTGATTTTTCAATGAATAATTCAGGGGATTGGGAAAGAATGAATTGATCGCCGTCTTCTAGATATGCCCCGAATCTTCCAGGCTGACGTTTGCGAAGTGTTTGGTAAAGCGCTAAAGGTGAACCGTAGATTTGTCCAGAGATGCGGAACGTATGATTAATCTGATAAACATCGCCATTAAGAATGTACTCTTGAATAGCGCCAATATCTTTTTTAAATTGCACTTCATCAATAGAGGTTTGTACATTAGTTATGCCGGCCAGCTGATCGTCATCTTCTTGGCTTGCGATCTTTTGCGCAATAAGTGAATCAACCTGTATTTTGGAAAGCTTTTGAACGGATTTAAAAGACCAAGCTTGCAGCAGTGGGTGCTGTGAATTTCGAGAAGGTAGATTGTGAATGAGTTGGCCAAACTCATAAGCTAGCAAGAGCACAACAAATTCACCACGACTCAGTGCAGCGGTGATTTCGTTCAGGCAAGAATCGATGGCTTGCAGGGTTAGGGCAGGCCCAACCCTCGGTAATACAGACCATGCCTGCAGAGGTGATTCATAAAGACGGCTTGATGGCTTGGATGCAGTGCTATTAGCATCATCAAGCAAAATCATCTCAATAAACCCTCTGCAGTTAGGAGTGCTTATTTCAGAATGGTTGCAGATTCAATGATCACGGGTTTAGTTGGAACATCTGACATACGACCCATTTGAGGTGCTGGAGCAACCATGGTTTGCACTTTACGAATTGCATCAATGGTTTGTGTTCCTGAGATCACTTTACCGAACACGGTGTATCCATTGCCCATTGCATTGGGGTAGTTAAGGGCTTGGTTATCTGCAACGTTAATATAAAACTGTGCTGTTGCAGAATCAGGATCCGAAGTGCGGGCCATAGCGATGGTATAAATCTGATTTTTTAAACCATTTTGCGCTTCTGACTGTACAGGCGCGTTAGTAGGTTTTTGATTTAAATCCGGTGTAAAGCCGCCACCTTGAATCATGAAGCCATCAATCACACGGTGAAAAATTGTGCCGTTGTAAAACCCACTTTTAACGTAGTTTAGAAAATTTGCAGTGGTCTTGGGCGCCTTAACATCATCAAGCTCAACGACAAAGCTGCCTAATGTGGTTTTAAATTCAACTTTAGGGCCGGCATAGGCCATAGCGCTACATAAACAGCTTGCGGCAATTAAAAGACTCGTTAAGATTTTACGCATGACATCTCCAAAAATGTAAATGGGGTGAATAGATTGTAGCGATGCTGTGGTTATTAAAGACCGCTAGGTATTTTGCCGGCATGGGCATAAGCAGGCTCATCAAACATGCCAGGGCGTTTTATATAGTCCAACACCCAGTCAATAGAGTCCGTACCCCAAAAGCACTGCTGATTCAGAGCTAAAGCCGGTACCCCAAAGGCGCCATGATGTTGGGCTTGTTCAGTATTGGCAATTAACTGCGACTTAACGGCGGGATCTTCCGGTTTTGGGGTGCTAGCTGGTAAACCTAGGTATACGCAAAAATCTGGCCAAGTTAAATTTGGATCTTTGCCTTCGCGCCAAACATAGTCAAATGCTTTTTCAACCATTTGCCAGTCAGCATTCGCTTGTACCAACAATCGTTGGGCTGCTACGGTCGTAAATGGGTGATGCTCAGGAAACTTAAACGGTATTCCCAGTTTCTCAGCCTGCCAAACGCAGAATTGATAGGTATGAGGACGTTTTGCTGCTACCTCACCAGGCCCGCGATTTTCTGTCGAACGCAGTAGACCACCCAATAAGATTGGAACAGGCTCAATATCTAGGTATGGCTCTAATTTGTGACGCTGTTTTAGATAAAGATAGGAGAAGGGCGAAACAATATCGTAATAAAAAAACGCTGTTTGTTTAGTGCTCATGTTTTTTTGGATTCATCATCAAGTTTGCGTAAAAATGCCATCTTCTCAGAAATCTGGGTTTCTAAACCACGTTGAACAGGTTGATACCAGTTGGGTTCTTTCATGCCCTCTGGAAGGTAACTCTCTCCAGCTGCATAACCATGTGGTTCATCATGCGCGTAACGATATTCTTTGCCATGACCAAGTTCTTTCATGAGTTTGGTTGGGGCATTGCGAAGATGAATCGGTACGGGCTTGCTCTGGTCGATAGCTACATAAGCGCGAGCGGCATTAAAGGCCTTATAGCTGGCATTACTTTTTGAGGCTACCGCAAGATAGACAAGGGCTTGCCCTAAAGCGAGTTCGCCTTCCGGCGAACCCAATCTTTCATAAGTTTGAGCGGCGTCATTAGCAAGCTGAATAGCTCTTGGATCGGCTAACCCAATGTCTTCCCAAGCCATGCGAATGATGCGTCTTGCTAAATATCTAGCATCAGCACCACCATCAATCATGCGGCAAAACCAATATAGCGCAGCATCTGGATTTGAGCCGCGCACAGATTTATGAAGTGCGGAGATTTGATTGTAAAACTGATCGCCACCTTTATCAAAACGACGCGATTGAGTGGCTATCGCATTTTCAATAAATTGTTGATCAACAATGTTGATGTCTGAACCCGATGCTGATAGGGCATTTCGAATTTGTTCTGTGAGATTGAGTAATCTACGTGCATCACCGTCTGCAAAAGAAATTAAGCTTTCAATAGCGGTATTTTCAAACTCAACACCAGGCACAGCATAGTCATGAGCTCTATCAAATAGAACTCTTAACTCTTGGGCGTTTAAAGATTTCAAAACATAAACTTGCGCCCTGGAAAGCAGGGCAGAGTTCACTTCGAATGAGGGATTTTCTGTCGTTGCGCCAATAAACGTAAACAAACCAGATTCAACATGCGGTAATAAAGCATCTTGTTGGCTTTTATTAAAGCGATGAATCTCATCAACAAACAAAATGGTTTGTTTGCCATATTGAACCATATTCTGCTGGGCTTGCTCAATAGATTCACGTATTTCTTTAACGCCAGCTAACACTGCTGAGATGGCAATAAATTCACGATCAAAGGCTTTTGCAGATAGTCGAGCCAAAGTGGTTTTACCAACTCCTGGTGGACCCCATAGGATCATGGAATGTGGTTTGCCAGATGAAAAGGCAAGACTTAAAGGCTTTCCACTACCCAGTAAGTGAGCTTGTCCAATAACATCTTCAATAGTCTTTGGCCGTAAAGCCTCTGCTAGTGGAGGTGGTGGAGTGCTATCAAAAAGCTCGCTCATATTTTTTGGATTAGACCTGTACAAACAAGATGACTAGTGCCGCCCAAACTAAACAGAAAGCGGAAACATACGTTAAATGTTTTCTCAATTTAATGAATGCAATACGTGCCTCATCATTGGTGAAATAGTATTGATAGGTATCGACATCGATATTGCGTTGTATTAATAATATCGAGGCTAAGATCACCAGGCCGACAGGGATATAAATGTGTAAAGCTACCCAAGCTATTATGGCTGGAGTAACGCCCCATATCCACGCATTTCGTGCTTCCCACTTATCACTTGGCGGATTGTTTCCTAGTGTGTGTAAATTAGCGCCCCAATGAATAGCACCCATGAAAGCGGTAATGATGGCGCCATAGCCCGCTAGTGATTCTGCACTCAGATAATTGATGGGCGTAGGAGCGAGTTGAACCATTAAAGCTAGGCCAATAAATGGAATGAGTCCTGCGTAGGCTAATTTACGTACTAGTGGTGGAAGTGGATTCACGAAATGTATCTGTTGCCTGTTGTAGATTGGTTAAAAGTAATGAATCAATTTTTAATGCACAAATCTTTAATGTATAAATTTTTAACGCATAAATCTAAAGTAAATAAGCTTATTGATCGTATGTATAAACACCGCGACCAGTTTTACGACCTAAGTAACCTGCAGCAACCATTTCACGGAGTAGTGGACATGGACGATATTTGGAATCGCTGAAATTTTCAAAATAGACTTCCATTACAGCAAGGCAGGTATCTAGACCAATCAAGTCAGCCAAAGCTAAAGGGCCAATAGGTTGGTTGCAGCCTAATTTCATGCCGGCATCAATATCTTCAGGGCTGGCTAAGCCTTCTGACAAAACAAAGAATGCTTCATTAATCATTGGTAGCAAAATACGATTAACCACAAAGCCAGGTGAATTCTTAACGGTGATGGGTTCTTTGCCAATACGTTTAGACATCTCAATAATGGCGGCATGTGTCTCATCACTCGTTTGCAATCCTCGAATCACCTCAACCAAAGCCATTAAAGGAGGTGGGTTGAAAAAATGCATGCCAATAAATCTGCTTGGGTTTGAATCTAGCGCTGCTAATTTGGTAATAGAAAGGGATGAAGTATTGGTAGCAATAAGGGTTTCTTTATCTACGATTACATCGACTTGCTTGAGAATCTTTTCTTTAATGGCTTGATTTTCGGTGGCAGCTTCAATAACAAGTTGAAGGCCTTTGAAATCAGCATATGAGGTGCTACCTTTAATATGATTCAAGGCTTCTTCTTTGGCATCAGGTGTTAATAATTCTTTTTTCACCATGCGATCTAAGCTTTTGCTAATTTGGGCAATGCCTCGCTCAACGGCGGCATCATTAATATCAACCATTACGACATCAAGACCAGCAACAGCACAGACTTGTGCAATACCATTACCCATCGTACCAGCGCCAATAATGCCAACCGATTGAATTTTCATCTTATTTCCTTTTTTGGTACTGTCTTGAGCCAAATAATTGTTCTCTAGCCTTGTCGTCATGCAAGGGTTTGCGTAATGCAGTTAATACTTCAACACCGCGTTTGACTGCAGGTCTTTCTCCCACTTTTTCAAACCATTTTTTGAAATGCGGATATTCATTGATATCAATCCCTTGATTCTTCCAATTTCTTGTCCAGGGATAAATCGCAATATCCGCAATCGAATACGTTTTTCCAGCTATGTAGGGATTATCTTTCAATTGATTATCCAATACGCCATATAAACGCTTAGCTTCATTGGTGTAGCGATTAATGGCGTAATCTATTTTCTCTGGAGCATAGAGCCGGAAATGGTGGTTTTGACCCAACATGGGGCCTAAACCGCCCATTTGGAACATTAGCCATTGCAACACTTCATATTTCCCTCGAGCGCTTTTTGGTAAAAACTTGCCAGTTTTCGCCGCCAGGTAAAGCAAAATTGCTCCAGATTCAAAAATACTTATAGGCTTTCCATCGGGTCCTTGGGGGTCAACAATTGCGGGTATTTTGTTATTTGGGCTGATTTTTAAAAAATCGGCTGCAAACTGATCTCCTGCACCGATATCTATGGGATGGGCAAGCCAGTCGCGACCCAATTTATAGCCGCACTCCTCAAGCATGATGTGAACTTTATGGCCATTGGGAGTTGGCCAGCTATAAACATCAATAACTTCTTTTTTAGATTTGCTCATGTTCTTTGTATTTCCTTTTATAAAGATTGCAAACGCATTAATGCTTCTTCAAGGGTTTGTTCCTTTTTTGCGAAACAAAAACGAATGACTCCAGAGTTCACTGCCTCTTGATAAAACGCAGATAAAGGAATGGCAGCGACACCGATTTCCTTCGTCAGCCACTTACAAAAATCCGCCTCATTAAATTGAGATTGAGAGATTTCTAGTGAGGAATAATCAACACACTGAAAGTAAGTGCCTGGTGTTGGCAAGAGCTTTAAATGTGTGCCTTCCAATCCTTGTCTAAAGAAATCACGTTTAGCCTGATAAAACTCAGGAAGTTGGAGATATTGGTTTGGTTCTGCTAAATAAGCGGCTAAGCCATATTGCATCGGTGTGTTGACAGTAAATACATTAAATTGATGCACTTTTCTAAATTGAGCTGTCATCAATGCCGGTGCGGCAACATAACCCACTTTCCATCCAGTGACGTGATAAGTCTTACCAAAGCTTGAAACTAAAAAACTGCGAGCAGCCAGCAGCGGATGGCTGGCAACGCTATGGTGCTTGGCGCCATCAAACACCATGTGCTCATAAACTTCATCGCTTAACAGTAAGGTGTTGGTGTTTTGTAATAACTCGGCCAATCTATCTAAATCAGCTTTTTGCCACACCATGCCAGTTGGATTATGAGGGCTGTTAACAATGAGTAATCGCGTTTTACTATTTAGTGATTCTGCTAATTGTTGCCAAGGTATTTCATAAGAACTCACAAGGCCTTGTGCATCCCTTTGGACGGTTAAAGATAACGAGACAACTTTGCCACTAGCCAGTTCAACCGATGGGCGGTAGCTATCGTAGGCAGGTTCAATAATGATGACTTCATCGCCTGGGCTGACGCAACAAAGGATGGCAGTAAGGATGCCTTGAGTGCCTCCAGCGGTAATCGTAATATCCGTATCAGGATCGTATTGATGACCATATAAATCAGAAATCTTTTTGCTGATTCCGTGACGCAGTTCAGAAATCCCAATCATCGGCGGGTATTGATTGTGATTTGCCAGCATTGCCGTATTGACGCCATCGATTAATTTTCGATCGCAGGGGAAGTCTGGAAAGCCTTGTCCCAAGTTAATGGCTTGATGTTCTGTTGCCAGAGCAGACATGACGGTAAATACCGTTGTCCCCACCTGTGGAAGGCGACTCGGAAATGTTGGGGTGAGGGCGGATTTCATGGTCATCAAAGGTTTATGACAACTTATCTGGGTAATCGCTAGAATGGACGTAATACATTCTTAAATTGTGCCATGCTGATCGTTCTATCTCCCGCAAAGTCTCTTGATTACAAAACCCCGGTAAAGGTAAAGAACCCCACCTTGCCAGATTTCATTTCAGAGTCCGCAAAGCTTATAACGGATTTAAAGAAGCTGGCCCCCCAGGATGTAGCAAATCTGATGGGTTTATCTGATCAGTTAGCCGCCCTAAATGCTGGTCGTTATCGGGATTGGTCCAAGAAATTTACTGAGGAAAACAGTAAACCCGCAATCTATGCTTTCGATGGGGATGTTTATGATGGTTTTGATGTCAAAACCCTTAAAGAGAAATCTGTAGAGTTTGCTCAGAACCATATTCGCATTCTTTCAGGTCTATATGGCGCTTTGCGACCTCTAGACCTCATGCAGCCCTACCGCTTGGAGATGGGAACCTCATTTAAGAATGCCAAGGGGAAGGATCTTTACGCCTTCTGGGGCTCCCAAGTTACTGATTCTTTAAAGACGGTACTTGAAGAACAAAAGAATCCCTGGCTTCTCAATTTAGCTTCCGAGGAGTATTTCAAGGTCGTTCAAGCCAAAGACTTGGGTTGCCCAGTCGTTTCGCCTATATTCCAAGATGCTAAAGCCGGTAAATACAAAATCATTTCCTTTTATGCAAAACGAGCCCGAGGGCTGATGGCCCGTTATTGCGTTGAAAATCGCATCAAAGATATTGTTGACCTCCAGGGTTTTGATTTGGATGGCTATCAATACTGCGCTTCTGAATCGAAGGAAAATAAGCCCGTATTTCGTAGAGAGGAGAGGAAATAATGGCCGTTCACCGCACAAAAACCTCCCAACGCTCATCCCCCGACGTAGAGCGATTGGTGGCTGATGCAATTTCTCTAGCAGCATCTGGCAGTCAAATTGAGGACCGTTTTTGGGAAGGGCGTTTAACTACTCGCTTGATGCGTTTGCTCAAGAGTCAAAATCAAAATGCGATTGATGCAGCTCTAGATCAAACCTTTCGAATTAATACCGTTGCCTTTGAAGTATTGGCCGATACTGGTGAAACCCTCGCAGAGTCCTTGACACAAGAATCCGAGGGCAATCAGTGGGATGTGCTGTTACTAGCCCTTCCAATCGTTGCTCATACTCGTTATCAGATTCCATCTGGTCCATTACCAGCAAACATCATTGAATCCACTGCTGTTGCCCTACAAAATACGATTGCCTCGTCAGATACGCGACTAGCAATCATTCCTTGGCTCTATAGCATCGATCAAATGCCACATTCGCATTGTCAAACGCGTTTAATGACTGAGGCTTTGGCTGATGCAGCCATCTCTGGAAAAGAAATGAAGTTGGAGTTAAAGGGCATGTCTGAAACGATTGATGTTTTGGCTGACCCTCGTTTCATCATTGCTGCAATTGCCGCTCCTAGTGGTTCACCAATATTTAGATGGCAGGCAGAGCCACCAGTTCGCCAAGAGCGTGGAGTCAGTTTGATAGGTTGGCAAAATGCCATGCAAGCCCCAGTAGCTTCGCTACTTCCTGGATGTGAATTTGAACTCTTGTTGCCAGAGGCGTATTTTACGAACTGTCGTTTGGCGGATAAGCATGTAAGGCCTTTAAGTATCAAAGCCGCAGTGAATTTTCTAGAAACTACTTTGGGGATTTTACCAACTGGCTTATCTTGTGTTGTCGGAGCTTTTGGTGAGGAGCAGGTCGATGAATATCGAATTTCATTTAGCGTAAAAGGTTCACCAGAGGTAATTTATGGTGTGATTTGGCCTTTATATGATCGTGAGACCGTTGCTAATGATGCGCTCAATGATGCATCCGACGATGAGAGTCCGATTAAGAGAATTTGCGATGCTCTGCATGATGCGGGTGTAGAAGATGTCTTCCGTCACGCAATGCTCTTTGATCCAGAATTGTGTGATGACTGTGGTGCGCCTTTATTTCCGGATCGTTCAGGAGAGGCAGTGCATGCCGAAATGCCAGAAGACACTCCAACACAACAACCTTTATTTCATTAATCGCGCTTATAAAAAAC
>Ga0364874_10705_pt1 | contig 14792 bp, 12 predicted proteins | sample ExccelAu500001D4_2_FD_206922 | JGI IMG/M metagenome (GOLD analysis project Ga0364874, IMG submission 206922) | Enriched cells from Trout Bog Lake Hypolimnion, Wisconsin, USA - BchlTB.Aug07.5000.01.D4 | ecosystem: Environmental > Aquatic > Freshwater > Lake > Hypolimnion/Profundal zone | place... | reverse complement strand
GACAACTGCAGATTCAGCATCTTTGATATCGCCGTTGCCGACGACAGGAATCGTCAGCTTCTGATGAATTTCGCGTATAAGACTCCAGTCTGCAGCCCTGCGAAATGCATGCTTTGCTGCGCGGGGATGAATCACCACCCAGTCTGCACCCTCATCAGCTATCATTGAACAGAATCGCAGCGTGAATGCGCGGTCAACCTCGTCAAAACCCGCACGTATCTTCACCGAAAGAGAGCCCTTCACCGCAGCGCGGCAGGCACGAATGACATCTCTCGCCTTCTGCTCGTCGCGGAGAAGCGCTGCGCCGACGCCGGCAAAAAGAATTTCGGGAGCGGAGCATCCCATATTAATGTCGATACCGTGAGGTGAACGCTCTTCTAGAATGCGTGCAGCATCGGCCATAAGCTCCGGGTCATTGCCGAGAAGCTGGTAGATAAAAGGATCATCGCCTTCCGTTCTTGCAATCATCGGTTTGTTATTTTTCCCGCCATGCAGAACCATGTGTGCATTGAGCATTTCAGAGAAGATTACAGCGCCGGGAGAAAATGAGCGTACGCAGCGGCGCAGCGGCGGTGTTGAAATTTCAGCAAGCGGCGCAAAGAAAAATGATCCGGGGATTGTTCTCACTTATCGGTGAGCCTGATTGAAAGATTGTGAACAGCTGAAACAGCAGCGATATAATCGAGCGGAGCTTCTGTCCTCAGACTATGCCGGGCCAAGGCAATATAGCGGTTGTATTTTCCTGCACCGGAATATGTAGCATCAATAATAACCCATCTGCCGCCGATATAGGCTTCAGCCCACATATGAAAGCCGAAAACATTTTTAGCCCCTCTGAAAGAAGGGAGAAGAACCAGACCGGTGACAGCCCGTGCAGGAATGCCGGCAGAACGGAGAATTGAGACTGCAAGAACTGCATGCTCCTTGCAGTCTCCGGTTTTAAGATCGAGAACCTGAGTATCGGAGGCAAGCGGCATACCGAGACTTTTATTTGAAATATACTGATAGACATATCTGTTCACCGTTTCCACAGGATCGATCGAAGGGAACAGCTTCTGCGAAATTGCAAGAATTTGAGCATTCTCCGGATGAACAAATCTTGTCGCAGAGAGAAAGCTTTTCCTATCTTGAAGAGAAAGTGCAACGCTGCTTGAGAACGATCCCGTTCTTAAAACGATCACTGTTTCATTTCCGGCAACAGTTCGGGATACAACCTTCTGATTAATCTCGTCATGCAGATCAAAATCAGCTGATGATGACCGTATGGTCCAGGTTGTTTCCTGTTCTCCGAAGGCAGCTGAAATATCGCCATCAGGAATCAGTTTCGAAAGATCGGACGGTACCTGTGCATATGAAACACAGGAAACAACTGAACAGAACAGCAGAAGGAAAAGCAGGTATTTCATTTGATTCCTTTTGGAGTATCATATCCTTCGAGAACAAGATCAATCGTCATATTGAGCATCGACAGCGTTGTACGGACAACGGTCTTCTGATCATCAAGGTAGTTGTTGATGTTCTTGAGAGGCCCGTAGCTCTGAACTGTATGTATCAGCTGAGCCTTTCCTTTCGGCAGCGCGACAAGCTCGGAACCGATGATCTTTTCCTTCATCTCCAGCGCCTTCTCTTCATCAACAGACGGGTCATATATTCTTACAGTGTATTCGCTACCGGATTTCATGCCTTCTCTGTCCATGCGGACTGCAATCACATTCGGCGTAATATAGAAGTCTCCTTCAATGGCATAACTTCTTTCGCCGCTGTCATCCTTAAGAGCGACCGTGCCTTTTGAAAACGATGCGCTGACGCGGGAATGGCTTTCCTTATCTCCTGAAATAATCGTCGTCAGGCTGAAATAGCTCACAGGAACAAAAGAATCGGTCTCGACATAGTTCTCTTTCATAATGCAGACCAACGCGCCGTTATCCCTCTGCATGACCATATCATTGACAGAGATATAACGTCCCTTCTCGAAAGAAAGAGATGAATGTGCTGTCCCCAGGCGGATCGTTCCTGCATAGATTCCGTAGTGCCAGGTTCCCAGCGGAAGCAGACTCTTTGATGCGACTTCGTTTAAAGAGGTTTTCTTCCCCTCTTCAGCGGAAAGAATCGAGCTGGAGAAGAGAACAGAGGATGGAAAGATCAGTGTTAAAAGCAGTACGGCTTTAGAGCTGAATATTCCGCCGCTGCGGTCACTGAATATGCCGGAAAGAACTGATATGATATGCTTTTTCATAAAACCTGCCTTAAAGAAACCGGAATCTTCAGCAGTAGCGGTCATGGATCTTCTTCACCCGCTGAGCGCAGATGTCATACCCGATAACTTTCATAGCTTCAGCAAGATCAGGCCCTTTGAGACTTGATGTAAGAAGAGCCCGGCAGGGGTGGAAAAGATTTTTTCCCTTAAGCCCTGTCTTTTCTTTTATTTTATTGATAAGATCAGATGTGAAATTTTCAGCATTGATCTCAGTTCCCATAAGTTCAAACGCTGCAGCGGCCGTCCTTTTACCCTCTTCTGATTTCAGGAGAAGATCAGCTTCCTCATCAGGCTCAGGAAAATCCTCGAGAAGAATTTTCACATTTGGAACAATGTCCGCCAGAAGTTCGCAGTTTCCGCGGACAAGGGATATGACCTTTGTCAGCTTTTCACGTCCGACAGCATCGACATCATAACCGGCATCTTTAAGATACGGGATAAAGAGATCAATAATCTTTTCAAGATCATATGAACGGATATAATTGGCATTCATCCAGCGGAGCTTCCCGAAGTCAAATACAGCCGGGCTCTTGCCGAGTGATTCAAGATCGATCTGTGACGATATCTTTTCTGCCGACATGATCTCTTCGCCCGATTCAGACGACCAGCCCATCATAGCAATATAATTGACCAGCGCCTCAGGAAGGTATCCTGCTGAGCGGTAATTCTCAACAGAAGTAATCCCGTGACGTTTTGAAAGTTTTTTGCGGTCATCGCCGAGAACGAGAGGAAGGTGCGCATATTTCGGCACAGGAAGTTCAAGCGCGCGCGCAACCATAAGCTGTTTCGGCGTATTGGGAAGATGATCTTCGCCGCGTATAACATGCGTGATCTTCATAAGCGCATCGTCGATTATGACGATATAGTTGAATATCGGGACACCGTCGGAACGCACGATGATGAAGTCGCCGCCGATATTCTGACTGTCAAAATGAACAGGACCTTTGATCGCATCGATGAGATCAATATCGATACCATCGGGAACATGAAGACGTATCGCAGGTTTGCGCCCGTCAGCTTCCTTCTGCTTTCTCTGCTCAGGGGTAAGGCCACGGCAGGTACCAGGATAGACGAAAGCATTTCCGGCTTTCTCGCATTCCGCTCTCTGCGCATCAAGTTCCTCCTGCGTGCAATAGCATGGATACGCCTTCCCTTCTGAAAGGAGTCGCTCTGTGTATTTTGCATAGATATCAAAGCGCTCTGACTGGCGGTAGGGGCCACAGTCTTTCGGTTTATCAGGACCCTCTGTCCAGGAAAGTCCGAGCCATGTAAGATCGAAGAAGATCGATTTTTCAGATTCCTTCGTGCTTCGTTCCAGATCGGTATCTTCAATGCGAAGAACAAATTCGGCGCCGTTTTTCTGTGCGACAAGATAATTGATAATCGCTGTTCTAGCATTGCCTATATGAAGAAATCCTGTAGGACTCGGTGCAAAACGTACTCTCATAAATGACTCCTTTTACTCTGATCTCGCATGATACCAGCTGTATTTGACAGATCGACTAACCCTTGTTTTCCGCCGGCAGATTGCAGCAGACCGGTGCAGATACGAAAAACAGAAAGTGACAATTCCTCATATCAGCATTTACGACTGTAATCTGCGGCTTCAGGGCTTTGAGGCGTTTTTCTGAAGCTGCGCCTCAATAATTCCTATCCGGTATTCCCTCCCGATAGGGTCTGACCGGTGATCAGATTCCCGCGGCGTCCGGGAGTGTCAATACATTCTTTACTTCTGGAGGCCGCGCACCGATAATTGCACAGAGGGGGACTTTTATGAGTCTTGTCGGCATTGTCAACTCTGACCCATTTATTGAATCACGGATCAGAAAGGAATTCGCAAAGTGGAGCTCAGACACAATGTCTCTTCATTTTGCCACATCCGGCGACAGAATAAGGGAGGTGATCAACTTTGATCTTCCGGAAATCGTCATACTCAACCTCACAGATCCCCAGCTCGATTTCAGCACCGTCTTCGAACAGATCCATGAGGATATCTGGCTCCATAATTTCGGCATCGTCTGTCTGTTCGACAAAAATCTGATGAATGAAGACAAAGCAGCTGAAACGCTGAAGAATTTCAATGCACTCGCATTCATCGATTATACGAGAATAGAAGCGAATCTTATCCGATACATCCAGGTCATTGAAGCAAACCAGCAGATCATTTTTCAATATGACCTCGCAGATAAACTGTCAGGCCTTATTACCGGTTCCTTTGTTCTAGAGAACGATCTCACCCTCATTCCGGTCTATACCGCTCTCGGCCTAGCGGCCCTTTTTCAGCACGGATTCATTAATTCTGAAAACAAGATCAACCTGCAGCTGGTTCTCCAGGAACTGCTCATAAACGCTGTCGAGCACGGGAACTGTGCAATCTCCTTCGAAGAAAAATCTGATTACCTCGAAATGGGAGGGAACATTTCAGACCTCGTGGCAGAGAAGTGCATCAATCCCTCTGTGGCTGCAAAAAGAGTCAACTTTGAATGGGAGATCCGTCCTGCAGGCACACGTTTCACTATACGGGATGAAGGAAACGGCTTCGACGTCATGGCATATAAAGAGCGCTACAAGCTCAACCCTGATATGCTCCACGGCAGAGGAATTCTTCTGGCAAGATCACTTGTCAAAAAACTTGCTTATAACAAAAAAGGGAATTTGGTCAGCATCTCGATCGATCATGACGGCAGCTCATTACGAGATTCACCTCAGGGCTTTTCGGGAGAAGAAGTTATTTTTCCGGAACCAGGCGATATAATTTTTAAAGAGGGGGAGGACAGCGACTTTCTTTACTACATATCAAGCGGAACCTATGCTGCCTCTCTTGGGGGAACACCTGTGGGGACAATTGTTCCCGGTGATATTTTCATGGGAGAGATGGCTTTTCTTCTCAACAACAAAAGAACCGTTACTGTCACAGCGTTAACAAAAGGAAAGCTTATCAAGGTTTCCCGGAAGAGCTTTATAAATGTAGTGAGGGGCTATCCACACTACGGCATATTCCTTTCCAAGCTCCTTGCGCGGAAGCTCGCAAGAGCCAACAGGGAAAATGCACGGCTGAGAGTCATCTGACCTGATATTATTTTACTTCTTTGACAACAAGCCCGTGTACCCGTGAAGCAAGTTCACTCATGGTGAATGGCTTCTGAACAAAATCGTGGATACCTATTTCAAAGCATTCCTGAACTCGAGGGTCCTCACGGAATCCGGATGAAAGAAGAACCTGGACATCCGGGTCTATTTTTCTGAGTTCGACAAGCGCATCCTTTCCCGACATGCGGGGCATCGACATATCAAGAATGATCCCGCTGATCCTTGAATGTTCTGTCCTGAAAATTTCAACACCCTTCTCTCCGTCAGCAGCCGTGATCACGTCATATCCGCAATACTCAAGGATGCGTGCGGCTGTTTCACGGATAATATCTTCATCATCAATAATCAGAACAAGACCGCTGCCGTGAACAACTGATTCAGCTTCTACAGTTTGAACATCGGGCAGAGCGAAGTCCGATGCCGGAAATGAGACGCGGAATGTTGACCCCTTCCCCGGTTCAGAAAAGACGTCGATAAATCCGCCGTGCTGCTGAACAATATTGAGAACCATTGTAAGACCCAGACCTGTACCGCGGATCGATTCCTTCGTTGTGTAAAAAGGATCAAAGATGCGGGACTGTACATAGGAATCCATTCCGACACCGGTGTCGGAAACAACAACAGAAACAAATTTCCTTCCTGCTGCATCCACATGAACCTGGTGAAAACCGGAACCGTCTTCCACTGTTTCCACTCGAACAATCAGTTCCCCGCCCATCTTCTCCCCGCGCCCGCGCATAATCGTCATGGAGTGATAGCCGTTGACACACAGATTGAGAATAACCTGCTCAACCTGAGCACGGTCAGCGCTGATATAACAGGGCAATTCAAAAGGGTAAACGTTGATAGCTACAGATTTGTCAAAGGTATTGCGGCAGATAGTTATAACCTGCTGAACCGACTGATTGAGGTCGATCAGATCAAGAGAGAGTTCTCTTTTACGGGAAACAGAAAGAAGCTGAGTAACAATATCCGCCCCTCTTTTCGCAATTTCTTCGATGGTATCAACATCATGAATCAGCGCAGCAGGTTCGCATTGACCGCTTGCAAGAGAATACTTGAGAAGCGATGTTGTACCGATTATGCCGCCAAGAACGTTGTTGAAATCGTGAGCCAGCCCGCCTGCAAGATTTCCGACCGTTTCCATCTTCTGAGCCTGCAGTAGTTGCTCATCTTTTCTGATAGAATCAGTTATATCCCGGCTGATCCAGAGAACAGAATCACTGTCATACGGCACTACCCGCGCTTCATAGGTTTTATTGCCGTCCGGTACAACCATGTCATAGATATAGTGCTGTATCTTCCCTGTATCAAGAGCCGAACGAATAAGATCAATGGATTCACGGATAAAGCTTTCCTTCAGGGGAAGCTCATACAGTGTTCTGCCAAGAAAGTCCTCCGGACTGACGGCAAGCATTCCAGGAGATGGGGAATTATAGTCTGTGAACCGCCCGTCTCTGCTGACAACAAATATAAGATCGGGAATAGCTGCTATAAACGATTTCTTCTGATTCTCACTGATGCGGAGATTATCGATTGTTATACGCAACTGATCAGTCTTCTTCTTTATTTTTCTGCTCAGAAGAAAATTGATATACCCGAGATTAAGAAAAAGTATCAGTATAATGACACTGCCATAAATGAAGTAATGATAATCGACAGACCGTAAAATGGATGATCCCATCCATTTTTTATCTATTGCTGCATACTCCTGTTCAGAAATAGCGGCAAATCCGCTCTCAACCAGAGCAAGAAGATCAGCATTCCCCTTTTTAACAGCCCGGTGGAACTCGCCGGAATACAGAGTGAAGGAATAGCGGAATTCTTTTTCAAGATTGAGTTTAAACAGATAATAGAGAGCAGGGGGGTTATCAACGCAGAAGATCTTGAGCTGTCCGTCTCCCGCGTTGCGGATGATATCTTCATAGTTTTTGAACTCACGAAGCGTGGTGATCCCGTTCTGATGAAAAACATCGATGCAGGCATCACCTTCTTTAACACCGATGGTGAAGCCGCCGAGTGAACTGATATCGTTGATTCCGCTGATGCTCTTGTTGAAAAAAACCGGTACATCAATCGTTGCATATGGCCGGGTAAAATCATAGATCTCCAGCCGTTCCTGTGTGATGAAAATCGTGTCAATGACATCGGCCTTTCCTTCTTTCATGAACTTCTGAGCTGAACTCCAGTCCATTGCACGCAGATCGACGGGAATGCCAGTCTGTTCCTCCCAGAGCCTCCAGTGATCACGAAGAATGCCATGTATATCACCCTTTCTGTCTCTGAATAAATAGGGAGGATAGTTGTCATCAGCGACAACAACAATCCGCTGTGGACGTTCATAGGGAAACGCTACAGACGGAATGCAAAGAAAAGCAAGAAGAAGGAGATACCCGCATACTCTATAATTCATTGTCATATCATATGCAATATATCCGCATCAGTCAATCTATTTGCTTGCGCGCGCTATTTGTAGTCATAAAGATTTGCAGAAGGGATGCCGGACGTGATTTCCTTCACATCCCTGTTCACCCTATTGACCAGCCGCTGGATCTTATCAACAGTATCTTCCGGGTAAAGAACCTTTCCGCACCGCATACATCGGTATGCAGGCAGATCATCTATTATGAGAGAAAAACATTCCCCGCGTGAACGATAGCTGCTTTTCCCCTCTTCGAGGACGCCTCCGCAATCGCATTCCATCAAAACCCCCTTGACGCGCGTTCCGCATCCTTTCGTCTGCCTTCAGTATTGTAAAGTAAGACAAGAAGAGCCCTGCACTTTTTATCCTTAGGAGATGAAGCGACGGCCTTTTCAGCATAAGGAATAGCATCGCTGTTCTGCATGAGAGCAATGAGCGATCCCGCAATATAATAATAGAGATCACTCTCACCTGCTCCCGCATTCTCCGCACTCTTCAGCTGAACAAGAGCCTCTTTATAATGCTTTTGTTGATACAGAGAAATGCCGTACCAAAGGTACACGTTGACCCTCAGAGGATATCTGTCATCAGCAGAGTCAAATACTCTTTCAGATGTTTCAAAAATAATATCGCTGAACATTTTCTCTTTGAACATCGCTTCCAGCGCCTGAGTAAAGGGAACCATCTCATCGCGGGAAATATTTTTACCCACTGTCCTCAGGATCAGTCTGCACCCTTTTATTGTGTCCCCTTTTTCAAGATACCACATGCCGGTGTAACGGCAGAGCTCCCTGTCATCCTCCGAAAGGTTTTCTGAACGGACAGAATCCGGTGCGAAGACAAGAATCATCCTTGTGAGATAACCGGAGAACTGATGATCAAATTCCTCGTCAAAAGCTTTTTTCGCACCGCTGCCGGAGATATTCTCCTGTGCGGACAGAAAAGCCTTTTTCATGTCATAAGCTTTGATCAGCGCACCATACGACGATTCCCCTCTTAAGGTAATGTGCCAAGTCCGCAGATAAAAACCGTAAAGCGAGTCACTGTTTGTCCAGGATGCCAGAACGGTGAGAGACAGAACCAGAGCAGCAACAGCTATCTTGATTTTAAACGGCATTATCACATCCGGTAAAAGTGATTGATTTAAGCCGAGTATCCGCGACAGTGGCAGAAAAGGGCAACAATAAAAAGGGACAAAACTTTCCCGTCTGCGAGAAAATATTTCCCTATTCCTGCCCTGATATCGTATACTGAATGAGCAGTTTATGAAAAACTGCTGATAAGAGGAACAATGACACGACGCATAGCATTATATCTGTTCATTGCAGTTATCGCTGCAGTCTCAGTTTCAGCCTGGGCCGTCACAGGGGAAGAAGCCGTTGATAAGCTGAAATCACGTTTATACTCCATAAACACAATGCGAGGGACTATTTCCATTACCCACTCATCGGGAGAGATTTACACCGGCGCTTTCAAATATATGTCCGGCGGAAAATTTTATATCCAGTTTTCAGCCCCTGCCGGAAAGGTCATTGCAACAAACGGCAAAAAGCTGTGGGTATATGACAAAGCCGACAATGTCTGTGGTGTTCAGGATGTCGATAAATCAATGTCAGGCGGACTTGCCGGATATATAACAGGATATCTGCCGATGGCAACGCCGTCAGGATCATCAGATACAATTATCAAACTCAAAAGCTCAACACGGAATTACAGAGATGTTATCATTCAAGTCGACAGCTCTTTCATGCCGAAAAAGATGACTTTCCGCCAGGATGACGGGAAAGGCTTTACGGTAACACTGTCTAATGTCATGATAAATGAACCGATGGCTCCGGGTCTTTTTGATTTCAACATACCTGCAAATGCGCAGGTTGTTAAAAATCCGCTCAACGTGAGGTAACGCAATGAACACAGGGCGCCGCATACAAACCCTTCTGATGACTGCGGCGCTCCTATGCGTTCCTGCATTTCTATTTTCTGCTGACACAACCCAGACTCCAATTGAACGCGATGAACTTTACTACACCTATGGCGGCTGCTCCCTTGCGTCTGGACTGTCCCAGTTCCATAGAGAAGGATGGATCAACAGCACTCAGTCATCAAAGGATTCTATAGGCTGGTATGCTTCGCCAGGCATGCTTCTTGATATTTATGTCCGTAATATCTGCGGAGAATTCACCTGGCAGTATTTCTTCAACAGCACTGCAGATAAAAAAATTTCCTTCAGCCACAGCGTCTATACTGCTACAGGGAAATACGTCTATCCTATCAGCCAGTCATGGGATCTGACAGGCGGAGCAGGAATCTATTTTGAGGGCCCCCCGGCTGAGAAAGAATACAGCGGAGCAGGAGGAGAGCTCACCGCCGGCGCCATCTATAGTTATACAAAGTTTGATATTAAATGTGTTTTTGATCTGCGCGTACGCTACGGCTACTACGGGCAGAACGAATCATCCCGCCGCACGGATTGCGGAGTCTTAATCGGTGTCACTCGCAAAATCGGCCGGAGCTGATTCTCTTGTTTGCAAAACTCTGCGGCCGTCACTACTCCTCTGCCTGTCGCTGAGTCTTGCTGTTCTTACTTCATACAGCAGTTCTGGCCGATCTCTCCTTCTCCCCGTCATCCTGTTTGCTGCTCTTCTTGCATCTGCGTCAGTTTTCTGCTGCCGGAGAGGAACTGTTGCAAAAACAGTCTCCACAGCTGTTCTCTATCTGGTCATCTGTACTGTTTCAGCTGGCGCTCTATATCTCAGAGCACACTATATGCAAGCTGAATACTCTTTTTCCGATTGCACGGCCTTCACTGCAACAGTCGATGATCGAACACCATATAGATACAGAGACAGGCTTCTCCTTTCACTTTCCCTCGCAGATGGAAGCGGATGCAGAGATAAAGCAGTTGCTTGGGTTGCAAAGTCATTTCCTCTCCATGAAGGTGATCGCATTGCACTATCAGTAACGCCGGTCAGACTGGACAGCTCATCCGAGGGGATGATCAGACAGGGAATTCATTATTCTCTGCAGCTTCGCGATAACTGGAGTTACATATTAAAAACCGATATTCCCCTCCGTACAAAGATACGGGACAGCCTCATTGCTCTCAATGAGAAACTTTATGACAAGAAAACATCCGGCGTCATCAACGCCCTTATGCTGGGTGACAGCTATTTCGTAGATAAGCACATAACCTATGATTTTACCCGTGCCGGCGTACTTCATATCCTCGCTGCGAGCGGCACTCATATTGTCATCATAGCAGCAATCCCTCTTTTCCTGTTTTCTCTTTTGAAAATTCCTTCTTCACTGTCGTATACGGCCACTTCTCTTATGCTTGCTGCATACTATTATCTCACATGCATGCCGGTTTCTCTACTGCGTGCCTGCGTCATGTTCTGGATTATCACCCTGTGCAAACTGCTGAAAAAAAAGAACGACACGCTCAATGCACTGTATTTTTCAGCATCAGTCATTCTTCTCCTTCATCCGTATGAACTCTTTGCCCTTGGTTTTCAGTTAAGCTACGGAGCAACCTTCGGTGTAATTGTTTTTCAGAAAAGATTCCGCCGCGCACTTCCAAATCTCCCATTCAGAATTTCAGATTCGCTTGCCATGACTTTTTCCGCTCAGGTTGCAGTTCTTCCAATACTATGCGCTTCTATAGGGGATCTCAATTTTACTGGGATTGTCTCAAATATTTTTCTCATTCCGGGAACGGGGCTCGTTTTTCTCGCTTCGATCATAATCGATTTTCTCACCCTGATTATTCCTGTTGCAGGCTCAACAGCTGCTCATGCAGTCACAAACTTCATGCAGTTCAATCTCTCTGCAGCTCATATTCTTGCCCGCCTGCCGGGCCATTTCCCGGCACCGAATGCTCCGTTCTGGCTTATCATCCCCTACGCATTCCTCTGCATTCCGATTCTTATGCGGAAACTTCCGACATGGAAAGCCGGCTCATGCATAACGGCTTCGATTCTGTGTATATTCATACCTCTAATGCTGATGACATCATCGCCTGCTCAACAGATTTCAATCATTGCAAAGGCCGAGAAAAGAGTTCTTGTCACAAAGGGAGACAGCGCACTCATCTACGGCAGCGTCAGATCAAAAAAGGAATGCGATGATATAAAAAAAACGCTGAGGAAAAGAGGTTATTGTTCCGCTTCTCTCTATATTTGCGATTTCTCCAGCGATTCTCTCCGGGAGACTGCAGCGCTGATCAGGTCTATGCCGGTAGAAACTGTCATTATTTCCGCAAATATGCCTCTTGACAGTAGGTCAATTCCTCTTCTCGATGCTCTTGAGATTGACGGGATCCGTCCCGTTTTTGAAAGAGAACCTCATCTAAAAAATGATTGCCAATATGCTGCGAAAGTATATGAAATGAAATGCTTCTGCGAATCAGTTCTGAACGACAACGACAGTTCATGATGCTGACAATGTTCATACTTATAGGATGAGACCATGCTTATTCTCGATTCAACCACCGACTATAAATCGATGCTCGCAGAATACAGCGCCGGCGGTGAAATTACCATAAGGTTCTCCTATCCATCAAAGGAAACTCTCCGTACAATTAACTCTCTGATAGCGCAAATACTCTCCTCCCGTGACAGGATTTTCCTTCTTGAAACAATTATTACAATTTTAAGAGAATGCATCTTTAACGCAGTAAAGGCGAACGCAAAGCGTCTCTTCTTTGAACAGGCAGGCGTGAATATCACCGATTCACAGCAATATGATAAACTGATCCAGCGCTTCAAAGACGATGTTATTATGAGCTTCAACGCAATGCAGGCAACACTCACAGAAAGCAAGTACAAGGCTGAATTCATTGTCATCCCCGGACCAGAGAGTTTCACAATAAAGATTTTCAACAATGTGCCTATCCTTCCTGCTGAAGCAATCCGCATCAGAGAACGAATGCAGAATGCAATGAAGTATAATGACTTTAATGAAGTCTATGAAGATATGTATGATGACACTGAAGGAGCGGGTCTCGGCATCGTCCTTACAATGCTCCTTCTCAAAAACTCCGGCATCAATCCGAAGTCCTTTACTCTTTCATCCGATGGTTCACTGACACTTGCCCAGCTTATCATTCCGGATCAGCTCCGTCCTCAGGAACTGTCAACTGATGTTAAACGACAGATTGCAGAACAGGTGAGAGGACTTCCGACTTTCCCTCAGATGACTCTTGAACTGATGGAGATGGCAAATCATCCGGATGCGTCGCTGCAGAAAATCGGAGATCGCATAAAATCAGATCCGTCTCTCACTGCGGATATTCTCAAGCTGGCTAACTCTGCGGGATTTGTTTCAACAAGAAAAGTGGATACGATAAATGATGCTCTTGTCCGAATCGGTCTGAAAAATCTGAGGAATATTCTTATCGCAGCCAGTTCTCGAACGATACTTGAAAAGAGATTCAAAAAGTTTGAGGCAATATGGGCACATTGTTTCAAAACCGCTTATTATGCCAAGATGATAGCAAATCAGCTCAAGCTTCCCGCTACAGAGGATCAGGCCTTTATCTGCGGCCTTCTCCATGATATGGGAAAAATTGTTCTTCTCACTGTCGATCTTGACCTTACAAACAAAATTGCCGATATCGTCGCACAACATAGAATACGGACAACAACGGTAATAGAAGAGATCTCTATCGGAATCAGCCATTCCGCAATCGGAAAGCTCATCGCTCAAAGATGGAATTTCAATGAATTCCTTATCCAAGGAATAGAATACCACCACTCTCCTCTTCAGGCAAAAGAGGAATTCAGAAACATTGTCTTCGCAACCTATCTTGCAAATCTCTTCTGCGGCATTGAAAGTAAAAAATATGAATATTCCTTCATTGATTCTCTCGTTCTCGAAGGTCTCGGCATTCCAGATGAAGCGGCGGCCGAAGCTCTTCATCTAAAGCTGAAAGATCTTTACGACAAGCAGCCAGTCTAATGTCCTACATTATCCAAGAAAGCGCAAGCGGCGCAAAAACTCTCATACACAAAGGGGATAAGGAAGTACGTCTTCATTCTGCATTCGATCCCTTAAGGGATGCGGAACGCGCGACAGCAGCCTTTAACCCTGGCAAAAAAGGATTCATAGTCATTCTCGGACTTGGACTCGGATACCATGCCGCAATCCTCGCTTCAAAATTTTCAAACAAAACGGTTATTGTCATTGAGAAGGACAATGAGCTTGTTACTCTCGTCAGGAATGAATGCCCGGAAAACATCACAAATTTGTTGATCATTTCCTGCAGCGACGATCTCTCGGTCATTTTTGAGCAATTTGATATCAGCAGTTTCAAAGGGTTTGCTATTTTCACTCACCGACCGTCATACTCTCTTGATCCGGTCTTCTATGATTCTCTCATCACTGAGATGAATAAATATGTTTCTTCGAAGATAAGTGATCTGCTCACACGATTTGCATTCGAAGAGAAATGGGCAATTAACATTCTCAAAAATCTTCCATCCGTCTACAACGGTGCATGTGTCCAGAGTTTTTTCGGCGCTTTCCGCGGCATGCCGGGAATTATTGTTTCTGCTGGTCCTTCGCTAAAAAAAAATGCGCCCATTCTCTCTGCTCTTTCAGATAAAGCGCTGATCACCTGTGTCGACACATCATTTAAAGTGCTTGAAAGGATGGGTATTTCTCCGCATATCGTCATGTCGCTTGATGCTCAGAAATATAGCCTCCGTCATTTTCTCGGAATAAAAGATTTTTCACCATACCTCCTTTCTGATCTTGTCAGCTGTCCTAAAGTTGCAAAAATATATGACGGCAGAATTATCACAAGTACAACATCGAAGTATTTCAACGATACAAATGGAAATGTACGGCGTGAAACGACTCCGCTTATGGACTGGATTGAGAAATATGTTCCGGGAATAGGGGATATTCAATCAGGAGGATCTGTCGCAACAAGCCTCTTCGATTTTCTTCTAAACGCAGGCTGCGATCCGATTATTTTAGTCGGACAGGATCTCGCATACACAGGCAGAGAAATCCATACAT
>Ga0364874_10714_pt1 | contig 14968 bp, 11 predicted proteins | sample ExccelAu500001D4_2_FD_206922 | JGI IMG/M metagenome (GOLD analysis project Ga0364874, IMG submission 206922) | Enriched cells from Trout Bog Lake Hypolimnion, Wisconsin, USA - BchlTB.Aug07.5000.01.D4 | ecosystem: Environmental > Aquatic > Freshwater > Lake > Hypolimnion/Profundal zone | place... | reverse complement strand
TTTCAACAGCACAGGACCAACCTCGGAACTGCCTTGCCGCTGATCGAACTCCAACATCTCCGTCTTGGCGAAAATCTCGCCAAGCAACAGACGCGCTGTCTCTGCGTTTCTGCCTCATTCACATCTCCCATTCATACGGCGCGCTCATATGTTGAGCATTGGTAAACCCGATCTAAAACTGGGTGATAGTTTTTTCGCGACTGCCAAGGAACGGACATGGTAAGCTCGTTCGCAATATGTTCACTCCTCTTTGCGCGTTCAGGCTAATACTCATACTTTCTTATCCCGAAGCGGTTGCCTGAAATCGGCTGGAAGATTTTCTGCGTGAAATAGCAATGCGGTTCCTTCCCTTGATAGCTCTCATATATTCGTCCGTTCAAGTGATTCCCAGGAGATCAGAAATGAGAAAGCACTCGATGAAGTCTCTTACGCTCGTAGTGGCCATGGCAGCTTGTGCCATGTTTAGCTATTCGAGCCGAGCAGCGGCGCAGATGGCGCCTGGCGCGATGCCTCCGCGTATCAACCAGCAGCAGCGCAATCTGCCCAACTCCGTAGTGCTGCGCGGAGAGTCGCACGCCACCACGATGCAACGGCTACGCGTCGTGCACCAATATGCCCTGAGCGATGTGCGCTCAAACGGCCGTGTCACGCTTGGCACAACCAAGCTCAACTTTGCACCTTTGCTTAACAATCCCAAAGCGCTTTTTAACGTCGCGCAGAAGCTGCGTACTCTTCCACAGCAGGTCCAGGTCAGCTCGGACCAAACCGAGATGAGCGAAGTGGAGCAGGGCCTCATTATTCATCATGTGCTCGGCTTCCGCGTCCTTCCCGGCAAGTGCAACGATCCTTCGGTTCGCGCGCAGCTCCAGAATGCCGGCGTCAGTTGCTTCCAAAGCGAATCCGTCGCCGCCCGCGTGCAGGGATTCTCCATCCCCGGCAATCCGCGGTACGTGGCAGACCCTGGCAAGCGCCAGCGTGCCATTTCCGCCTATCAGGATAAGGCAAAGCAGCAGGCAACAGAGACCAGCGCCCACATTGCGGACCTGCGCAGGCAGCTCGCCGACCCATCAAAGCGAGGCCAGTTTGTCTCTGCATTTGGGGCCGCGGAGGTTGATCGCGTCAGCCGCTTGAACGACGATCAGCTTAAAGCGGAGTTGATCAACAGCGGCGAGCAGCGCATCGAGCAAACCATGTTCATTCCAAAGCTTGACTCTGTGGCACGCACACCAGCAATTGGCTCAATGAGGATTGTTCCCAACGCGCAGGAGATTGCCCGCCAGCGACAGCTTCTTGCCTCACCCACTTCCACCAGTCCAGGACTGACGGCGAGGCCCATGCAGCAAGGCGGCATGGTGGGGCTGAATCCTGCTACCGCCGCGACAACGATTGCTGCCGATCATTTCAACAACAAAGATCTGGGGACTTTCATCTTTCTTACCGGCTTCACTCTTGGAAGAGACTATGAGTGGAGTCAGAGCGTATCAACCACGATCAAATGGTGCTGGGTTGGCTGCGCCTCCACATATAGCGTGGATTTGTATGCTGGCTTTAGTTATGGATTCGGTCTTCGCTTCCCAATCCAGACTCACCTGGATTACAAATACACGCTGCACCCTGACAACTCAGACCTGGCCACCGTAAAGGTTGACTATGCTCCTATCAACGGCTCACCCGCCCAGTATGCCGCAGCCGGCCTTGGGGGAGATCAGATTTTTGAGGGCAAGGAACTTGTAGCGCAGGTACTGGCCGATGCGGGCATTAACTACAGCCTGCCCATCGTTGGCAGCGGCAACGTGGGAATCACCATCGGCAAGGACTTTACACAGGGCTTGCCGGCTCCATTCACCAATGGGCAATTTACCCCGCCCGCTCCCTGCGGCCATGCCGCGCCGTGCCCAGAAGATCTCGACGCAGCACCCATCATCTTTGACAACTTCGATCTGCTGGGCGGCGAGGGGAACTTCGGCGTAGTAGGCGGCCAGCTCTTTCCTGCGGTCAAGGTAGGCCTCCATTCTGACAGTCTGCGGTTCACGCTCTACGACTATGTTAACGGCCGGCAGACGCAGACCATAATCGCAAACTCAGGCCGGCTTACGCCCATATCGGTCGCGAATGAGCCCACGCGCAGCAGCCATTTCTCGCTGGCTAATCCCGTCTACAACCTTGGTTTCGTCGTTACACCCGGCGTTGACGCAAGGCTCTTTATCGACCTCGATGTCTGGTCAGATCATTGGGACTGGCCTATCTGGTTCCCTGCGCTCACTATCGAGTTGCCGCCGGGTGGCGTCGATTTTGGCTGCCACGCCAACACCGTCTGTTCACGTAATTTTGACGTCAAGGGAAGAGAGTTCTCTGTTGTCACCGGCATCAAGACCATGGCGCCGGCCACGGCCCGGGATCAGTTATTGAAAGACGTGACCTCCACCGGCTGTCAAGACAAGGCAGGTAGCAACGCCAATCACACAGTCGTGTGCCCCACTGCGCAGACTCTGGCAACGTGCAAGTCCAAAGCACAAGGTCGCAACGATATAGCCTGCATACTGGGGAAGTGACCGCGGTATAGCGCCCGTACGAAACTCTGTCGTAGCACGTCAACATGCGCCAATTCAGGCGGTTGGATCGATGAGATCTGGCCGCCTCTGGAGCCTGCCGTGAGGGCTTTGCGCACCTCCCGGCAGTCCAGGTCTTGCACTATGCGCCGTCGGAGATGTATCTTTGCGTCCAACGTTTGACAGGTAGCCAGATTGCTTGATCGGACAGGTGTAAAGTGCGTGATCTTGTACGTGAGCTTCCAGCCAGCAATAAGAGGCCGCAAATCCCGCAGACTGGTGCGCTCGCTTGGCGCTACGAGGTAGCTCACGTCACTCTTGCTATTGGCCATCGAACAAGTTTTGCGGTTAGGTTCCCCAGAAGGCGCGCACTTGGGCTTTTTATTGCTCCATCGAGTCTGCCTCCAACAATGGAATCAACAAGAGTACCCAATCCACAAGCAACGAAGTTGATGCCCCCCCGGCCAAACCTCTCATTCCAATCAGTTCAATCTCCGGGACGCAACAACCTCTCTGACTGGTCCAACATTGCCAGAAGTCTTAGGCAGTTGATCCCCTGCGCAGAATCATATTCCGCGGAGGATCAGTTGCAATGAAGCTCTCATTTCCCAGCGCGCCAAGCGCGGTCTGTGTAGCTCTATCCGCAATCATGGTGCTTGCAGGGTGCGAGCGGAGGGAGAGAATTACTTCCCTCAGCCAACTAGACGGTAAGGAATTTGCCGTGATGTCGGGAACCGCCGCGGATTCCTTGGTCCGGTCGAGGTTCCCCACGGCAAGATTCAAGTACTTCAACAGTGCCCTCGATGCCGCTTTGGCTGTAAAGGCTGGCAAGGCAGACGCAGTCGGGTATGACGAGCCGATTCTGAAGAATATTGCAGCCAGGAATGGGGGATTGACTGTTCTGCCGGAACTAATTACCAACGACAAATACAGAGTCGCCGTTCGACTTGATAGCCAGGAGTTGAAACAGACCATCGATCTTGTAGTGGAAGACCTTAAAAAGAGCGGAGAATATGACGCGATGCTGAAGCGTTGGCTGCCCGCTTCGGGTACCCCGGGCCCCATGCCTGATATTCAACATAGTTCTGGAAACGCCACCTTGAGGCTGGGAACTGCTCCAGTTACAGAGCCATTTTCTTACGTCCATGATTCACGGAACATCACCGGCCTTGATATTGAACTGGCTGCGCGTGTGGCACACCAACTCAACCGTAATCTCGAAATTGTCCCGCTGGAGTTCGGCGCAATGATCCCTGCGCTCATGGCCCGCAAGATCGACATGATTGCAGCTTGCATTACGATTACGCCGGAGCGCTCGCACATTGTGCTATTTTCCGAGCCGTACTACACCGGTGGCATCGCAGCAATGGTGAAAAGATGAACAGCACCCCAAAGAAGCACCTCCTGAATACCGCAGCATTTCCAGTCCTTATCTTCCTGCTGCTCGTTGCTGTACTGACTGGATGCCATCGCCATCAACGGGTTATAAATACCCTCGATGACGCGCAGACTTCGCGAATCGGCGTTATGGCAGGAACAACCAGCGAGATGATCGCTCGGACGCGCTTCCCAAGGGCGCAGATGAAGGTCTTCGACGACATCATGGATGCGGTTGCAGCAGTCCGGTCTGGGCAGTTGGAAGCAGTCATTACGGCTTATCCAACCGCTGTTCAGATCACCAAGAAGAACCCTGACTTCCGCTACATCAAGGATGCGCTCTCTCACGAGGATACCGCGATAGCGCTGAAGAAGGGGAATGGCACTCTGCTTCAACAACTCAATGCAATAATTACCGACCTGAAGAACGACGGCACTTTGGACGACATGAAGAAGCGCTGGCTCAAGGACGACATGTCCCCCTACCAGGAACCAGCCATTCAAGTCCCCACCACTGGCGAAGTGCTGAGAGTTGGCGTATCCGCAACGCGCGAGCCTATGACTTTTGTGGATCGAGATGGCCGAATATCAGGTCACGACGGAGAGCTGGCTCGCTTGATTGCGGTCCGGCTTCACCGCCCAATTGAGTTCTACAATATGAAGTTCATGGCCCTGATTCCTGCGCTGGCCTCAGGGAAGATCGACGTGATCATCACTGGTATGAGCGCAACAGAGGAGAGAAGAAAGAGCGTTGACTTTACTATCCCCTATTTCGCCAACGGCCAGGTTATGTTGGTACAGGGAGCCGCACATGATAATGGCGGCCCAAAGCCCCTTGCCACTCTCAACGACCTCAAAGACAAGCGTATTGGAGTGCTGCAGGGTTCAATCCATGACATATTTGCAAATCGTGCCTACCCCCAGGCGACGATTCAGCAGTTCAAGTCTCCATCGGACATGTTGCTGGCCGTTGTATCGGGAAAGGTTGACGCGGCAATCTACAGCTCGGATGAACTGCTCCAGATGTTTCGCAGCCATAACGAACTCGCCATCCTTGGTCCATCGCTGTTACCCACCCAATTAGCTTTGGGGTTCAATCTGAAAGACAGCAAGCTTCGTGAGCAGTTCAACCAATTCTTAAGCGAACTCCGCGCGAGTGGCACCTATGACGACATGATTCGCCGCTGGATGAAGAACGGCGAAACGCGCATGCCGCACCTGGACACTGCGCCAGTGCATGGTGATCTTGCGGTGGGACTCGTCAGCGACAATGGTCTGCCATTTACAGCCGTTCAGGATGGTCAGCTCGTCGGGTTCAACATTGAGCTGCTGAATCGCTTTGGAGCAAAGATCGGCAAGCGGGTCAAATTTGTAGATATGGAGTTCGGCAGTCTGATCGCCGCAACGGCCGCGAGGAAGATCGACATGATCGGGGCGGTCCTGTCGGTTACCGAGGAGCGCAAGAAGCAGATTGCCTTTTCTGATCCGTACTATGAGCAAGGTGCGTATGCGTTTGCGCTCAAGCGAAATCTCGCGGCATACGCAGCAGATGGCCAGCTTCATCCCAAGTCTGGTGTGCCTGCATTTATCCGGAGTATTGAAGATAGTTTCCGCAACAACATCATTCAGGACAAGCGATACCTGCTGATTCTGGACGGCCTTGAGACTACGCTGCTCCTATCGGTCCTATCCACGCTGTTTGGAACGCTGTTGGGCGCATTCGTGTGCTTCATGCGAATGTCGCCTCGGGCGATTCTCAACATGCCGGCGCGGCTTTACATCGATATTCTCCGAGGCACCCCTGTACTGGTGCTCCTCATGATTGTCTTTTATGTCATCTTTGGGTCGATCAACATTAGTCCGGTATTCGTCGCCGTCATCGCTTTTGGGATGAATTTTGGTGCCTATGTCTCAGAGATCTTCCGATCAGGTATCGAAGGAATAGACATCGGACAGCGCGAAGCCGGCATCGCGATGGGCTTCACTGTACCCAAAACTTTTCTTTACATTATCCTGCCACAGATGGTGCGGCGTATCCTGCCGGTTTACAAAGGCGAGTTCATCTCGCTGGTAAAAATGACCTCCATTGTCGGCTACATTGCGGTACAGGATTTAACCAAGGCGAGCGATATTATCCGCAGCCGGACGTTCGATGCGTTCTTCCCTCTGGTCATGATCGCAATCCTTTACTTCGCAATCGCTTGGGTATTCCTGCAACTTTTGCAATTGATCGAACGAGCAACCATAGGAACTTCAAGGACGCGGACTGGAGCGAGGCCATGATCAAGGTTGACCACTTATCTAAATCGTTCGGTAGCGTTGAGGTATTGAAAGACGTATCCGTCGAGATTAACAAGGGTGAAGTGATCTCAATTATCGGCCCATCAGGAACAGGTAAGAGCACTTTTCTTCGTTGCCTGAACCTCCTCGAAGTGCCAACCGGCGGCACAATTTGTATCGACGGCAAGAACGTACTCGAGAAGAAGGCCGACCTCTCACTCGTTCGCCAGCGTATGAATATGGTTTTCCAGTCATTCAACCTGTTCACCCACCTGTCGGTGATAGAGAATCTTACGCTCGGCCCAATCAAACTGCGCCGCATGGAGCGTGCAGTTGCTGAGGAAAAGGCCATGTCGCTCCTTCGACTGGTCGGACTTGCGGAAAAGGCACATGCATTTCCAGGTGAACTCTCGGGAGGGCAGAAACAGCGTGTAGCGATTGCGCGCTGCATGGCCATGGAGCCGGAAATCATCTTGTTCGATGAGCCAACTTCAGCGCTTGATCCCACGATGGTAAGCGAGGTCCTTTCCGTAATCAGGCGTCTCGCCAGAGAGGGAATGACGATGGCGATCGTAACCCACGAGATGGACTTTGCAAAAGATGTGTCCAATCGCGTGCTCTACATGGACGAAGGCATCATTTATGAGGAAGGCTCGCCATCGCAGATCTTCGAGAATCCGCTGAAAGAGAAGACGCGTGCATTTATCCATAGAATTCGCAGTATTCGCCACCGTCTCATATCACCGGACTATGACCTTTATGCCATCAACGCCGAGGTTTTGTTCTTCTGTGAGAAGCAGATCATATCAAGGCCTACACGGAATTCTCTCTTGCTGCTACTCGAAGAAGTTCTCCAGTTATACACGCCCTATTTGAGCTCTGCCGAAGTTGAGTTGACGGTTGCGTACTCTGAGAAGTCTGGGACAATTGAAATCATCTGTGAATGCACAAACGAAGACGCGATTCCGCTTGCCGAGAATGCCGGTGAAGATAATTTTGGACTCGCAATTATCAGGAACCTGGCTGAGAGAATCGATTTTCAACGCATTGCCGGGAAGAGCTGTCTGACAGTAGAGATGAAGAAGTTTTGAATTTGGAGGGACGCGTGGAAATACAAGCAGTCGAAGAAAAGAACGTATTGGTCGTGAGAATCAGCGGAAGGCTCGATGCTGTAACTGCTCCTGAATACGAAAGTAAGGTAGCCTCGCTCGTGGCGGGCGCGGCTCGCGTTGTGGTTGATTTTCAGGAGTTGGAGTACGTTAGCAGCGCTGGACTCCGCGCATTGCTGATGGCGGCCAAGCCGCTTAAGGCTGCCGGCGGACAGATGCGCTTCGCCAATGTAAACGGCTCGGTCAAAGAAGTGTTTCATATTACTGGATTCACTTCTATCTTCCCCATCGATGCCTCATTGGCTGAGTCCGTTGCAGCATTTTCATGAACCGGTGCGATGACTCTCTCCATACGAATCTCAGTTAGCCTTGAGGACCTGCGCCAGAATGTTGCATCATGACTATGACGGTGGTGATGTGCCCGCATCCAGCAAGCAGGATCAGAACCTGGACTATTTAAGACCTCTGCAAGAACCGAGAAAGGCGTTAGCGCATTTCTGCTGACGTGATGCCCCTTTTGCAAGGTACACCGCTGAGGCACACGCAAGATGAATTCACATGTTAAACCGCCACAAGCTTCTGGAGAAGACTTGTGGCGGTTTAACAGGGCACAAATGTCATGGCCGCTATTTCAGTTCGACCTATCCCCGGCCAGCAACAGTACCTGAAAGCGCGAGATCAATCCCAACTTCTTTGGCAACTTTGAGGATAAACACACTTGGGTCATGCAGGCCCCACTGGACGTATGGAATGGTAAAGTGTGTCTTGGCCGTGAGGTTAATTCCATCCATATGAATCTGCATGGGAACAGTGAGATCATGCGCTGAGCCGTGCAGAGTGAAGACTCCAGTCACTTGGATGGTGGAGTCGCCAGTGGTTGCAATTGTCCCCTGATAGCTCTTCGGTACGAAAGACACATCCGCGAAATGGGCCGCATCCAGGACATCGTTTGTCATCTTGCGGTCGCGGCCCTTGTCGCCGCTGTCGCCGCTACCCGCGGCTACAACTACATTGCCAGAGATCGTGGCTGCGCTGCGATCAAACTCGATTACGCCGCTTTGGACGTGAAACGTCCCATTCACAGGATGCGTATTGCCACCCAGGGAAAAGGAAACATTGCTTGATGCTGGATTCACGGTAAAGGTCTGATGCTGTGCAAGCACCGCCGGTACGAGCAGTAGCGGGAGTGCGAGGAAGATGGAATGGGTGTAGACCTTCATGGTTCTTCTCCTGTTTGCGATGGGTTTTATTGTTCTTGATTTGATTGCGCGGTGAGATGCGATAGCCAGAGGCTGATGGAGGCAATCTCCTTGTCAGACAGATATTCGTGCCCAGGCATGTCGGTGCCGGGGATTCCAAACTTGGTGATCTGCGCTAGACGGATCAAGCGCTGGGCTTCCGGACCGGAAGGAGGCAGATAGAAGAAAGGGCCAAGCGCAAGATTCGGAGGGATCCGCTTGAAACTGGATTTCCATTGACGTCTCGTTTGGCCATCCACAAGATGGCAGGTTGCGCAGTCCTGCTGAAAAAGATGTTCTCCCAATTCTGAATCGCCCGCACGCATCGCATCAGGGGATGGCTTCCACTGTCTCTCAGCGTTCTGATGTTCTTTCGTACCACTGCCATTCAGACTCTGGAGATACATAACAAGATCGTCTCCCCTGCTGTTGCGGAAAAGGATGGAGAATGTCGGCATGATCGACGATCCACTTACCTCAGCTGGATTGTAGAAATGCGCCTTCAACCAAAGCGCAGAACGGCGTCCACCAACCTGCGAAAGGTCTGGACCCTGGCGGCGATTGCCTATAAGCGGCGGATGCTGAAGTCGGAGTTCCTGAATCGACTCCACAGGCCCCCAAATGAGTACTTCAGATGAATTCGGCCGGATGTATTGCGAATGACAGTGAATGCAGCCTTCGGAAATATAAACTTGACGTCCGCGCTCTACTTGCGAGAGTGCGGTGGGCGCTTTAGCCGGTTGCAGAACACGACTTATGGAGAGGGCCGTGAGTGCTACGAGAGCGGTTATCGCCAACTCTCGCGTTCTATGACGAAGCAACCAATAGATGCCAGGCAGAAGCACAACAGCGCCGGCAACGAACACAAATGCGGTTGGAACATGGCCAAGGTTCTGTCCCATTCCGATTCCCATGGCGGAACCAAACCAGCCAGCTATGGCATATATCCATCCAGCCTTCCGTCCACGCTCCGCAATGGAAGCAGCCGGCGCAAGCAAAGCTGGATACGCGACGAGTGCGACTGAGTAGAGCGATACGCCAATCGGATAAAAGATTGACGCAATCAATACACGATTAGATTCAAGCAACAACAGACATGCTACGCCGAGTGCAGCAATCGCAGTGGCGAGGGTAAACGAAAGCCCTCGTCTCCGCAAAAGCCACACACTCAAGAATGCAGCGCCAAGATGGAGCATGCCATTGGAGCAAAGATGAAGTGTGCCTTGCCAGGTATCCGCCTTCAGAACAAGTGTGTGTTGAATGATGAAGAACGCAGCGGAATCAAGCCAGACAAGCGCGGCAAAACTGGCTAGTACAAGAGGATATGGAATCGTAGACTGCGAGGCCTCCGCTTGCTCATCGCGTAGCTCGGGCGAGGGCAGGAGAGTTATGCAAATTCCGACTAGGCACAATAAGCCCGCGGCCAACGTCTGCATCTGAGGGGGAGCAGTAAAGAAGGCAGGAATATTGCACACGAGATAGCCCGTGCCAGTACCGAGACCTACGAGCAACAGCGGGTTTTGGTTGCCCGTCCATTTGCGAAGGTGGGTCACCAGGGTCACAGTCAGCAGCCCTAGTCCGGCGCCGACGAGGAATGACACACAGAGACTGCCAGTGAAATTGAGTGGCAAAAGTGAAAGAAACGCCGCCATGCTCGAAACAAGCAACCCAAGGCAGGCACGAAGGTTCGGTGATAGCCATCGATTCAGACTTGGTGCGAACAGACTAAATGAGATTCCGCCGATTGCCATCGCGGCCATCACAGCCTTTAAATGCGCTCCGGCCAATCCAAGACTTGCAAGTCGGTTTAGAAAGGCGAACTGGGCAAAGATTAGAAAATGGACATACGTAATGGCGACAAGACTCGCGCCTTGCCATCCGGTCTGTTGCCATCTACTGCGTAACATGGGCCAGCCAGCCTTTGCGCAATCCGACCACTTGAATCAAAACGCATCCGCCATCAAAGATTGCAATCGTAACCCAACCAGCTTCAAGCGTATGGGCAAGGACTTGCGCAACGATGAAGATGGCAACACTGGCGCGCGTGATACCGGTCAGCAGCCAGACTGTTTCAACCTTGCAAGGGCTCCCTCGCCGCGCAACCAGCAGTGCTCCATAAAGGCACGCCAAGCCGACTGAGAAGACGAATGCACCAATAAACGACAAGAAAGGAATTGAGTCGCTTGAAACATGAAGGCCCATCATCTGGAGAGTGTACGCCGGCGCAACGATAAGCATTAGGCCGGTAAGCGTGTCAGAAAGACCAATAACAAGCTGATATCCAAAGAGGATCGAACGATTCATGCGGTTGTCTCCTGTGCAAAGTGGTCAGGGCTTGAAACATGCCCGCGTTCGCGAAGCAATGCTGTAGCATCAAGAAACCATTCAAGGGATGCGAAGAACATGAGTATCCCGGTGATGAGGCGAAGGCCATAGAGTAGATTGCGAGCCATGCCTGGAACAATAGTGAAGGTGGGGTCCAACCCCTCCCGCCATCCAGCGATCGTCATCAACACAACATAGGAGATGACACTTCCGTTCCAGAGGTAGAAGGATCGCGCACCGTTGAATATCCACCCGTCGTCGCCCATAAGCTGAACCATCATAAAGATGAGGAGACTGGACGTGAAGCCTGCCATGGCAACAAAGGAGTGGCCAACCAAGCCGTCGGTAAATTTGAAATGGTCAAGAACGCCGGGAAGGAAGAGGACCCAGCCAGTGAGTACGAGTGCCGACCACCAGGCAAGAAAGGCGACGCGCCAGAGTCGCGTTGCCGCATGCCACTCAAAGCGTGCATAGTATGCAGGCGTAAGCGGCAACCATGCAAGCAGGCTGCCAAGACTGATGTACTGCATGGGACTATGATGGCTGATGTCTGCACGACCAAGTGCGATGCACAGAATGAACTCAGCAATCATGATTACCCAAGCAGTGAATATCATCCATGAACTGCCTGGCTTGCGCTGTGTCAGGCCGTAAGGGAGCATGAGAAGAATTGCAACAACAATCAGCGACGACTCAAGCTGGCTTGTTCCGGTCGGGCCGCCTGTATCAGGATTGATCGCCGGGTAGAATGCAGGACTGGAAGCAATATAGATCAGAAATGGGACTACAAACAGAAGCACTAGCCCGAGCAACTTTACGCCTTGCACCGCGAATGTCGCATATGCTGCTTTGCCGCGCGGGCCCTGCGCAAACGCGATTGCGATGAACAGCCATAAGACTAGAATCGCGATTGGAAAGAAGACGCGAGCATACCCACTCCAGTCGAGGAACAGCTTGCCGCTGGATTGCCCGGACAGCCATGAGCACACGCCCACAACCATTGCTGCAGACCAGACCCATAAAACTGGTCGGCACCACTTTGACATCGACTCTCGATCTGCCCCATATGCATTGAAGAGGAAACCAACCAACGGAAGGCTCGACCATCCATAGAGTTCCAAGTTCATGTGGACAATAACCCACCGACCATATGTCCACTCGCCAAGCACTTTGTTCAATACTGGGAAAAGCAGAAGAACCGCAATCAGAACTCCGATGACATTTGCGACGGTAAGCCAAAGCAGGCTGTGCCAGGCAGCGTTGGCAACGCCCAATGAGGCTTTGCGAGCAAGCGGCATCGCATCAAGCGTTCCGGGACTCATGGATTCTCCCCTCGTGCATCTCCAAAATCCGGTCGCATCGTGCGGCCAGACCGCGATCGTGGGTTGCCATCAAAAGCGTCACCCCCTCAGTAGCAACAATGTCGAGCAGGAGTTGAAACACAGTGCCACTCGTGCGCTCATCCAGCGAGCCGGTTGGTTCGTCCGCCAGCAATATCTTTGGCTTGTTCATCAACGCGCGGCACAGTGCAGTGCGTTGACGCTCACCACCTGACAATTTCTGAATACGATGATCCAAGCGATGACCAAGGCCGGCGCGGTCTGTAAGATCTTTGAGGCGAGTCTCCGCAATCAGTTGATCGACGCTAGCGGCAACCGTTGGAATCATGCAGTTTTCTCTCAACGTGAGGTCAGGTATCAGATTGTGGAGCTGAAAGACAAAGCCAACTTCATGCCTCAGCAAATGCAACAGGTTGCTGTGGCGATTGATCTCATTACAGTTGACTGAAATGCGCCCTCGATCGGCAGAATCAAGCCCGCCAAACAAGTGCAGAAGCGTGCTCTTGCCACAGCCTGATGGGCCACAAAGCGCTACGGTCTCACCCGCTACTGCTTGAAAGCTCGCACCTTTCAGAACCGTGATGGCCCCATCATCATAGCTCTTCCACACATCCTCAGCGCACAGTACAACGCTCTTCGATTCATTCACCTGATTTGTCTTCATTCGAAACGAAGCGCCTCCACCGCACGTACGCGCATTGCATAAAGGGCTGGATAGAGAGCGCCAGCCACTCCGGTAAGCAAGGCCAGCGCAATCACAATCAGCAAGACTACTGGCTCAATTGCCACATTCACATAACCGTGAAGTGCTGGCACTAACTTGAGCATGTATAAAAAGCAAGTACCAATCGATAATCCAGCCAGCGCGCCGATGATAGAGACCAACGCTGACTCACCAAAGATCACTCCCGCCAATTGCAGGTTCGAGAATCCATTAACGCGCAGGATTGCGATCTCTCGAATTCGCGTAAAGACCGACATAATCATGGTGTTTGCCACACCCAGGCCTCCAAGGATCAAGCCACATCCGCCTACTGCCCAAGCAGTCGCTTTCAGAATCTTGAACTGCGAATAGGAGCGGGTAAATTCTGCGTCTTCCAGACCAATCATGTTGGCGAATTTGGCTTTGACCATGGCTTTGAACTGTGCAGCATTGTCCTTGCTACGTAATTTGATGGTAATTACGGATGATGTGCCCTCCTTATGAAAGAAGGTCTGCGCAGAAGCGAGGGGCATGAACACACCGCCGTCTTCAAACCCATTGGCTGTCTTCAGAATGCCTATGACATGGAAGACGACGTGCCCTATCGGCACATGATCACCGAGCCTCGCGTTCATAAAATCCGCCGCCCGTTCTCCAAGAACAACATCGTCTGTGTGCTGGGCAAATGTGAGCCTATCGCCTGAAATCCATATTGCCTTGCGTATGCGTGCGTCTGCAGCCGTCACGCCGAAACATGTAATGATGGGATGGTCCGCGCTGGAGACGATTCCAAACAGCACCGGGTCAGCATGGAGGACCATAGGCCAACCAGCAATCTCTTGAACCGCCGCGGCGGGCACATTACTGAAGAAGAGATCCGAAACATTTCGCTCGAAGACAATGATCTCGCTATCGCTCGACAGGATTCCGGAGAACATGCCTATTGCGCCTTGCAGAATTGTGACAACAGTCAACATGGCTGCAACACTGAACGCTATACCCGCAACGCTGATGAGTGTCCTAATACGATGGCGGCGAAGATTTGTCAAGATTAGTTTCAGAAAGATCACTTATTCTCCCCCGCGATCAACACACAGGCATTTTGCGTGACCCGGATTAGTTCCTCTTCCAGGTCGCTACGCAACTTTGCAAGGAAAGACACTTCAGGTCTTGCTTTGAGAAGCAGGCCAAGATTTGTATCACCGATGCGAATGAATCGATTGAGCCTAAGAATTGCCCCGGAGGCTCCCATCACCGATGCCACGTTCGGCCGATCGAGTAACAAATCCCGGGCAACAGTCTTTCCTGCGTCGGCCGCACTATCAAAGACGTCCTTCAAATCATCAACCATTTGGTATCCAAGTCCCCAGCAGAGCGCAATCCGCTCGAGCAATTGAATCTCTCGCTGCGGCGCACCGCCCAACAATGCGGGCAACACCAGTGTAAGCCGGATCAATGATACCGTCTTGCCACGTGCGATCGCCTCCGTGGTCTCTCGGTTGTGTGGCAACCCTGAGTAGTGCAGGTCAAGGCTTTGCCCGTTGAGCAGTCCTCCTATGCCAAGACACTCTTCAAGATAGGCCAATGCCCCTGACTGGGATGTTTGCGGAGATCCTGAAGCTGCACGCCAACTGAGAGCGTAGGCCCGATTGATGAGAGCGAGGGCGGTAAGAATCGCGCCAGCCTCGCCGTATGCAACATGGACGCAAGGAACTTCTCGCCTCTTCTGTGCATTGTCCATGCAGGGCAGATCATCGAAAATGAGCGATGCCGTGTGGAAATACTCCAGCGCAACGGCCAGATCCTTGGCGCGAGCATTGCCAAGACCATAAGCGGTAGCGACCTGGTAGACCATCCGTGGTCGAACAAGGCTTCCAGGATTGTCCAGCACATGGCGAATCGCCTCTTCAAGGTGCGGATCGAGCGCAGACGGCAACTGCAAGCCTGAACTGAAGGCATCTGCAATTGGTGTCGTGTTCAATATTCCCAAAGATTGGGCCGTTGGCACTCTGATATTTGTAACCTCTCGGATCATGAATGTCTTCCC